>Ga0315899_10000774_pt1 | contig 38160 bp, 35 predicted proteins | sample LakEriMetagenome_2_FD_203518 | JGI IMG/M metagenome (GOLD analysis project Ga0315899, IMG submission 203518) | Freshwater fungal communities from buoy surface, Lake Erie, Ohio, United States - Buoy 4 MA112 | ecosystem: Environmental > Aquatic > Freshwater > Lake | place: USA: Lake Erie, Ohio...
TTTTTATGCTTCTTAATGTGGCGGTCATCGACTTGCCCACCTTCCGCTTTTCGTTTTCGCAGATCCAACCAAGCGCGTGCTTTTAATGGGATCAAGTGCTCTGAACGTGCAAAAGCGACTTTGTTGCCGACCGTTCGCGACTCTTGAATCCAGGTCGCGTAGTCTTGGTCCATCAAGATGGCTGACAGGCTCGAGATTTCCTCCGACGTCGGTATCGGTACTAGGTGTCCTTCTCCCAGGTAGTTCACGTCGCTGGTCCAAGAACAACACTATATCCAGGTCCTTGGTGGCCCGAAAACTCTGTCCCACAAGCTGCATGGCGAGATCGCATGCAGTTCCTCCAATCAAAACGTAGTTCTCCGTAAACGCTTCAAAATGATTAGCGAACTTATCAAGCCCATCTACCATGGCATTCCTTTCAATAGATCATCAAGTGCTGCTTCAACGCGTTCATCGCCGGCGGCTTCTAAGGATAGATATAGTGACAGTCGGTCAACACTCGTGCCCGTCGAGAGCAGGCACGGGTCGTATCGCCAGAGCTCAATCGTCATCGATCGTTCCGATTCGTCACTTGGTGTGGTGAATCTGGCGAGTTCTGCTCGAACGGCCTTCTCTACTGTCGGTCCAATGGCGATTGTTCGATCCTGGCCTTTTGTGATTTCTGTCTCCATGGCGAGGGCTGGCTGCCCAGCGATCCGAGACCGCTGTGGAATTGGAAAGTCGTGGAATACTCGCAACCGTTTGCGTACAGGTGTTCGCAAACACTGGCGTGCAAGTTCCCAGCTTTCGAAGGGGGGGCCTTTGAGTCGTAGGTCTCGAGACCTTCCCTCCTTCTCAACATCAACCAATTCGAGAGCTTCTAGTTCACTGAATGTGCGGCTCATCGACATCTTTGAGCACTCAAGCAATTCTGCAGCTCGATGCAGGGGGAGGGGTAACAAATCGCCATGATAAATCGCGTACAAGTATGTCGCCTGGGCCAGAGGGCTTAATTTATCCTTCGCAGTTTTAGCTTTCCGAAAATAGTCTCGCAGGTCGATTGCAAAGGTCGGAAGGTAGAGCTGGTTTCCGGGGACGATAAATGAAACTCGTTGCTCGATAAGCCGCTTACGCTGGTATGCATCGATCTGCTGTCGCAAGTAAACGAGTTCGCCATCGAACTTTGGTTGCAGCACTTCGAAGTGTTTGCGAACCGCAGCCGCTGAATGTTCCGGTGCGATCGCCGCAGCGATCAATACGGGCCGGCCCAGAATCTGGGTTTCAGCAAAGTCGAATTCTTGCCTGAGAAAGAGAGGCAGTTTCCGCTTTTCGGGCCACTCATTCAGCTGCACGGAGATACCGAGAGTTTCTTCGATGTAGTCTTCGGCCTGTATAATTGCATTGTTCATTTGTCACCTTCGTAACTCTTTCACTGCATTGTAACGCACTGAGTGTTACAGTGCAATAAATACGTTACGATATGCCGATTTCTCGGCGAAATTCGTAGGAAAAGTCGCTATTCCTCGCGTTTTCCTCACAAGTCATAGATCCCGGCACCATCTAACCACAAATCAAAATTGGAGAGGTGGGCGGCGGCTTGGTCGCTAAAATGCTTTCCTGAATCGTTCAGTCTTGGTTCTGACCGGGTGCGGAGAGATAAATCGGACTGTCGATTAGTGCGTCTTTATTGGAATCTCGCTATGTCCCAGCAATTCGAAAAGTGTGCAATCTACGTCCGCCAGTCGCGAGTGAACGACAGTAGCTACTCGTCGTGCGAAGCCCAATTGCGAATCTGCATGGACACGGCCGCGAGTTTTGCGTGGCGAGTCGTCGATCACTTTCAAGATAGCGGGCAATCGAGCGAAACCCTCGCGAGACCTGAAATGCAACGACTGATGGCTTGTGTTGAACTGAAACAATTCGAGCATCTGGTCGTTTACAGCTTCGATCGCTTGACTCGGCGATTGACCGACTTCGCAAGACTAATGGAGCTATTCGACGGAAGCGGAGTGAAATTGACTGTGGTTACTGATCCAAAGTTTGGTGAAAGTGCCGCTAGTCGCTTCACGTCGAACATAGTTGCTGCAGCCAGCGAGTTCCAGCAAGATTTGACTCGAGAGCGTATGGCCGAATCGCGTGCAGCATTGAAAGCCAAAGGAATGCGCGTCGCTGGTCGCATACCGTTTGGTTATTCGTACGATCGAGTATTCAGTCGCTTGATGGCAGTACCAGAAGAAGCTGAGTTGGTCGAAGATTTCTTTGACCTTGCATCAAAGGGCAAAACGCCAGCTGAGATTGCGGATTTGGCCAACAAACGCGATGGAGGTCGATCGGATTGGAACGCTCGCCGACTCTTGCAGATCCTTTCTAATCCCGTCTACGCGGGTTACCTGCCAAGCGATTCAGAGAATGCCGAAACGCTTCAGAAGGGTAATCACGAAGCGATTGTTACTCCCGAGAGGTTCGAGCAAGTGCGGCAACAATTAGTTGCTCGTCGAAAGCGGGCACCGACTAAGCGAACTCCAAAGCCAGAAAGTTTTCCATTGCGTGGTTTGCTTTATTGCGCAAAGTGTGATCGAGCTATGACTCCCAATACGAGCAGTTTTGGAATCAAGCACTATCGCTGGTATCAATGTCGTTCTCATGCCGGTGGTCGTCCGCCTTGCGCCGGCGTGTCAGTGCGAGCCAATGACATGGAGGAGTTTGTGGCAGCTCAAATCGCGAGCTCATCGGAATACCCCAAGTTAGCTGTTCGGTTCAGTGACGAGTGGCAAGCGATGACTTTGCCGCAACGCGCTGCGTTGCTAAATGAATGCGTTGATCGAATCGACTACAACCACGATACCAGCGATCTCGGCATCAATCTCAACGTCGAAAAATTAAGCTGATCCAACAAGCCCTTATTCCTCGGTCATCGGCGGATAGAGTCCAGACTCTGTGAGTAGTTGTCGTAGCTCCATTTGCTCGGGGCGATTCAGCTGAAGCAGCCTACAGGTTACTCGGCCGATCTGAGACTTGCCGACAATGGCAACTCCTTTGATCTCGAAGTGTTCATCCCATTTATCGGAGCGCGGTGAGAACAGACGAATGATCTCGCCGGTCGCGACGTCCACCGAAGCGATGTCGCTGCCCTTGGCTCGGTTGCAAAGAAAACATGTCCAAGCCAGATTCGCGGTGGTGGTTGGGCCTCCATGTTTTACGGCGATGATGTGGTCTGGCTCGTGGGGCAGAATGACGTCGTCTTCATGGATCAGGCAGTACTCGCAAAGTTGGTTGGCTCTTTGTCGAACCTCCCGACGTAGATGAAGAGGGACATACTGGCTCATCGAGGCGGTAAGTCTCTGTTCTGGCCGGCTCGAATGCGTGCTTTGACTAGTCTCATAAGAAGTTCTGCCTGTTCAAACTGGTCCAATTCTCGGCGAGTTGTTTCGTCGAGTGCATCGGCCCGGTTCAGCTCAAGCAACTGATTGGCTCGGTCAACTGTTGCTTGAGATGGACGAAATTCGAGGATCGTGTTTGGCGATGGCGCAGAAGCAAACAGAGTTGCTATTTCGTCGAAAAAGGACGATACGGACGGCGCGGTCGACATGATGACTCCCTCGGTGGGCCAGACGGAACAGTTTACCGGCTTCTGAGGCCAAGGAGCATGCGTCGGGCTCCCACGGATACCACATTTTTGGCATCCAGAGGGACGACTCTCAAACTCTCTGGTCACAGTCGCTGGCAGTACTCTCTAATGACCCCAATTCTGTTAACCGGGATGTCCCCGTTAACTCGGAGAGTAAGAGAGATTTCGTTGTTCTGGTCTGGGTGCCGAGCGGGAAATGAGCGTTCCTGGACACTAGACCGAACAGGACAGAGACGAACGTAGTGGACGTCAAATGCTCAAAACCCAGCAAAACACTGGGTAAATAGCAAAAAAGCCGAGATTCTCATCTCGGCTTTTGCTGATTACCGAATTGGTCGCAGTTTCGAACCAATTCTGAAAGGCTCCCCCGGGTGGGCTCGAACCACCGACACGCGGATTAACAGTCCGCTGCTCTGCCGACTGAGCTACAGGGGAATTTGCTTCTGCTTTCGAATCAAAATACTCAATCCGAAAACCACGCCAGTCAGTGTAACATCCATTCGGAATGCAACAACTCACACTCCCACTTTTGTTCACTCTCTCTGCGTTTGTACCAATACAACATTCCTGTCGTCTCGGTCGTGCAGAGTTTAACGACCCACTTTTTTTTGATCAATCCCACTCACACCCCCTTAGGACCCTTTTCTTCCTCACTATGTTCGCGATCAAATCTCCCGTTCAACCTGAAATTAGCTCCGGAAATAATGGAAAATGACAGAAAGCCCTGAGCAGGACATGCGATGCTGTCCCTCGCTCAGAGGCGTGTTGTTTTAATCACATTTCGAAAAACAAGCATTAGCCGCAGGTCGCTAGGCCACGGTTAACGGCCAATAACCGGACGCTAGCGCGTTCGCGGCCAATTAAAACGACATGCGATCACGCGGCGGGTTGCGATTGAGAGGCCGATAACCGGACGCTAGCGCGTTCCGGCTAATTAAAACGACATGCGATCACGCGGCAGGTTGCGTTTGTGAGACTATGCTGACCGCAAATGAAAAAAGGTACGAAGGGAATCATTATTTCCACATCGTACCTTTGTGTTTGTATCCAGGATCCCGATCAAAAACACCAAAAATAGACTATCCGAGCCTCGTCTTGAATTGAGCTGGCATTTGTTCAGAGGAGCCCAACACCTACTACTTGGGTAGCTTGGACAAGAGCTCTTGGACTTTGGCGTCCTGGCCTTGAATTTTGCTTGCGATCTCTTTTGCTGTCGTAACTGCTAACTCGCCGACCCCTTCACTGGATGACATATCAACTGCCATCTCTAATGTCTCAAGTCTCGGATTTCGCTTTAATGAATCTAAAACTAGTTTCTTCTCGTCTGGCTGCTTGGCTATCGTCAATCCAACCTTGGACATCTCAAGCCTCGCGTCAGAACTCATATCAAACTGCCTCGCGATCCGAAGATAAGCTCTCACCGTTCGAACTTGATATTTGTCCGACGGTAAACTCTTGGCCAATTGCAGAAGAACCGGAGCAGCATCTGCTGTCATCCAGTTGCCTAACACCTTGGTAGCCGCATCCTTAACCGACTCCTCGGTGCTCGCTGCCGCTTCACCGACCGTTTTCAACGCTTGCATGCCTCCAACCAACCCTAGGATCTCAAGCGTCTTGACTTTCAATGCTGCAGGCGCCTTAGCATAAGCTGCCGAAATCTCCGTCGCACAACGATCTCGATCAGGCATTCGAATTGCAGCGGCAAGAAGTGCCTTGTAGGCAACCTCGGCGTCCGACTCAAAATTAGGCTTGAGGAATTGACCAATCAAAATCGAAAGCTTGTCCGCCCCGAGCGTATCCCCTAGCGCCGCGAAGGCCGCTGTTCGAACGCCCTCGTTCGCATTCTCTAAGGCTTTGATTACACTCGCTTCCGCAGCGATGCCGCGTTGTCCGACAACTTGTATTGCCATCATCAACTCAGGCCCGTCGAATTCCTCTAAACGCGAAGCCAACGACTTCCCGACGGCTTCATCAGGCACTTGGGACAATGCTCCAACGGCGGCACCAATCAACTCGGCATCACCGGAATCACCAAAAGCCAACAATGGCTCAATGCAATCGACTGTTCCAACCTTACCGAGCGCCTGAGCAGCAGCGAGCTTGATCGGTTTTGAAGGCGAGCTAAGCGATTTTACGATCGCATCTAAATTCACAGTCTTTGGTCTATCAGCCATAGCCGTGAGAAGCAATGCTGCACGCTCTTCGGGCAACACCGTCAACAATCTCGCTAGAGCAGTATCCACGGCCGGTACCTCGAGCTCTCTCGCAACGCGCAGTCCCAATTGAAAGCGATACACTTCGGACGCCTTAAGCTCTTCGACAAGCATTGGGATACCATCAGCCTTGCGAGCTAGGATTACACCTCGTGTGGCTTCCACGATCCTTTGTTGCGGTGCTTTGGCAGTTCGAACCATTTCATAAACTCGAATCGCACGAGGAAGTTTGCCTTCCGACATGCTTCTCTCTGCACAAAGAATCAGTCCTTCTGCGATCGCGTTCCTAACCGAGTCCGAACCAACACTTAAGTTATACGCAAGCACGGTTGTCGCTTCCTCGGTACCGATGTGCCCGAGAGCCACAGCGGCTGCTGATGCGACGTCTTCGTTACTGTTCGCAAGAAGTTTTGCAAGGACCTCGGTTGATGCCACATCACGACGAACGCCAATCGAATTGACGACTCCAATTAGAACTCTACCATCAAGCTTGGTGGCCGCTTCACGCAAGGCATCGCCTGCTTTCGATCCTGGAATTGCCTCCAGTGTGATACGAGCCCAAGAGGAAAGCTTTTCATCTGCGAGTAGCGGCGCAACCTTGGCAACACATTCTTCGGAACCGTAGATCGCAAGCCGTTTGCATGCAATCGCTTTGTCCGCTTGCGGACTGTCCGTCGATAACACACCGATTAGGTCTTTTTCTACCGTCAGCCTGTCCACTTGTCCTAACGACAAGCCAGAAACAATGAAGCTTGATAGAAAGATGCTAAGCAAGTAGCGTTTGAGTGATTTTTTTAAGGTCATGATTTCAAAGTATTTTTAATTTAGATTGGTACAGTTTTATTCCCGAGACGTTCATGCGACTGAACCGGGATTTCGCGAGGGCGGAAATGAGTGGAGTAGTCAAGTTGTGTTAACTGGCGGGTTGCGTCCAGCGGCTGATATTGCGGCAACCGGGGGCTAGCGCCCGACGGCTGATATTGCGGCAACCGGGGGCTAGCGCCCAACGGCTGATATTGCGGTGTATTTTGTTACAGTCGCCATGGTTCGCGAATTGCTTCGGAACGCAGACGGTTTGCTTCCTCGTCATCAATGAATCGGTGCGTCGTGTTGTCATATTTCACGGTACGATTCAGGAACAAAGCAACGTTTGCGGCGTGGCAGGCAATGTGAGCATTGCAGGCCGCTTGGGCATTTCCCTTAGGTTCGCCGCGTGTCTTAATGCAGTCGAGGAAGTCTCTGACGTGGAAAGTCGCTGGGTAGCCACCGATCTCTTCGATTTTGCGACCTGCCAGCAGTGTTGGGGAGCTCAATGCTAATTTACCACTATCGCCTGCCTCGACCCAGCCGTCTTCTCCTTCGAATCGCACAGGGCAGGAGCCGAGTGGAATCCAGCCTTCGTCGCGGAAGACCAGTTCGATACCATTTTCATACTTTGCGATTAGCTCACCATTTACTGGCGGGCTATATTCGACGGGAGGAAGTGAATCATTGACGGCCCATTGGCACAAATCAACGCAGTGCGATCCCCATTCGAGAACACCGCCACCAACGAGTCCGCCACCTTTCTCGAATTCGAATCCGTTTAGGTGAGCTTTGTTAAATGGTCTCCAAGCAGCGGGGCCGAGGTAGGTATCCCAATCAACCGATTCCTTGTTCGGCTCTGGTTCTTCGGGGAGCCAACCGCTCATCATGGCAGTCATGCCACGAGGCTGAGCATAAACGCGCTTAAGTTTCCCGAGCTTCCCTGTTCGCGCGAGATAGCAAGCAAATGCAAAGTGAGGGAGATTTCGGCGTTGCGTACCCGCTTGGTAGACTCGGGCTGTGCGACGGATCGTGTCGGCCAGGATCAGACTTTGCTCGATATTCTTAGTGCATGGCTTTTCGCAGTAGATATCTTTGCCAGCTTTGGCAGCATTAATGGACATCGTACCGTGCCAATTAGGTCCCGTCGCGATTAGGACAGCATCGATATATTTTCGATCAAGCAACTCTCTATAGTCGCGGAACATATCGCAGTTTTGATTGCCATATAGTTCGTCGACACGCTTCTTCACCAATTGACGGCGAGCTTCTTTTACGTCGCAAACTGCAGCAAACTGAACATCTTTTTGTTCCAGAAAGCAACCGAGATCGTAAAGACCGCGATTTCCAATACCAATTCCCCCCAACACGATTCTCTCGCTAGGAGGAGTAGTACCGTCGCGTCCGATCGCCGATGCGGGGATGATAGTTGGTGCCATAGCGACCGCAGCACCGATGGCTGATTTTTTTAAGAATTGACGGCGTTCGAGTTTGTCGATGCTCTTTGACATAGAAGTAATCTCTGAGACTTGAGGGGGGAAAGCACAAAGCAGATAGCAGGAATCCGGCGTTGCGAAATTGCGTCGCGAGGGAATTTCATTTCTGGTTTGTGGTTGGTAAGTTGACATCAATAGCCATCAAGGCCAGAACGTCAGCCTTATAGCATAGAAGCATCAACGAGCCAGCACAAGCATGCTGATGGCTCGAACCCACAATGGGATGTAGGCTGTTACGCGTCGATTATTCGGGATCGAGGGTAAGAAAGACAGCAGGAAAAGCACTCGACTACGATTGCCTGTAGCGAATCATTCCAATTTCCAGTCACACTCCAAAAGATTAGATAAGCGTGCAATTTCGTTCTATATCGGCGTAATTTGAAACGATTGCGAGCAAGCGGTGTGGCTTGGGATACCAAGTTAGTCAGAAACTAGGGCGAAAGTGAGAGAATTTCTCGGGGTCGCTGTCCCATTCTTACGGGCTTGATACTTTAATCGGAGTTGGGTGTTGAGCGGTGATAATTAGACGGGAGCTGGAATGATAAATTTGCTAGGTGGTGCAGGGCGTCCGAAGTAGTAGCCTTGGGCGAGTTGGAAACCGAGTTCTAGGCAAACGTTCGCTTCGGCTTCTGTTTCGATTCCCTCTGCCAGAGGAACAACGTTAAGATCCAGAACAACTTGAACGATCGATCGCAGAATTTTCACTCGTTCATAGGGGCCTTTATCGATATCGCGGATAAGTCCCATATCGAATTTCATAACGTCGGGAGCGGCATTTCCGAGTTCTACCAAGCGGTTTTGGCCAGCACCAAAATCATCGTATGCGATCTTGATGTTCAAGTCACGGAGTCCTTTCCTGAGATCGATCATCTGTGGCACGCTAGTGATGGCCGCTTCGTGTACTTCAAGAGTGACAGGAGTATCCCCGGTCATCTCTCGCACATTCTTCATCGATGCGAGAAGCTCTGGCTTATTCAGTTCGTTAGGGTGGGTGTTCACAAATATATGCGCACCTTTAGGGAGAGACAGCGCTTCTCGAATCCCTTCCCAACGCAACATCTGGCTTAGTTCTACCTCCATATTTAGTTTTCTGGCAGCACCGAACATTGCGGCACTGGTTTCAAGACCGAACATCCGGCTTCTAGCGAGGACCTCGTACCCAATTGTCCTGGATCCATCCATGGAAACGATAGGCTGAAAGAAAGGGGTTACCAACCTCTTTTCCATCATTCGATCAAATTGCACAAGTGCGAGGGCTTGATCGCAGACATCCTCTGCGATCGTGTTTGGTGAGGTCGCATGATCATCGCACCGAACTCGGAAAGCAACATCAGCGAATTGGATCACATCATCCGCTTTCAAGGTCACGAGATCGGTGATCTTTTCGCCGTTGACGAATGTACCGTTTGTACTTTGTCGGTCGGCGAGTACGAGAGCCCCATCGCGGATGGTAAAGTCAGCGTGGTGACTGGAGACGGTTCGCGATTGTAATTGCAAGCTGCAGCCTGCCTTCCGTCCAATAGAAAACGGGACAGGATAAATCACTGTTAATGAATCACTTTCGGATTGCCCAATCTTCTCCAGTATCCAAACCAACTTAGAGTCGCCAGAAGTCACTCTTTTGCTCTGAGTCGATACTGGACGACTAAAAGGACCAGCGTCAACAATCATCGTTCATTAATCCTAATCAACAAACTTGGGGCAAGAACGCTTGCCATCCAACAAACCCCGTTTGATAGCAAAACATCGCAAAACTGTTCGTCGAACTGTAGATCACGGAACTGGATGGTGCGTGAAAAATTGGAATCTTCAGCACGTTTTTTCTCTAACTCAATTACTCCTAGGAAACTTCACGATATTGGATCGGCGATATGACGATCCTACAGGAGATCTTAAAGGGCTCCATGCCAAGAAGTAACGATTTTATCGATTACGCAGTAACGAGTGAGAATATCGAATATGCAAAATAACTTCAGCCACGACACATCAAATTTGCATGGTGAGGCATTGCCAGCAATACTGAATGATGATGCATTCTGGCCGGTCGAACCAAAGACCCTGGAGGAGAGTGGCATTTCCGAGATGGTAATCGAGTCACTCATTTTGCAAACCTTTTTATCTGCGGGAACCTTGTCTGGGCGAGCTTTAACGGAGCGGATTCGATTGCCATTTCGCATCGTCGAGGAAATGTTGGCAAAGCTTCGAGTAAGGCAAATGATTGCGCATGCTAGGCCAGCCCCACTCAATGATTTTTACTATAGTTTGACTGATAGCGGTCAGAAGCGAGCGATACATTACCAAGCAGTGACGTCGTATTCCGGCCCAGCGCCGGTTCCGTTGATGGACTATGTACTGAGTGTTGAGGCTCAGGCAAGCACATTTGAAGCAATTACGAAGAGTCAGTTGGTGGCATCGTTTGCGAACGTCACCTACGAGACAGCGTGGTTAGATTTCCTAGGACCGGCTGTGAACAGCAACTCAGGAATTTTCCTCTATGGTCCTCCGGGAAACGGTAAGACGACACTCGCGAAATGCTTGGCTTCGTGCCGTGGAGAGGAGATTTGGATACCACATGCGATCATTGACGACGGCGTCATCATAAAGTTCTTCGACAGCGCTTACCATCAGGAGTCAAAGACGTCGTTGAACTACTCGGGCATCGTGGCAGACCAAGAGCATGATCGCCGTTGGATACGGGTAAAGCGGCCAACGGTGGTCGTCGGTGGTGAGTTAACACTCGATCACCTAGAAATACGACATGATCCGAGGAGCAACACGTGTGAAGCACCTTTACAGTTGAAGAGTAATTGTGGATGTTTGCTGATCGATGACTTCGGCCGTCAACGCTTGGCACCTTCTGAGTTATTGAATCGCTGGATTATTCCGCTGGAGAATCGAGTTGACTACCTAAGCCTGCCAACGGGAAAAAAGATCTGTGTACCTTTTGAGCAGATCATTCTGTTTTCCACCAATTTGCAGCCAGAGTCTTTGGTAGATGAAGCGTTTTTGAGAAGAGTGCCTTTCAAAATTAGTGTTGGCGATCCGAGCATCGAAGAGTTCATGGAAATATTCCGACGAACGTGCCAAACTTATGAAATCGCCTGGCGTCCACAGGTTGTTGAGGAGTTCATTTTAAAGACGTACAAGAGACTAGGACGCAGTTTACGTCGATGTCATCCGCGAGATTTAATCCATCAAATCAATTGCTTGTGTGCCTATCGTGGTGAGAAGGTGGAGCTGAGAAGTGATTTTCTAGAAATCGCAAGCAAGAACTACTTCGGCAATCAACCGATTCTCAAGGTAGCCACAGGTTATGTAAACCAGTCAACCGGACAGGCGTTGAGCCAATCGCGAGTCGGCAACGAGTTACCCAGGGATATCATTTCTCCATCTCCGGTCTCAGCTCAACTGAAGACGAGCACGATCGATAAAACGAGCACGATCGATAAAACGAGCACGATCGATAAAACGAGCACGATCGATAAAACGAGCACGATCGATAAAACGAGCACGATCGATAAAACGACTCCCCAAACAGACAATAGTCGATTACGACGTCCGGTCACGGAAAGCCCGATTACCGGACCGGTTTCCTTTTCCAGTATTTCCGCGACACCGCGTGTACCACAGAAATAAGGGCTATTCGTGATGAATTCGTTAGCCGCAAAGTTGCAATCGGGTTTTGAGCCAATTCCTGGGTATTTCCTGACCGACAAACTTGGAGCAGGGGGTTATGGTGAAGTTTGGTCTGCGGATGCGCCAGGCGGACTAAAAAAAGCGATTAAGTTCGTATACGGGCACATCGATGGTGACAGGGCCTCGAGTGAACTCAAATCGCTTCAACGTATTCGGCAAGTCAACCATCCGTTTATTCTTTCGCTGGAAAGAATTGAAATTATAGATGGTCAGTTAATGATCGTCTCGGAGCTTGCACAAGGTTCCATGTTCGATCGCTTCATGGAGTTCCGTAAGAAGCACATAGCGGGCATTCCGAGAGATCGGCTATTATCTTACCTTTCTGATGCCGCGGATGGTCTTGATTATTTGTGCCAAAAGCATGACCTGCAGCATTTAGATGTAAAGCCTGCAAATTTACTCCTGTTATCCGATCGGGTCAAAGTGGCCGACTTTGGTCTAGTGAAAGATCTTCAGTCGGCAACTCAGTCCATGCTCGCAGGGATGACACCAACTTATGCGGCTCCGGAGATGTTTGATGGACGGCCTGGCCGATACAGTGATCAATATTCGATCGCGATCGTGTATCATGAAATGCTAACGGGAGAGCTTCCATTCCGCGGTCGCACTACAGCACAACTGGCGAACGAACATATGAATCGTGCTCCAGATTTGAATCCTCTTCCGCAATCTGACCGGTCGATCATCGCCAAAGCACTTGCAAAGCGACCTCAGCAGAGATTTTCCGATTGTCGCGAATTGATCAACGCCTTGATCGAAGCTCCTAAATTAAATCAAACAGAGGGAGAACCATTGATTCAGTCGCGAGGTTGGACACCTCGTATGACCCCTAGCAATCCCAATCATCAGCAGGGTAAACCAGCTAGGCCAACCTCCAAACCTGGTATGCCCGGCAGATCGGATTCATTGCGATCACACAGTATTATTCAGGGGATAGCGAATCGTAGTGGCAATCGTGTGTTGCAACCAGAGCCCAAAGCAGAAGCATATCCAGCCATCGCCGACGATGTCTCGAACCCCACCAGTGAAAGAACCATCGATTTGATCGTAGGTCTTGGAGGTAAAGGGTGTGAAGTCATTGGAGTATCTCGCGAGCTAGTATCGGAAGAAAGCGATAGAACGAGAGTTCGCACTTATCTTGCTATCGATACCGATCACAAATCCTTAGAACCTTTGGTCGATCGAAGCCAACCGGGGTACCTCGATTATGGTTCGATAGTACACATGCCCATAAAAAGTCCGCACTATTACCGGTCTGAGTCGCACTACTTTCCTCAGTTGAGTCGTCGATGGGTCTACAACATTCCTCGCTCGCAATTAACCGAAGGGGTACGACCGCTCGGGATGCTTGCATTGCTAGATCACGCGCAAGTTTGTCACGACAAGCTCCTCTCCAAAATTGAAGACATTTTCTATACCGCGAAGGAAGACAATGCGACCATTAAAAGACTGAGTGTCCAAATCATATGCTCAGCCTCGGGCGGAACGGGAAGTGCGATCGCAGCTGAGATTGGTTTTTTGATCCGACACATTACGGAGTCGATCAAGGTACCAGTAGATATCGATTTGGTATTGTTTTGTGCTTCACCCAGCCCACTCTCTAGCGCAGACCTCTCGTCCGCTTCCGCGATAAGCTGTCTTCTCGAGATAAACCACTATTTTAGAACTAATGGACTTCATCCATCCCTACCAGGCTTGTCAGAAAACGTTACCAGTAAACCACCGTTCGACCACGTGAATCTAATTTACAGTGGCCAATCAGGACGTCGTGTCGACGAGCAACACTCAATTCAGGAGGCGGCTCTCTATCTTACGCAGGGACTCGATTTGTTGAGAGAAGCTAGAAATCAAAATGGTCAACAAACCGAAGAAAGCAACTATCCATGGTTATCAACCATCTCCGTTTCAAACTTTGATATGTCTTACATTCTCGATCCAAAGCGAGCCAACATCATATTGGTTCTGGATGACATTTTGGGTTGGGTCCAACGACTTGACCAATACACAAGTTTAAATCGATTTGATGTTCCGCTTTCGCAATTATCCTCAAAGATCGCAGAGAGTATAGAGTTTCTCGTGAACGATCTTTTCCGATCCTGTAGTTGGAACGCACAAGCGTGGGTAAGGTCCTGTATGGCGACAGCGTCTGCGGTGCGTAAAGAGGAAACGACAATAAACGGCAAAGGACTCAGTGAGCCGCGTCAAAGTAACTCAGAAAGGCGTACAACCAGCGACTTGGCCGAGTTGCGATCTATCAGCGAATCGCTCGGGACAGATTGGTGGGAAACAAAGGTAGCCTTTGAAGGTCTTTTGGACGAAGGCATTAATCAACTTCAAGGGTATCTGTGCGACAAATGGCTTACCCATCCTCATCAATGGGGACTACTACCTTCGGTGGCGGAGCATATTTCCTCCAAGTTGAAGACACAGATCAATTCCCTATTCACGGTTGCTCAAAAATTAGCGAATCAACATGACAGCATGCTCCAACAGAGCAGCGCAGATTCGACCGAACCAGCGTCGCTCGAAACCAATCTTTCGCGGCTTTATATAGAATCACAGTTTCATGCTTTGGCGGGTCGCTTACTCGGACGAATGGTCCAATTCCTCGAAGGCTATCAAACCAAGTGGCGAGATTTTTCGAAAGTGTACTCCAAGGAGTTGCTTGGATATGCATATAAGCTGTGCGATCAAGAATTAAACATGTCACTGGAGGCGTTCCTCACCGACACCCCTGTGGCCCGATCAGACCGTCAAGCGAAAACATCGGCCAATTGGCTTAACAGCCTCATAGTACGACAGTGGGATCAATATTGCGGAACAAACTCCTGGATCCCGGATGAAAGTCGGTGGCCCCTCGTTCTTGAAAAAGAAGGGGTTGAGCGAACTCACGAAACACTGACCAAAATTTTGGGTTTGTTAAACGATTACGTCACTACCGAAGAAATTGGACAGGCTGATTCGGCGAGCGACGAGCTTGATCAAGGGGGGACACATACAAGCTTTGCATTACAGGAAGACCCTAGCAGTACAGCCCCAAACGAAACTTGGCAACCGGTCGTGAGTGCCGAACTGCGAAGCGGTACGGATTCAATCGTAGAATTGAACAAGCGATTACGTGAAGAGGCCCCCTACCTAGTGGAATTCGGGGGTGAAACGAAGCGGATATTGCAGATCCCCGATTACATTCGGCGCCAGATCCCAATTCAAACGCGAGAAGCGCTGCACGAAAAGTGTTTGATTAAATATACCCATAGCCTTGCAGAACCGGTCTTAGTTTCGGTCGGCACAGGTTTGGACCTTGAGAACTTGGTAGATCGTCTTTTTATGCCAACGACCGAGACCTGGCTTTTAGTCCCTCGGATCTTATCTAGGGTGGATGTGGATTGGATTCCGTTTTCAACATCGGACTGATCATTGCCTAGCGTCGAGAATAACGTCATAATGCAGGCCTCGTAACAGGGAGGTGTGGGTTGGCGTTACCGGAAAAGTGGGCGGATCAATTTGAAGACTTTGGTGAGGATCCCTATCTACCTCATCGGCGAATGCCTCTGAATAGAACGCGCGATTTGGGGAAACTCAGCTTCCAGGATCGATTGGTGGCTTTGAAGCGAGAGATTCAGGCGCGAGTCGAACGCGAACCTGGCGTGTATGGCATGTTGGATGACATTGGACGGCTAATTTATGTCGGCAAATCCAAAGCCCTCAAAAATCGCTTGATCAGTTATTTTTTGCCCAACAGCCAGGACGAAAAGGCTGGCCGAATTGTGCAATCTGCTGCCGCAATCGTATGGGAGTATCAGCCGAACGAGTTGAGTGCGTTGCTTCGCGAACAATGGTTGATTCGCACTTGGTTGCCCAGAATGAATGTTGTTGGCATGCCGAATCGCCAGCAGCAAGCATTTCTCTGTTTGGGGAAGGGGCCTGGTGAGCAGTTTTACGTTAGCCGGTATCACGATTCTGAAGCCCGATGCAGCGTCGGTCCATTATCAGGAGTGACCGCTATTTTTCGCGCCGTTGAAATTTTAACACGCTTTTTCAAACTCAGGGATTGCAGTCAAAAAACACCAATGTTCCTAACGGATCAACTCTCCCTTTTCGACCTAGAGGAAAGGGCAGGTTGCATTCGATACGAATTGAACAATTGTCTTGGTCCGTGCATGACGAACTGTAACCGTCTGGAATACCAGAGTCAGGTCTCGGAGGCGGCCAAGTATTTAATGGGTGGAGAGATTGATATCGCTTCAGGCCTTGAATCGGAAATGATCAAAGCGTCGCAGCGCTGCCACTATGAATATGCAACGCGTTTAAAAGAAGATCTTCGTATCGTACGCTGGCTCACCAAAAAACTCCAACAGTATCGTAAGTCTCGCGATGATGGGCCAATAATTTATTGCTTATCCACAAAAGCTCTTGTTAATGAATCCAACCGTCCTGTTTGGTATTTTTTACGTCATGGAGGAATCGTGAGCGTTGCTTATGAGCCCAGAAACCAGACCGAGTGGTTTGCACTTAAACCGGTTCGAGATGCTTGGCGGGCGACGGAAAAAATGATTGGCGTAAGCCCCTTAAACCCGGAAGATACGTTAGGCTTAATGACGGCTTGGTTGCAGAAAAGTGCAAAAAATTTTGCGAGTAATGGAGACGATGATTCCTATCAGTGGATCGTCAGGTCAACGGAGCTGCCGGATTCTTGGCGTGACACGAAGGATATGCTCACTCGATTGCGATCAGCAACCGTGTCGTAATCCGATCGAACAGCATCATAATGGCCCCTACGTACGCATCTAGTTCGCTCAGGAAGCCGCATTTTTCTGGCGTTCGATTTCGATGAGTAGATCGTCGAGGCTGAATCCATACTTGCCTAGTACCTTGACCAACGGTGAGCCAACGTGCACACAGCCACCAAGACGGTTTGTGGATGGTGCTACTCCGCTAGATCGATTTTTCTGACTGTTAGCGTTTCTACTGACGGCGGTGCGGGGGTTAACCGCCGAGCCATGAGGGTTGCTAGCTTGTTGAGACGATTTGGATTGCGTCTCGGTTAGGGTCGAGAGAATTGCTTCATCATCCCACTGAAAATGGGTTTGTACGAAAGCTGGGGCTCGCAAGGTGGCATTTGACATGATCGCGTTTTCTCCAATTCCCAATCGGCTGTTAAAGTGTGAGTACCGAAGAGGGGTCATTTCTCTTCCATGCACTCATCATCAGCAGTGAAGTGACACGTCAGGTCACGCGAAAATGAAATCCGAAATTTCAGCCAAAAAACGCTAGCATTGGCTTTTGCAAAAAATTTTCGTGTGGGTACGTGTACGGACTTCATCATTTGGTATATTCCCGACATCACTACTTCGGAACGGCTGGGGTGGCCGTTGTCGATGGCGAATGAATTGCGTTTCTTAAACACGGACAGGAATGTCCCATGATGTCGGAGGAGTGAACCCATGACACGAGTTCCTATTAGTCAAGCGGACGAGCAAGCACGAATTTTGCGTGAGCGATTGGACCTAAGCACGGCCCAAATCGGGTTGCAAGTGAGAACCACGAATTGCTTGGAAGAGAAAGGTATTTTTACCGTAAGAGATTTGCTCAACAGTTCACCCGATACCTTGTTGAGTATCGCTAATTTCGGCGAGAAGACGCTCGAAGAAGTCTATGTGGCGTTGGAGAAGATTGGTTATCACCGACCTTGGCGCAAACCACGGTAGAGCAACTTAGACGTGATTGCCGAAAGGCCTAGTGAGTTTTTATTGCAATATAGGGGGATCCAGTCGCAACTAAAAAGCGTGCCCGAGATAGTTTGCAAAAGTCAGGATTTCCTCAAAAGCGAAAGCATTAGCGCTAGGGAAGCACTCAGAACGAAAACGGATTCATAAGCGAGGGAATGTCGCATTGGATGCAGTCCCTCGCTCACGTGTTTTGAAGTTGCGATCTTCTGGATTTAGGGGCAACATTCTGGAAACCGTCCCCACGAAACGGGGTTTCTAAACTGGTTCCCATTGTTTGTTGCAGCTACAGAACAGCTCAACCGAGGGATCCACCTTTTTCCAATCAGTGCTTTGAAAATGCAGCGCGAGTTAAACGAGACATTACGGGGTTGGCTAGAACAAATCACCTTAAAGAACGCCTCCGATCTGCACTTGATTAGCGGGTATCCACCTGCCTCTCGTCAACAAGGACGCATGCTCTTTTTGGATTCGCCAACATTAACGGATTTGGACGTAAGAAATCTAATCACGGGGCTCGTCCCTCAAGAGGTCTTGACGACATTCCCCTCCGTCAAAAATGCCGATCTAGCGGCAAGTGTAAAAGTCAACGGACTTGATTATCGGCTACGCATCAATCTGTTTTTGAACCAAGGCCACATTGGTGCCTGCATTAGAATTATACCCGACCAAATTCCAGATTTTGCATGGTCTTCGTTCCCGATCGATACTGCAATCAAGCTTTGTTCCTTTCAAGATGGACTTATTCTCTGTACTGGGATAACAGGATCGGGAAAAAGCACGACGTTAGCGATGTTGGTGGATCGTATATGCCAGCAGGGCGGGAAACGAGTTGTAACGATCGAGGATCCGATCGAGCTACAGATTCAGCCCAAGAATGGTTCGATCGTTTCGCAAAGGGAGTTAGGCAGCGATCTGGATAGCTTTGCGGATGGATTAAAATTCGCGTTGCGTCAAGATCCAGATGTCATCTTGATTGGAGAGATCCGAGACAGTGAATCAGCGCGACTAGCGCTTACGGCTGCAGAGACGGGGCATTTGGTTCTTTCAACCATGCACACTCGCGATGCCAAGGGGGCGATTTCACGATACACGGATTTATTCCCCTCTACGTTGCAGCAAGAGGCACGCTCCATGTTGGCGTCCAGTTTACGAGCGATCGTCTGCCAGCGCTTAGTTCCTAGTCCTGTTCCTGATGAACCTCAGGATCTGGCGTTAGAGGTCATGTATAACATTGCCCCAATTGCGGTAGCCATTCGAAATGCAAAGTTCGAATCTATCGACAACTATATTTTGACAGGCAGGAACGAAGGGATGATTACGATGGACGAGTCACTTCGACGATTACAGCTGTCCTAATCACTTTAAAGCTGGATCAACGCTTCCGAGTTCAGAGAACCCCTTGGCTCTCAGTAAACACGAATCGCAGCGTCCGCATGGAGTTCCATCTTCTGCCGGATCGTAACACGAGATAGTGAGGCTGTAATCAACGCCTAGCGCCAAGCCTCGTTCGATGATCTGAGCCTTGGTAAGTTGAATCAGAGGTGAGTGAATAGTCAAATGATTCCCCTCGACGCCTCGTTTGGTAGCGAGATTTGCCATTTTTTCGAAGGCCGCAATGTAATCGGGTCTGCAGTCAGGATACCCGCTGTAATCGAGAGCGTTGACTCCAATAAAAATATCCTTGGACTCCAGAACTTCAGCCCAAGCCAGGGCGTAGGACAAAAACACGGTGTTTCTCGCCGGCACGTAGGTCAAGGGTATATCGTTTCCGATCTGATCGACCGATTGATGTTTGGGAACAGCAATATTCTGGTCAGTTAGAGCGCTACCACCGAGTTTAGCCAAATCGATATCAATGACTATGTGATCCTTGGCACCCAGGTGACGGGAGACAGCGGCAGCCCGTTCCAATTCAATTCGATGTCGCTGTCCGTATCGAAAACTTATCGCATAAGGCTCGAACCCCAGACTCTTTGCGATTGCTAAACAAGTCGCAGAATCCAGGCCACCGCTGAGGAGAATAACAGCTCGATTGCTCAAATTTTGCATATCTAAAAATTCCTTCCTAGGAACCGAGGACTAAAAGACTATAATCCCGCGCCATGTCAATAATCCGAATCCAGAACCTAGCCAAATCGTATCGCGTCTACCAGAAGAAAGAAGGGCTTCGAGAAGCGTTTCGAGGTCTCTTTCGCCGCGAATACAAAACGATCGAAGCGGTGAAAAATGTGAATCTCAGTGTCGAACGGGGCGAGTTTGTCGCGTTCTTGGGCCCCAATGGAGCAGGCAAAACCACTACGCTAAAGCTGCTATCGGGGGTTATCTATCCCACGTCTGGAGTCGCTACGGTGATGGGCTTTACTCCATGGGAGCGTAGCCTCGAATATCGACGACGGTTCGCGTTGGTGATGGGTCAAAAAAATCAACTTTGGTGGGATCTGCCGGCGCAAGAATCGTTTCGTCTCAATCAAAAAATCTACCGTTTAGAAACCAAGCAATTCGATTCAACACTAGATCGCCTGACGAGTTTGCTGGATGTCAAACGATTACTCGGTCGGCCCGTTCGAGAATTATCGTTGGGCGAACGCATGAAAATGGAGTTGATCGCGGCGCTTCTGCACGACCCCGAGGTATTGTTTTTGGACGAGCCCACTATTGGACTCGACGTAGTCGCGCAGCATAAGATTCAGCAATTCCTAAAGCAGTACCAGGAGGAGCGGGGCATTACGATTCTTTTAACCAGCCACTACATGAAAGATGTTGCGGCTCTATGTAAGCGTGTAGTAGTCATTGCAGAGGGATCAGTCCAGTACGATGGATCACTGGATGGAATTGTGGATGTGTTTTCAAAGGATAAAATTGTCACGCTGGAGCTAGAGGAGGGGCAATCAGAAGCTGGATTGGAGAGATTCGGTACGATAGAGTCACGCAATCTTCCCAAAGTGGCGCTTCGATGTGAGCGAACACGTGTTTCGCAGATCTTGACGCAAGTACTGAACGAATACACCATTGCGGACGTTGCGGTTGAAGATCCACCTTTAGAAGAGGTCATTGCAAAACTGTATTCGCAGGTTTCATGTGATCGCAGTGAGAACGACCGAGGGCAAGCCTAAGCCATGAGCCCTGGAATTCAGCTAAAACTTACCATTTTGAAAACGGCTTTGGCGGAACGGATGGCATACCGAGGTGATTTTGCGATCGGTACCTTGATGCGTTTTCTACCGTTGATCACGCAGATATTTTTGTGGTGGGCGATCTTTCAATCGATCGACTCCACTGGATCTGGGGCTGGCAGAATCAATGGCTACAGCTTTCGGGATATGGTGGCCTACTACCTATTGACTACGATTGGACGAGCATTCTCGTCGATGCCTGGGTTATCATCTTATGTCGCCACTCGAATCCGTGATGGAGAGATAAAGAAGTTTCTGGTTCAGCCCATCGACTTTCTGTCCTTTCTCTTCTGGTCACGAGTTGCGCATAAACTTGCTTACTACACCGTAGCAATTCTCCCCTTCGCGTTGGTCTTTTTTCTGTGCAGAGACTTCTTCAGCGAACTCACCATCTCGTCGACGTCATGGACAATCTTCTTGTTATCTTTGCCCCTTAGTTTTGCCTTGGGCTTTTACTTAGAAACCTGTTTAGGCTTGGTAGGCTTTTGGATGCTCGAGGTTTCGTCATTACTTTTCGTTTACATGCTATTCCAGTTTTTTCTTTCTGGACACATGTTCCCTCTTGATATTCTTCCTGAGCCCTGGGGGATGATAGTAGGCTATCTACCCATCAAATATCTTGCATACTTTCCTGCGGCGGTTTTGCTTGGAAAGGTCACCGGCGCAAAATTGATATTTGACTTTGGAATGCTTGTGTTTTGGGTGTTTTTCTTTTTTGGTCTGAGTCGTTTTCTTTATGCTTGTGGGTTGCGCCGTTACAGCGGTTATGGCGGATAGCATAACGGAACAGATCCCGTAACAGCTTCGATCAAACCGTCGGATTCTCTGAACCGGTTGCTTGTTTTTTCTTGTCGCGATGGTGAACCCAGAATTCGTATGCGATCGGAAGAATACTAACCAAGATGATTCCAAGAGTGACCAGGGAGAAGTTCTCCTTGACGATTTTCCAATTGCCGAAAACGTATCCCGCAACCAGGAATCCCACGACCCAAATGGTTCCACCAAGAATATTATAAAACCAAAACTTGACGAAATTCATTCGTCCGATACCAGCGACGAACGGTGCAAAGGTTCTAACAATAGGAACAAAGCGGGCTAAGACAATCGCCTTGGCGCCATACTTCTCGTAGAACTTTTGAGCCCGTTCAAGATGTTCTTTGTTCAACCACCATGAGCTTTCATGCTTAAAAACTTTAGGCCCGACATAGGCACCAATCCAGTAATTAAGGGCATCACCGGTGATCGCGGCAATAACAAGAATGGGAAGAAGGACGGATAAACTCAAGTCCGAGTTGGCAGCTAAGGCCCCTAGTGCGAACAGTAAGGAATCACCTGGCAGAAACGGGAAAACCACCAATCCGGTTTCACAAAACACAATAGCGAACACAACCAAGTAGACCCAAAACGCACCGATATACTCGATCAACTCGTTTAAATGGCGATCGAGGTGCAAGATCCAGTCTACGATATCGGAAAGGGACATAGTTAACTAAGCTTTGTTTAAGGAATCGCAGTCCATTGGCACGCTAATAGATAGATTCTCGGTTCATAGAGTCCAACAGAGCGACATAGTCCTGGTCACAGGGACGGTCGGAAAGTATATTCCCGCCCCGCCGCATTGGATAAGAATCCACACAAAGCACGGAAATTAGTTATCCGGTATTACCGCTATAACCAGGTTAGGTAGTATATTCCGAATTGAAGCGTACGTATTCCGTATTGAGATCCGTCGTCCAATGCATTGCCACACCAGGTCCCATTCCTACCTGCAAGTCAATGCGAGTGAGCTTTTGTCCTTTTATGGATTGGCTTACGACGGCCGCCTCAAAGGGAAGGGGTTCGCCGTTTTTGAACAAAGGCAAGCCGTTGATCGATAAACAGGTAAACTCTGGTCGAATCGGAACGCCCGCATACCCTGCAGCCGAGACAATTCGCCCCCAGTTTGGATCTCCACCAGTTATGGCCGTTTTCACTAGATTGCTTAATGCAATGCTCCGCGCGATCGCGTCTGCATCGTGATCGTCATTGGCTCCGGAGATCGAGATCTCGACTAAGTGAGTGGCACCCTCGCCGTCATCAGGGATTTTCTTTGCCAATTCGATTGCCAGGGAGGTAAGATGCGCCACGAAGAGCTCCTCTGACTTTGCATCGAGTGCTGGGAGTTCGGAAGAGGGTTTCGCAGCGAGAAGTACGAGAGAGTCATTCGTGCTCATGTGACCTTCTACGCTTATACAGTTAAACGATTTGTTCGCTGCCGACTGCAAAATTCGCTGCGCCTGCGATTCACTGAGTGGTGCATCTGTTATCACGATTGCCAGCATTGTGGCCATTTTCGGGCCAATCATGCCGGCTCCTTTGCACATTCCGACGATGTGTGTTTCGCGACCGTTCAGCGAGAACGATCTTTCCGACACCTTGCGTCCGATATCTGTGGTCAAGATTCCGTCACAAGCATTCAAAAATCCTTGCTCGGTGGATTGTAATTCGGAAGCTGCGAGTCGTATCCCTTTCTCAACTTTTTCCATGGGCAAGAAGCGTCCAATAACGCCGGTACTCATTACCAGAAACTGATCACTAGATACGTCGCTTCCCTTGACCGCGGATGCAGCAAGTTCCGTCATTCGCGCGGCATCCCGAAAGCCTTGTTCGCCGGTGCAGGCGTTTGCATTTCCGCTGTTAACAACGATTCCGCGAAACGAACTGGAAGGAGTTCGAGAGCGTGACAGTACAACAGGTGCTGCCACGATTTGATTCGTGGTATAGACCCCTGCGGCGACACAGGGTTCATCGGAAACGATCAGCACGACGTCTTTCGTATTAGGTTTGGTTTTGATTCCAGCAGAAACACCAGCGAACCGGAAGCCAACAGGTAGGTGAACCATTCGTCTTAATTGAGCTAAGGGAAAACAAGTTTGGAAGTCGGAAGCAGCCAGCGGACAAAAAGACTTGTGATTCTAAGTGGATGTCCGTGATTCATTATGAGCGAGAACGCTATACCTTGAGGTCCGCTATATAAAACGAACCATATGTATGAACTCGGTCCAGCTGATGCAATTGATTCGCCGTGTCTGTGTCGTACGTAAGCAAATCATTCAACCGTACTTTATCGCTTCCGACCGTGACAAACACGTCATTAATGAAATCCGTTTTCAGGCCCCCGGATCGCCATAGAATTCGAGTGTTTGGAGCGGCTCTCTTAAGTATTGCTTGCCACTCTGATTCCAACCAGGGAAAGAAGTGATCGCTTAACCAATCCATGTGATCCAACAGAACAAAGCGGTTGATGGTTCCCTCATACCTTTCCAAGAATCCTTGGACGGAATGAGTGTGAACTCGCAATTGGTCAATAAGACCGTTCTTAAGGCGATCAAAATTTTCTTCTTTCAAGTATTCAGGACAACAGTTCGGTGTGTACGAACCAGTGATATAAACGCGCCAAAAGTAGTTATCCTGGATAGGTAGTTTTGCGAACACGGCCTCAAGCGAGTCTTCGACGAACTTTACAATTCCGCCAGGATATTGCTGATCAATCTGTCTTCGTTGAGCTTTAGGTACCCCCAACATGCTTAGGGTCGTATCGCGATTCATTGCGAACCGCAAGGATTTAGACCAAATCTTGTGATGGACTTTCTTGTAGAGTCGCTGTTGCTCTTCGAGGCTCGGTGCATCGAGCAGTTCAATAACATCGTTCCTGCAACGAGCGACTTTGGTAATGTAGGAACCAATCATCTTGGCAAACGCGCCAGAGGTTCCACGGAAGAAAAACGATTTCGTTGGATGGTCGAAGAATCTGATCCATCGATCCCAGTATTTTTGTGAGCGATTGGAGAGAGACTTTCGGAGGTGATTCGCATAAACGTTTTCCGCGTCCGGTAGATGGCCATTTCCGAACATTTGGAAAAACCGCGGGTAGTCAAGATTTCTAATCGCTGAGGCTTTAAGCTCCAGAAGTGCATTTTGCCTCGGATTCATGTCCACCGCATGGACAGCCCCCGCTCCGGCGAGCAGATAATCCAAGGCATTACATCCGGCCGAGGTAATCACCAAAACGGTGTCCTGTTTGGTCAGTTGTAAAGCCTGCCGGTCCAACCGAGGGTCTTCCCAGCAGGTGTTATAGACCAAATTGTTTCCATGAACGAATTGAAAAACGCGTCCACTTACCCATTCACTAATGGCCATACTAGAATTTTCGGATTTAATCGAAGCGATGCAAATTCGGCAGCCTCACTGGATAGGCTCCGCGACGCGGGAGATTCTAATCTCGCACGCGTTTTCTTTTAATCGTACCGAGCCGTAATTTGCAAAATATTCACTGCTTCTATTCGAAGTCCAGGCTTATGGGCGTTTGCCTGGAGCAGGTGGTTGCGGCCCTGGAGCGGCGCCGGCGTTATTGCCCGGTACGGCACCGCCTGCATTGTTACCTGGTGCTCCGCCTCCGGCATTATTTCCTGGGGCTGCGCCCGCAGCATTCCCTGGGCCTGGAGCCTTGGGGGGATTAATCGGCTTTTTCGCGCCCCCCTGAGGTTCTCGAATTTGCCCTCCCCCGACCATAGTAAACGTTCCATTCTGAGGAGCGTTAGAATTCGCCATCGTACGATTCCAGGGGATTGTGAAGGCTGCGAAGAAACCGCTGCGAGCATCCACGACATAAACCAAGGTTTGAGCAGGACGGACGTTAGAAGACTGCCCAACGGTCAGCGCATCTCCTGTGACCAAAAGGTACTCAGGATTCTTATTGTTAACGCCCAACACTGGCTGCACATTGGTCATGAAATAACCGCCAAAGGTCCCAGCTCTCGGGTAATAGACCCAAGCTTTAAGTTCACCGGTCAAATAATCCAGCACAAAGAATCCTTCGGCATCTTCATCCACGCGTCCTGTGCAAACTGCCAAGTTTGAGGCACCGTGGGTAGCGGCCGCATTTAAATACTCCGGCGGAACAAATCTCGCAGCCACACTATTTGCATCGGGCCCAGCCTCGTTGGAAGAGGTTCCTCGCCCCGCAAGGTAACCACCAAATGCCACCGCCGCGATGACAAGCCCTAAAAAAAAACCTGACATTTGCGGCGACCACCGGCAACAAGAAACGCTTTGTCCCGATTCCACAACTGGAAGTTGATTCATAAACTTTTTGCCCTTAATCTGGATTCCAACCCAACAAACACCCGTGCGACAAACCGTCATTGTATCGCGCAAACCATTTCACGGTGAGATCAATCAAGTGATTTTAATGGCAGGATAGAACGTTTAGAGTGCTTTTACTGCCTTTACGATCTCCATAACCGCCGCTTGCCCGTCGGAGTAGAACATCAAGGTATTAGGCATAGCAAAGAGGGGGTTTGGGATTCCGGCAAATCCAGGGCTCAAACTGCGTTTGATCACAATGACGGTCCTGCATTTATCTACATCGATAATCGGCATGCCAGCGATGGGGCTTTTGGGGTCTGTTTTGGCGATCGGGTTAACGACATCGTTTGCTCCGATCACAATTGCGACGTCGACTGTCTCCATGGTTGGATTGATTTCGTCCATTTCCTTTAGTTTCTCGTATGGGATGTCCGCTTCGGCCAACAAGACGTTCATGTGGCCTGGCATCCGTCCGGCTACCGGGTGTATCGCATATTCTACGGTTGCTCCTTTGGCCTCGAGTAATTTGCTAAGATCTCGAACGGCATGCTGCGCCTGAGCGACCGCCATTCCGTAACCTGGCACAATCACAACTCGTTTGGCTCCCTCTAAAATCATGGCGATGTCGTCCGCGGATGTGCTTCGGACATTCGCATACACCTCATCATCAGATTTGTTATCCCCTCCAGCAGCCATGACCCCGAACAAGACATTGCTCAGCGAGCGATTCATAGCTTTGCACATTATCTTTGTCAGGATGATTCCCGAAGCACCAACTAGCGAACCGGTGATGATCAATGCATGGTTATTAATTGCGAAACCGGATGCCGCGCCGGCGATACCAGAATAAGAGTTCATCAATGCAATCACCACAGGCATATCAGCACCGCCAATGGGGTTGACCAAAAACACCCCTAACACCCCTGACAGCACAACAATGGCAACAAAGAATATCACCATCGAAATCGAAGCCTCGGACATCGTTAATGCACTGATGAGAAAGCATAAAACAACACTCAGCACGACATTGATGGTCTGCTGATTATCAAGGCTCGTCGGCTTTTTGAAACTCTTCCATTCTTCAAGCTTGGCATACGCGATAAAACTACCGGTGAATGTTACGGAACCAATTAGTGCCGTGATACCTATCGCAATTAAAGAATCTAACGGCTGCTCGAAATCATGCATTAACGCAGCCCCGGCGACACATGTTGATGCCCCACCACCTAGGCCGTTCAGCATACCTACGAGCTGGGGCATGCCCGTCATTTTAACAGTACTGGCAAGATAAACCCCGCAGATGCTGCCACACACCAGTCCCATTACGATCAAAAGATATCCGGTTACCGCAGGCTCACCCATGGATGCGACCACGGCTACGACCATCCCTAAAGCCCCTAGCAGATTTCCGCTTACGGCCGTTCTAGGATGCGACATCCGTTTTAAGCCCAAGATAAACAGAACCGAAGCAAATAGATAAGCAAATGCAAGTATCGGATTCATTGAAAAACGCTTTCGTTGTAGAGGAAATACGCTCTATTGGGTTCGATAGTCCTGCTTACAAAAATCAAGATCGACTCTTGAACATTTTTAGCATGCGATGCGTGACATAAAAGCCGCCTACGACGTTGGCCATTGCAAGTGCGATCCCGAGTACCCCCAAGATATTCCCGGTCATGCTACCCATTTGCCCGGCTGCTATGATGGCTCCTACAACAGTGATTCCACTGATAGCGTTTGAGCCAGACATCAAAGGAGTATGCAACGTTGGCGGCACCTTTGAGATGATTTCAAAACCGATGAACACCGCTAATACAAACACAGTCATGCTTCCCGCGAGCACTTGCAGGCGTGTCCAGCCTGAGCTCGCAGCCTCCGAGTCCTTTGCGGATTGAGAAGCGGCTAATTGTGCGGCAGCCGAGGCAGGATCGTCTGCCAGCACAGCAGGCTGACCTAACGAAGCACTGTTAGCACCGAAGATTACAATGCACAGGGGGAAAAGAAACGCTACCAGAAACAGACACCGTTTGTATGCAGTACTTTTCATAGTCAAAAAAACTTTAAGTTGTTGGGGTTTTTACGTTCCGTGGCGATCTAGTAGCCGAGAGAGACTCGCCATTTACGGGGCGTAACTTAACAATGAGGTAATTCGTGGATTTGTGATCTGTCCGTCGCGTGCAATCAAGGTTTCTCGAATAATCTCGTCATCTAAGTCAAGCTTGAGAGCACCTGACTTGATCATGTTCAGAAGAAACTTTGTGACGTTATTAGAAAACATTTGGCTGGCGTGATTTGGGGTTTCTGAAGAGATATTGGTGGGCCCAAGGATCGTCACACCGTGCACAACCGTTCGTTGATTGGCGTGAGTCAATTCACAGTTTCCGCCTCGCTCTGCTCCCAAATCAATGATAACGGACCCTGGCGTCATTTGATGAACAGCCTCTGCTGTCACAAGGACAGGAGACTTTTTGCCAGGGATGGCAGCTGTTGTAATAACAACGTCACTATTCTTTACGACGCTCGTGAGGAGCTCTCGTTGCTTATCGTAAAAATCCTCGTCCATTGCCATGGCGTAACCGCCTTTATCTTCGGAGGCTTTATTGTCGAGTTGTAACTGAACGAATTTTCCGCCCAGACTCTCCACTTGCTCACGGCAGGCAGGGCGCACATCATAAGCATGGACAACAGCTCCGAGCTTTCTGGCAGTCGCGATCGCTTGGAGTCCTGCGACCCCCACTCCAATTACGAAAACCTTGGCAGCCGTCAATGTTCCGGCGGCAGTCATCATCATGGGAAAGAGTTTGGGCAATTCGATTGCAGCCAGCAACACAGCTCTGTACCCTGCAATCGTGGCTTGGGATGACAAAATGTCCATGCTTTGAGCTCGTGTTATTCGAGGTATGAGCTCGAGCGAGAATAGATTCGCTCCGGTAGATGCCAACTCGCGAATCGTTCCAGGCTCACCGAGCGGGTCCAGCATAGCGATTATGGTCTGACCGGGTTTTGTTAGTTGTTTGTCAATCGAGGCAAGGGAGCCTTGAGCACCACCCCCTCTGACTTGAACAACTATGTCAGACTGGTACGCCGCTCCACGGGAATCTACGATTTCCGCTCCTGCGTCTCGATACGCTTGGTCGGAAAACCCAGATAGCAGTCCGCAATCGCGTTCTGCGACAACATTTAAGCCCGCTTTTCGAAGAGCCTCAACACTCTTGGGAACAATCGCGACGCGTCGCTCACCGGGCATGAGTTCCTTTACAACTCCAACCTGCATTGCATCCTCGGATTCTGTTCAGGGAATTCTCTTTAGTCCCTCATCATATCGTGGTCGCCAACAAATCGACATGGGGTGACAAAATCAAGCTGAAAGTAAGAGAGCATTTTCGTAAGGCTCACAGATACCGACTACAAATGGGTGGCAAATAACGTTACCTTTAGAGGGATAGTTTTTCGCTCTATCCTTTGCCCCCGCAACCACTTAAGACATGGTGCTTATAAAAACGGGCCCAGGGAAAAGCTTTTCATCAACCTAGAAACGAAACAATGAAACTGAATACGATTTTGTGCCCGGTTGACTATTCCTCAGGTTCGGAACATGCGATTGAGGTTGCGAGCCGAATCGCGAATCCAACTCATTCGAGGGTCATCATCCTAACCGTTGCGGACCCTGCCAAGGAAGATAATGAAGCAAGTTCGATGGCGGAATTGTTTGCGAAAAATGCGCGAGCAAAAGTTGTTGATCAGATCTTCACCGATAAAGGGATTGCCGTTGAGCACCTGAATTTGCGAGGTAATCCGACCGAGGTCATCGTAAGCGTCGCAGCGTCAAAGCATGCCGATGCGATTGTCATGGGCACCCATGGAAGAACAGGTTGGACAAAAGTATTCATGGGCAGTGTCGCTCAAGAGGTTATGAAAAACGCTCACTGCCCTGTGATTACGGTCCGACCAAAACTTGAGTCATAACGTTTTGCACTCGGTCCAACAACAGATAAATCCCTAGTGCCGCAAGTTGGCGTTTACCTTGACCGGAGAACCGCCGAAATCCTAACCCGCTGCATGAGGGCGTGTTGCTTTAATAAGCCGTAACGCACTAACGTCCGGTTATTGTCCGTTAACCGTGGGCTAGCGCCCTGCGGCTAATACTTATTTTTCAAAAAGCCATTAAATCAACACACCCTTACACGTCGGGGTATGATCAACATCAACTCCCAATTACGGCACTTGGTGCATTCTCATGTGATGAAGCGGAGCGATAAACATCATCCGCCTGTCGCACAATAGGCTACCTACCTCACTTTAGAACTATAGCAGGTAGTTCGTTGTTCCCTTCCGCAATCTCCACGACGATGTCTGTCGTGCTTACCGATGAATACTTGGGTGGCAGGTCATTAGGTTTAGCCACGATCGTATCTTTGGAAACTGAGACGTCGTTTCGCACCAGTGTAACTTTATACTTACCCACTGGTGCTCCATCAGATAGAGAGTACGTTCCTAGAACGAATTTACCTCCTGTCGTCGACTTTGCTCTGGGACGAACGGATTCGGGGACGCTGGCGTCCACGGGAAACAATGTTAATTCCACATTTTCGATTGGCTTGCCTTTAAGCTCCACGGTTCCACTGGCTGGATGAGTAATTTCCCAGGGCTTGGGACTAGAGAGGCAACCAGTGAACGAAAGAAATGCGACAAAATACAGCCCAATCACTTGGTCACGTGTAGTACGAATCGTCATATTCATCTAGTTCTTTTAAAATATGTCTTTCATTGTTAGCCATGCAATATGAGGGTAGGACGCGAGACATAAGCTCACGTCCTACAGTGGCATGGCGTTGTTAGTGCGAGTACCTGGGCAGTTCTAGAGTTCAGTCGAAACTTCGCCACCTGCAGGTGTCGCTAGACTGATGAAGGCCCGTAACGAGATGTTTGCAGAAAGAAACTGCACGGAACCATCTCCCATCGTAAAGTGAGCCCCACCAACATGGAACGAATAGGGAGCACCGGTACCGTGCGTGGCAATGGGAGTGCCGAGAATCGTGGATGCGATACCCTGACTGGTATACGTCAGCCCTCGAATGTTGTGCCCATTTGTAAAGTTAAACGCAGTGGTGCCACCGAGTACGCCTCGTGGATCGTTGGTGGATCCGAATATAATTAAGTCGCTGGCAGGTCGTGACCACCCACCTGAGTTCAGTCGATCCGTATTGGATGAGGATGCATCGGTATCCGTTAATGCATTGCCGCCCGTTAAGCGTCTTCCACGTACATATACAAATGGTCGGCCGGCGGATTCTGCGATTGCAATCGTATTGGATAGTCCATCCTGCACACTAGCAAACTTGGCGCCTGGTCTGGTTTGCAGACCAGTTCTCGGATCGATGGTCGCATTCTTTGGAAAGAAACCTCTAACGTATGTGTAAGGAGGAGTAACGCCAGCGAAGATCTCCGCTGGATCTTGATATTGATCTGGTGCTGGGACGCCTAATAGCTGAGTGAAAACACCGGCACCGATACCGAAAACGGGTGAGTAATCCGTTGTTGATGCAATACCGGGAATAAACTGCGGGTTACTTCCTGGTGGCGCCGTATCCAAGACTGCACCAGTAGGATTCGAAGGGCAAATGTAGGATGGAATAGGTGTTTGCGACAAAGGTATATTTGTCCCTTGATTCCAATTAATGGCTTTGTTGTACTGGTTAAAGATATTGTTTTGTTCAAGATAAGGAAGTAGATCCGTGAGAACTGCAACACGACTTTGCTCGCCTGATACCGAAACGTTGGAGGGAGGACGAAGACTGGTTGGCAAACTCTTTCGTGCGCTTTCAAAATTGTGAAATGCAAGTCCGATTTGTTTCGCATTGTTCGAGCACTGCATCCTGCGAGCAGCTTCCCTGGCAGCTTGGACCGCTGGCAGCAACAGTCCAACTAGAATGCCAATAATTGCAATGACCACAAGCAATTCGACCAGCGTAAATCCTTTACGGACCAACATCCTTCTTTTCAACATAACCATGTTCCTGACGCAAAAAACGGGAGAGACCAAATAGCGAACGTTCCCTGGCCACAAACGGTATCCATGGCTAGGTGTCGCTAGCATAAGTCTCATGGTGAAGTTCGGTTCATCGAGCTGTTTCTTCACTACAAACTTCTCAACTCATGCGAACTCCCACAATTGCACACTGAGTGCCAAAACCGTTTCAAATCGAGATTTTTTATTTTGAGCAATTTCGACCTTTGTTGGATTTGAGGGAAATACCAATCGGATCAAAGGACTTTGCCGCTCGAATTTTGATACTCGCATGACGATAGATTTTAAGATTCCGCGCGGCAACTATCTCAGAGGGTGGGAGCCCAGAACATATGCTGGACACCGTGAAAGTTAACGGCCACGATATAGGGCGGCGTCGATGGTGGCCCAAATATGAATGAGCCAGCCGAGCAAGACAAACCAAAGCAACGTCGCCAGAACGAAGAAAACCAGGGCTGCCAGTAATCGCCCTTGAACCAGCTGCCCCAGACCTGGGTAAACAAAGCTTGCTAAGGCGCTGATAACATTGCCAGCCGACCCCGGTCCGTTCATCTTTTTGTGCCTCTCCCATTAGTGACGATTGTTAAGAAACATCCTACTAGTTGTGATTCGCGGAATGCTACCTTTTCTTGAAAAAACAAGGCTGACTAAAAGAAAAAAGCCTTGTCAGGCGCAGCTCGACGAACAACCACCAATCCAATGCCAGCATTCCCCACTCCCAGCCCGCTTTACTCCTAAAATTCCCTATGATCGACAAAGTTTACTCAAGTTACGCGATTTGCCAGCCGATCGTGATTCCATGATGTCGGAAAATGGGGCTTCTACAATTCGATCGCGGATTCCCAGGGGTATCGAAAAGATCGCTGTCGCATGGGGTAGCGTCGTCGTATCCGGCTTGACCATGCTGGGAGACATTTCATTATTTGCGTTGCAGATGTTTCGCTGGATGCTTACCAAGAAGCCCAAGAAGGACACGCTTCTGCCTAATTTTTATTCTGTTGGCGTATTGAGTCTGCCTGTGGTTGCCCTTACCGGAACCTTTATTGGGATGGTATTAGCGATTCATAGCTACGATCAGTTCAAGAATATCGGACTCGAAACGAGACTTGGGGCCGTCATCAACAAATCGCTAGTTCGCGAGTTGGGACCAGTTCTGGCAGCGACGATGTTAGCGGGTCGAGTAGGCAGTGCCATGGCTGCAGTGATTGGAACAATGCGAGTTACCGAGCAAATTGACGCACTCATAAGTATGGGGGCCAACCCCATCCACTATCTCGTGGTCCCGCGATTCCTCGCATGTGTGCTTCTTATTCCTGCGTTGACGGTCATGGCGGACTTTATGGGGATCGTGGGGGGCTACTTTCACAGTGTAATCGTATTGGGAATCGACCATTCCCAGTACTTGAGAAACAGTCGAGAATTCGTCAATGGGTTTGATTTGTTTTCCGGCGTATTCAAAAGTATCGTTTTTGGGGCCATCATATCGGTCGTCAGTTGTTACCACGGATTTCATTGTTTACCAGGAGCAGACGGAGTTGGTCGCGCCGCCACGACCGCATTCGTCCAGAGCTTTGTCATGATTCTCGCGTTGGATATCGTTTTGAATCTGATGCTCAATGGAATTGAATACGCGTTGTGGCCAGGAGGAACTAAGCTGTTCTGATGAATGCCAGTCTTCTAGAACAAGTCCTCGACGAGTCGAGTCCTCCGTCTCCTGCTTTGGTAGAAACGCAAAGCTTATCGCTTCGTTTTGGTAAGCAGACAATTCTCAACGAGATCTCGATTTCTATCCCTAAAGGGCAAACAGTCGCCATCATCGGAGAGAGCGGATGTGGGAAAACAATGCTTCTCAAGACGATCGTGGGCCTAGTTGCCCCGACGTCTGGCAGGATTCTTTTCGACGGAACGAACCTATCATCCCTCAACGATACATCGATGACCGAGTTAAGAAGGCGATTCGGATTTGTTTTTCAGAATGCTGCTCTCTTTGACAGCATGACCATTGAACAGAACATAGCATTCCCACTAAAACAGCATGGCACCCCCAAAGGTCAAAGCGAATCACAATTGATTCGGGATCGACTCTATGAAGTTGGGTTGCCGACAAATGTTCTGCCGAAGAAACCGTCGCAGCTTTCGGGCGGCATGAGAAAACGAGTTGGATTAGCCCGGGCACTGATTCTCGAACCGGACCTGCTTTTATACGACGAGCCTACTACAGGGCTAGACCCGATTATGAGCGATGTGATCAACGAGCTAATTATTCGGACAAGAAAGCGTTACGAAGTCACCAGTATTGTGATCACGCACGACATGCATTCTGCACGTAAGATTGCAGATCGCATTATCATGCTATACCCATTCGCTCGATTAAAACCAGGCGAATCCCAAATACTCTTCGATGGTACGCCAAGTCAACTCGATACAGTTCGAGATCGGCGAGTCAAGCAATTCGTTGCGGGTGAAGCCGGCGAACGCTTGATGGAGATGCTAGCGGACAAAGGGCGAGGGGATCTCGATTCTCTAAGACATTACCCAGAACCACCCAAGGATGCGACGTAAGGCACGAGGCAATCATGGAAGATAGCAATTATCGGTTTGGTGTGGGCGTATTGGTTTTGGCAGCTTGTATTATCTGCGTGTTACTGATCGCATTCTTTGGACGTGGTCCTTCGTTGTGGGAAGAGCGATATCGGGTTAGCATCAACTTCCCCAGGACCCCGAGAGTTACGGTAGACACTCCGGTGCGGAAGAATGGGGTCACGATAGGTCGGGTCTCTAAAGTATTTCTTCGTCAGGGAGATGGTGGCGTTGATTTAACTCTTGAGATCAAAGGGGAGTACCAAATCAAGAAGGAGGAGCTCGCGATGATCATGATGGGATCACTCATCACCGGGGACTCTGTCGTTGAATTTGTTGCACCAACACCGGTATCGATGCTGGCCAGATTCGATGGAATAGCAGGGACCAATCGCGACGGCATGCTAGACGAAGCCGAGCAACGCATTTCTCAAGAGATCATGGCGGATCGCGATTATTTCCAAGGGGGCGAGGTCGCTAAGGATCCCCTCGAGGCGTTGGCAAGCGTTGGGCCGGCATTCGAAAGATTTGATCAGATCGCCGCCATATTGCAGGAGTCGATCAACAGCGGCACGGGGCCGATCAAGAGCATGGCAGACTCCGTACAAACCACGCTCACTAGTATTAGCGAAACATCCAGCACCATCAATCGCGTCGCAAGACAATTGGAAGAAGCGAGGGTTGGAGATGCCATTTCCCGAAGCATTGCTTTACTGCCTCAACTCTTCACAGAAGCTCAGACTACCTTGCAGCAAACACAGAGAACGCTTAAGGGGATTGAGACGTTTAGCAATAGCCTAGAAGGAATCGGTAAAGATTTCGAAGGCTTGGGATCGTCAGTGAAAGATGCCGTTGCTCAAGCGAATCGTGCGATCGAGAATATTGCCGACATCACGGAACCTGTCAAAGAAAATAGCGAACAGCTTGTAGAGAGAGCCTCCAATCTTCTGGCGAATTTGGACGTACTATCCACCGATTTGAGAAAGTTCGCAAACCGATTGAATGACGGCAACGGGACGATTAAACAGTTGATTGACGACGATCGGCTTTACTTTCAAGCCGTCGATACCATGCGCAACATCCAGACCGCTTCGTCAAATATTCAGCAACTGGCATCACGATTGCAACCAATCGTGGATGACGCTCGTGTATTTGCGGACAAAGTAGCACGCGATCCGGGGCAATTGGGAGTTCGTGGTGCACTTAGCGGCCGGTCTTTAGGTACTGGACTTAAATAAATCGTTGCGTATAAGTTGTTCGTTACCAATCGTTCTCGAATTTGAAATGACAATCATGCGACGTGATGTTTCGATCATCTTGGCAGCGGCGGGAAAAAGTACGCGGTTTCGCGATCCCTACGTAAAAAAAGTCTTCACCTTGTGTTCGGGAAAGCCAGTTTGGCAGTACAGCGCCCAGTTGTTTTCCGACCACCCGAGAGTCGCGCAAATCATCATGGCGATATCTCCCGAAGACAAAGAGATGGTCCAGGAAAAGTTTGCGGGAACACTAACCATGTTGGGAGTGGAATTGGTGCTGGGTGGACGCGAACGGTACGAGAGTATTCGAAACGCATTAGAGCGAGTTAAGGAATCGATTCGTTTGGTAGCCGTTCACGACGCTGCAAGACCGTGCTTAACTCGGTCAGCATTCGACGCAGTTTTATCCACCGCAGATGAGAAAGGGGCTGCCGTGTTGGCATCGCCCATTCGTGCGACGGTCAAACGCTGCGATTCGACTGGCAAGATTGTAGAGACCGTCGCAAGGGATGGTCTTTGGCAGGCGCAGACTCCTCAAGTCTTTCATACGGAATTGCTTCAGAAAGCGTATACCCGTGTCCAGGGGACTCCCACGGATGATGCACAAGTGATCGAGGCTATGGGACTACCTGTCTACTGTGTTGAGGGCCCGGAATCCAACATCAAGATTACCACCAAAGAAGACCTAAGAGTTGCCGAAGGATTTTTACGGGTCCCGCAACGAAGCAAAGATAATCCCTTCTTTTGAAGCGGACTCCGCACCTATCGCAGCAACTTAAATGCGTTCTAAGCATAATCCGACGCGTGCGCGGGGGAATTTACAGGAAATTGTCCGTCGCTTACGCTTTTTGAAGTTGCACAGTAACCGGTTGTTCGGGCCAACCGCCTTGCCTTTGCCTAGCCCAGGCAGAATGACTGGAAATTGAGAAAACGATGATGTTAGGGCCAAAGGTCCGGCCGTTATAGGATGGCTTGGATCTCAGCAAGGGAACAAACGGTCAGGCATTGGCCCATGAAAACTTTTGGTGAATCGCGGTCCAAGCCCTCCAGGCCTGGCTAGGTAAACGAACAGGGCTTTGCCCCTAAATCCAGAATAGCGCAACTTGAAAATTCATGCTTCGGGTTGGGATTTTGTTGATGGACCGAGCAAAATAATTCTCACGAATCGGCACAAGACCATCCTGCTAGGCTGTCCATGAAAATGGAGTTGCAGGAATACTGCGAAGCCAATCCGGATGGGACAGAGCAAGGTCCAGGATTGAGTGCGTCGAGAGTGGCGATTTATGATTCGTAAGTCCGAGACTCTGCGCAATTGCCCCCAAAATCTCCTCGGGCTGAGTCCCCACGCTCCGATAAAAGCTAAGTCGAGAATCACCATGTCGTTTGGCAAGCCGGCGGCCATCGTTTCCAACGACGAGAGGAAGATGGATCCAATTGGGAGGGTCCCACTTCATTGCATGGTAGATTGCCAACTGCCTGTAGGTGCTAAAAACAAGGTCGTTCCCTCGAACAACGTGGTTGATTCCTGAATCGTGATCATCCACGACCACTGCCAGTTGATAAGCAACTGGCCCATAGTTTCGGGCAACAACAAAATCCCCCAACGCTTGCGATGGAACCAACGTCTGCAACCCCGCAAATTGGTCCATCCAAGAGACTTGTTCCGAGCGAGGAAATCGAAACCGCCAGGAATACTTGATATCCTGCGCATCGAACCTTGATGCATCTGCTACGCAGTTAATCGCGCATTTTCCGCTGTAAACCGTACCATCTAGAAAGGACTCGTGTGGAGCGCTCGCAGCCTCTTCGATTTCGCTTCTGGTACAAATGCATGGATATACTAGTTCACGAGATTTAAGTTCATTGAGGACTTCGGTGTATCGGAATGTTCGTTCTGATTGCCGAATATAACCGGCTGGAGAAGAATCTCGATCCCAATCCAATCCGAGCCAATCCAAATCCTCAAAGATAAGATCTTCGGCGCCGGTTTTTGTTCGTGGGGTATCCAAATCCTCGATTCGAAGAAACAATTTTCCCAGGTTCGTTTTTGCATGAAGCCAAGCCACTAGGTAAGTCCTCGCGTTGCCGATATGCTGGGCTCCTGTTGGGCTAGGCGCCAATCTGCCGATGTAGGTCATTTAGGAAGTACGGATGCAGGATTGTTTTGGGGGAGCGTGCATTCGATTGATGCATCGGGAAATTCATCTTTTATCGAATTGCTCAGCCACGTCGCATGATCATCGTCTTTGGCGACGACCAGAACAGTAGGCCCCCAGCTGCTTTGCGCAGCGCCCGAGCAATCGCGATGCATGAGCAAATCGACTAAACGACTAATTTCCGGCGTGCGATAAATACCACCTTGGCATTTTGAGAAAATGCTACCTGCATAATGTCCATATCGGCCTACGGAACGATCCCAACGTTCCCAGTCATGCGACTGTACCGCGGGAA
>Ga0315899_10000775_pt1 | contig 38149 bp, 41 predicted proteins | sample LakEriMetagenome_2_FD_203518 | JGI IMG/M metagenome (GOLD analysis project Ga0315899, IMG submission 203518) | Freshwater fungal communities from buoy surface, Lake Erie, Ohio, United States - Buoy 4 MA112 | ecosystem: Environmental > Aquatic > Freshwater > Lake | place: USA: Lake Erie, Ohio...
TGTTGGGTTGAATTGACCGAAATATCTGCGACTCGTAAGTTTAAGGCATGACTGAAAATAATGCAGAGCCAACACATGGAAAATCACCCTGGTATAAACAGAAAAAAATTATCATCCCCCTGATATCCCTTGTCGTGTTGATCTCTATAGTCAATTCTGGATCCGAATCTGAAAACTCCCCAGCGGCAGAGAGTGCGACTTCAGCCCCTGCCGACCAGAGTCAAGTTCCTGAATCACCTCAGCCCGAAGCGGTTGTCGAAGAAGATAGCCAGTACGGTCTTTATCCAAGTGACCAAAAAGAGTTTATTGATGTAATCGTTGCGGCTAGAACCGCTATTGATAACGCCGAAACAGATTTGCAAGAGTCAGTGGCTTTGCGCAAGAGAGATAAAGATCTCTGCAAAATTCTCTCCTCGAATTCGGCGAAGAACTGGGTCGGTGTTCTCACCGAAGTTGGAGCAAATGGCGAAGGCAAGGCATATGTCGAAATTGAGCTTGCAGAAGACGTCCGAGTGAAGACATGGAATAACGCATTCTCTGACCTGAGCGACAATACTCTTATTCCGACAAGCGCCTCTTTCTTTGATCGACTCGTTGCTCTGACAGAGGATACAAAGGTCGTATGGAGCGGTAAGTTCCTTTCAGATAGCGATTCCTGTCTCAAGAAGGCAAACCTTACGGATGTCTTTTATGGAATTGACCCGCAGTTTGTAGTCCGCTTCAGCGATATCAAGGCGGGTTAAGACTTTATTTCTAGAGATTATTTCGTGAGGACGAGAGAATTATTCTGTTGTAGCCTTTTTACATGCGCAGACTGGTACTTCTTATCGCTTTAATGCTTCCTCTTTCAATTTTGCCTGCACAGGCTCACCAGCCAGTTGTGTTGCTCGGTAGCGACAGCACAGCTGCACGTGGGCCGCTGTTAGAAGATGGCACTGTCTCCTTTGCAATTACCGCATCGTTTGCAAAGGCTGGCGAAAGAAAAGGATTTCGTGCCAACTTCAAAGCTGGGGACACTCTTGAAGTGCAGTATTTGATTATTGATCGGCGACCAGAGAATAAGCTAAAGAATAATCAATTGCCGACCCTTGTGATTACTTCGCCAGCCGGAAAACGAACCACATTGTCATTCACTGAGCGCACAAAATTCTTTGAACCATATGGAAAGACAAACTATCTCTACCTGTCGCGACTTTCTGCTGCCGCAGAGGCAGGGACTTATTCATTCTTAATTACCGCTCGCGCAAAGTCTGCGATCACAGTTGGAGTGGGTGATCGCGAAGTTCCAGGTAACGTTATTCGCGGAGTTGCAACACCGACAGCTACGCCGACGGCTACACCGACACCACAATCAACTACAACGTCCGTAGCTACACCAACTCCGACTCCGATAGTTACGCAGAGTGGTTACACAATGGCTGATGTTCGTGCGAATTCATCCCGAGCTAAATGCTGGACTGTTATTGATAAGAAAGTTTATGACCTGACAAATTGGATATCTGCTCACCCAGGTCGAGAAGCCCCTATTCTTTTTTTGTGTGGCAAAGATGGAACCAATTCATTCAAGGCTCAACATGCGAACGAGAGTAACCCGATGGCGCGCCTAGCTTCATTCCTGCTCGGTCCTCTTTCCCCGTGAAGGCATGGATAGAAATTAAGTCCTAAGCTCCCTTGAAAATGAGTGTGCACGGCCTACCCTTAGATATGGCTAAAGACAAGGAAGCAGTCACCACGGAGCGAATTGAGACATCAATCGTTCCGCTTAAGTACATTGACATGATTGAGGATATATTCCACGCAGTACTTGCTCTTGCACTTCTTGTTATTGGAATCGGTGCTTTTTTCTACAGTATTGAGCGTCTGATCACCACAGCACCCTTCTTCCCCAATGGAATGATTCAGGGCGTCAATGACATTCTTTTTATCGTCATTATTTTAGAAATTCTTCGCACCGTGATCTCGCGCTTTACCGATGGCGTTTACCAACTAGATAAATTCCTCATTATTGGCGTGATTGCAGCCGTTCGTCATATTCTTACCGTAGGTGCATCAGTAACGCTTGAATCTGGCAAGTCAGATACCGCCTTTGAGCGAGCCATTGTTGAAATGGGACTCAACGCTTTAATCGTCGTAGCGCTCGTTTTGGCCATCTTTATGTCAAAGAGTGCGCACCGTAAAAAGGTTTAGCCTTACTCGAAATCCCCACCGCGCCCAGTAATTCTGGGTTTCTTTTTGCGCGGTCGGTCAAATCGAGTGGCGACAACGAGCATCACTACTGCGTATACCGCGATGATAATGATTTCAATTGGCATCAATTAGCCCAGTACGGTCCAAGTGACAAGTGCGAACATAGCAATATCAAAAGCGATAATTGCAATGGCTGAAAGTGAGAGTAATCCACGAGATTCAGCGATCTTACTTGTGAGCGCAGATGGCTTATCAACTTTACGAAGATCGAGTAGAAGCGCTTCGCCTTCGCGGATAGCGGCATATTGACTGATTGTTGCAAGAAATCCAGTGACAGCTGCAACTCCGAGGGCCAAGAACCGCACAGAATCAGATGCGCCTTCGAATTTATCAAACGCAGCAACAACAACAATTGCAATAAGAACTAGTGCAGGGGCCACCTGTGAAGTGATGATTTGTGATCTCATCTCATTCCACTGCTTAATTAGAGCTTTTTCATCCATATCTAAATCCTTTGTTCGCAGATCAATCCCCAATGGATTACGTAAAGGCTAGAGCCTGAAATGGGGGATTTCTATCTCAAAATGTGAGTTTCGCTTAGGCAGTTGGGGTACAGAGTAATTTTCCGCTAATTCTGGCGGCGATCACTTCACTATTTTGCCAGCGCGCAGAGGTCCTGGCCACTCCACATCAGCGCCGAGTGTGGTGGCAGCATCAAGAGCCCACCGTGGATTCCGTAACATTGCTCTAGCAAGAAATACTGCATCGGCCTCACCAGTTGCAACTATGTGTTCGGCCTGCTCTGCCTCAGTGATCATCCCGACTGCAGCTGTTGCTATCCCAGCTTCTGTTTTGATGGCTGTTGCAAATGGAACTTGGAATCCTGGCTTAGGTTCAATCTTTGCATTATGAACGGCGCCACCACTTGAAACATCGATGAGATCTACGCCGAGTTCCTTGAGCTTGGTACACAGTTCAACAGAATCAATGGGATTCCACCCTGAATCAACCCAATCAGTGGCAGAGATTCGGACAAAGAGTGGGGTCTGATCACCAATCACGGCGCGAACAGCTGTTGTTACCTCGAGCAAGAAACGGGTGCGATTTTCAAAACTACCGCCATATTCATCAGTGCGTTCATTCATGATGGGGGAGTAGAACTGGTGGAGCAAGTATCCGTGTGCGGCGTGAATTTCAATGACATCAAAACCAACAGCGACTGCGCGTTGAGCAGCTGCTGCAAAGTCAGCAACGAGTCCTGCAATTTCTTGCTGTGTTAATTCGCGTGGAACTGGATACCCGTCAAAAGCAATAGCCGACGATGAGACCGCTTGCCAACCGCCTTCATTAACAGATGCGATGCGGTGGTCGGATGATGGAAGCATGGTTGATGCTTTACGTCCTGCGTGAGCCAACTGAATTCCAACTTTCACACCATATGAATGCGCAAATTTAATAATTGGAGCAAAAGCTTCCGCATGGGCCTGATCTTCAATTGATGGACAACCGATAGAGATTCGCCCTTCCGGAACAACACCAGTTGCTTCAACCATAATCAACCCGGGGCCACCTGTTGCAAATGCGCCGAGGTGTACCTGATGCCATGTGCCTACAAAGCCATCGGTTGCCATGTACTGACACATAGGTGAGACCCAGATGCGATTACTGAAGGTTGTTCCGCGAATAGATAAAGGGCTGAAGAGAGTGCTCATGGTGCGATATTACGGCATCTGCCAATAGATTATCCCGGTGAGCAAGGTCAACGGTCTTCGCCTAGCGTCTCATTTTGGACCAACGGTAATCGTCACCACCATCTCTCTAACCCTCTCTTTTTTCTATACATCATGGCAGAACTCAATCATTATCGCTTTCGGAGTAGCGCTGGGGCAATTAGTTGTTGGTTGGAGCAATGATCTCTATGACTATGCAGATGACCTCTCGCATCAACGGATGAATAAACCTCTAGTTAAAGGAACCATCACTCGAGAGCTTTTAATGCGCTGTCTCATCATTATGGTTCCACTTTCTTTTCTCGCGAATCTCCTTGGACCACTAGGCATTAATGGCGGACTGGTCTATATGTTTGGTATCGCATGTGGTGTTGCTTATAACTTGTATTTTAAATTCAACATCTTCTCACCCCTACCTTATGCGCTGGCTTTTGCCGCCCTTCCATCATCAATTGTGATCGCGCAAGAGCAAACACCGCCGGTGTGGATGTGGCTCGGAGGAGCACTATTTGGTGTTGCTGCACACTTTGTGAATGTCTTAAAAGATATCGATGAAGATCAGATCAGTGGAATTGGCGGCCTACCGCAGCGTTTGGGAATGCGAAAATCAATTATCTCTGCCGTTGTGCTGATTGCCCTTGGCGTAATCGTTCTCATTGCCCTTCTCTAACTCTTTCCTGTAGGTCCGGCAAGAGCTTCACGCTCCACCTATTGGCCTCAAACTTGAACTGGGTTACCCTGAGCAGATACGGCTCGTCAGAATAGAAGGAAAAGAATGCTCCTGAAAATTGCTAGACCCAAAATTTCAATCATCCTTGTAGCACTATTTCTTTTGGCAGGATGTGGTCAAGTAGAGAGTAACAATCAAGCTGCAAGCCCGGATGTAACTTCATGTGACGGAGATGGAAAGCTCACACCAGATGGCCTGGGTGGTATTGCTTACAATTTTGATTGTGAAGTCCCTGAGTTCCCAACCACAATTAAAGATTATGTACTTGATAAATTCGTGGATGGACAAGAAATTAGAATCTTTGAAGGACTTACTTGGAGACCCTTCCTCACTGAATACAGGGCTGGGAATACAATGAGTTGCGAGCCTGCGATCTGGATTGTTCGTTGGCGATCGCAAAACCCGAGCGTTAAGTTTGACGTTTCTGCGAGCTATGGTGGATTTGATGCTGGGGATCCAACCGATTCTTTTGGTGATCCAATTACGGATGGAAGTTTTGACGAAAATTCTGATTGGGTTGCATTCTTTGAGCCAGAACGATTTGTAACAGGGAGTGCTGGTTACGAGAGTGGACCATCGTGCTCTCAACCTGTTTTTCGATGGAATAGCAACCCGGCTGGCGACGCTAATTTGGCTGATATTTCCTTCGAGTATCAAATTTGGACGTACAAACAGGAGATTTAACTCAGCGTTGAGTATGGAGATATAAGCCATGAAAAATGTTCGCAAAGCGGGGCAGGTACTTCTCGGTGCTGCGCTGATGTATGCGGGCATTACTCATCTGACGACGAGCCGAACTGAATTTCAAGCACAAGTTCCGACGTGGGTTCCACTCTCGGCAGATTTCGTCGTACTTGCATCAGGGGTGGTCGAGATTTGTTTAGGCATTGCTCTCGTATCACTGCGGTATCGACGCTATGTGGGGTGGACCACCGCGGCATTCTTTGTGGCAATTTTCCCTGGAAATATTTCTCAATATGTAAATGGAATAGATGCATTCGGATTAGATACGGATCAAGCACGCCTTACTCGATTGTTCTTCCAGCCACTTCTAGTGCTCTGGGCGCTGTGGGCAACCGGCATCTTCCCGCGAAAAGGAAGAAAGCGACCAATCTTTAGGCGTTAAGGGCTACCAGGAATTAGAGAGACTTTGGCGGCTTACTTTTAGATTCTTTCTTTGTTGTAAATGCAAAAATAGCAAGACCAACCACAAGAGCACCAGCACCGACTCCATAGGAGATAACATCGCCCGAGCGATCTGCATCAACAAAAACACCAACAAAAACAACGGCGATGATTGCAACGACTACGCCGATTAACTTTGACTTCAAGTCATCGAGGTCATAGACGCGAAGCCAGAGCGGAACGGGCAGTTCATCGTCGATAAAGAGTTCATAAAGTCCATAACCGATTACCAGCAAAACCGTGCCGAGCAAGATTGCATCGACTGCGGTGAGAACGGCAACAATTGATTCCTTGAGGGACGATTCATTCGAGACCGCATCAATAAGAACGGTGATCATCTCGATTGATCCTTGTGCCATAAGTAGTAGAGCGCCAATAATTGATGCCAGCGCTGGAACGATTACTGCAAATCGAGTCAGGCCAAGAATCGTCTTCATGGGCGATATTCTAACGTGAAGAGTTGTGATTACGGCCGAGACGCTCGCTTTGGTTCAGCGTTGAAACTACGCTAGCGGTATGCGCGAACGACTCATCTCCACTGTTCTAACCATTGCGCTCATCCTCATTTCGGTGTCGATGGCACCCTCTGCCCAAGCAGATAACCTCGCCCCATGTCGAATTAAAGCTTCAGAGCGACAGACACTTTCCTTGGGATTTCCAGTTCGAGATGAGCGATTAGCGAAAGTATCTAAACCCAAAATACTTGTCGTACCTTTTCAACTCAAAGATAACCCAGATTTCAAATTCACAGATGCAATGAAAAAAGATTACTTATATGCGGAAGAGTATTTATCATTTCTCTCAGGAAATGTCTCAACAGTTGAATTTGTCTTTGCGGACACAATTAAGACTGATTTTACAAATCTGACCATGGAAACTCTTAAGGTAAATCAACACACGGGCAATTCAAAACGGGATGAATCAATTTCAACATGGGGTTTCGTTCGAAAAATGGTCACTGACTATGATTCACAGTTGGATTTCTCAGGAATTAGTGGCGTGATATTGCATGGCTCTTCAACCAGCTCCAATAGTTTTATAGCCGAAGCCATGACCTATCGGAAAGATTTACAAGACTTCTATTTCCGGCCATTGGTGACAAATGAAGGACCGATAATGAACGCGGTCTTATTTGATAAAGCTGAAACTTCGAAGACTATTGCTCATGAAGTCTTGCATCTCTACGGATTGACGGACCTTTATGGAAGCGCGACTGCCCCTGGAAGATTAAGTCTTATGGCAGGTGATCAGCTGAGCTTGCTCACCTACGAAAAGTGGATCCTAGGTTGGCTACCTGACGCAGCGGTTCAATGTCTGGCAACTCTTCCGGATAATCGAATTCAACGGCTCACCTTAGATCTAAAAAAAGAAGGACAAGTGTTTATCTCGAGAACAGCGAAGGGAACCATTCTTATGGTGGAAACTTCTACTTTCAAGAAAAGGTTATATCTGGCCTTCTACTCTCTCGATAACGAAATGCGTCCACCGATCAGCTTGTTTGCAAATAGCGTTAATGGATTGGGCAGAGAAGGGCTCCCATTAGAGAGTTTCGTTGCAATCGGGGTAGAACTGGAAGGACCAGAAGTTTCACTCTTGGTTAGCAACATACAAAATTCGACCCTAACCGTTGACCTAATCCCGGCCAGCATGAAAGGTTCTCTCGAGCAGAGCGAGTTAAAGAGTGCGAGTCAACTCAATTTAAAGGCAGCGATCGCCGCTTCTGAAGCGAAAACTACAGAGCCAGCACCTGCCAAAGTAGATGAAATTAAACCAGCAGCTAAGAAGGTAACTATCAATTGCCAAAAAGGTAAGAAGAAAATCAAAGTCACGTCAGTAAAACCAAAGTGTCCTGCTGGGTATAGGAAGAAGTAACTGCCAATTGGAGAAAAAGAGCAGCATGGGAAAGCTCTTTGCAGGTGGCCAAGCGCAAGGACTACTTGTGAACGGCCTTAACACTGTTGAGGCCGTCTTAAAAGAGGCAAACTTATTAAAGCCCGCTAGTCTTGGCCATATAACAAGACCATCACGTTGGTAAAGGAGAAAATCATGGGCGCTTGCGGCTGCGGATACACAACGGATCCAGAGAAGAATTGCAACGGAACACATAAAGTTGTTAAGGCCGTGAAAGAAGACATCATCGCAAAGCTTGAAGCCGAAGGCTTCGCTGATGCGGCTGAGCACCTCAAATCTAAGTGAGACGGCAAAGTAGGAAATAAGTCTACTTTCGCCACCTAGGGTCGATTCCAACTTTGCTCATTCACGCGACTGGTCAATCTGTGGCTAGGGCTCCATAGCCCACCCGCGAGCCTAGATTTGTTCGAGATTACGGTTTCATAACACTTAGATTTGCCCATCCTTTTTCCTATATTATTTTGCCTTTTTAGGCTATCTTCGTTGGATCGGGAACCTTCCAAAGTACTTGCGCCCGATGTTTCTCCCACTAGAAAGGGTTAATATGAATAAAAAGTTCCTAGCTGCACTTGCTGCCGCTGTCGTCGGAGGCACAATTTTGATTCCGACCCAGTCGCAAGCGGCTACAGGGCAGACACTCTTGGTCTGGACGGACTCTGTTCGTAAGCCAGGAAATGATCAGTATGCTAAGAAGAATCCTCAGCACAAAATTAAGGTGGAGCTCAACTCGACACTTAGCTCAAAGGTACAGTTGTTCAACCGCCTGAAAAAGGGTTGGCCAGATATGTACTTTGATGGAGACCCAAACCAGGTTGCGCTACAGCAATCAAAGTTATTTGGTTACGCTCGTGATCTCACCCCACTCTTCCCAGCCAGCTACTGGAAAGCATTTGGAACTGCAAATGACTGGTGCAAGATTGATGGAAAGATGTACTGCGTAAAGAATGACCTCGCACAAACTGTTTTGTATTACGATCAAAAGTTGTTTGATCAATTCGGATACAAAGTCCCAACAACAATGGACGAGTTCAGAACCATTGCCCTCGATGTAGCAAAGAACCACCCAGGCTACAACGTTGGTCACATGGGATCCCAGGAAATTTATCAGGGATGGTTATGGCCAAGCGGTTGCCCAATGGCGACAGCCAAGGGAAACAGACTCATCTCTAACGCCAAGGATCCAAAGTGCACCCGTGTTGTGACAATGGTGCAAGAACTTCTTGATGCAGGAGTGCTCAAGAGAGAGGGCTCATTCTCTGCCGATGCCCAGAAAGAGAACCAAGCTGGAAAGATGCTTATGAACATCGGACCATCATGGTGGGGAGATTACGTAATTAAGCCAGCAGGTAGCTTCGGCGTTCCTGCTGGACAGATCAACATTGCTCCAACTCCAAAGTGGCCAGGTGAGACCAAGAACTGGTCTGGCGCATGGGGCGGCGGAGTCTTTATGATCTCTAGCCACTCGACTCCAGCGCAGGCAAAGGTTGCTGCCGAGATGATCATGTACAGCACAATGGATAAGAAGTTCGTGGTCTCTGCAGATATGGTGACATATCCAGCGTTTCCACCTTCAGCAAAATTGTGGACTGCGGATCGTGCAAAGGGTGGTTATTACAAGGATGGAGCCAATGCAGGGAAGGTCTTCTATAACACTTCCTTGCTGATTCGTCCAAACGTGACACCTGTTCGCTTCAATATTGGCGCTTTCCATGATCAAATGGGTGCCGATATTGCATCAGGCAAGAAGGTAGCTGACGCATTTGCGAAGTACATGTCGTCAGTTGCATCAGCTGCGCAACAGGCCGGATATGAAGTAGCAGAAAAGTAAGAGAAGTACAGTAATTCCCAGTGGGTGGTGCGAGCCACCCACTGGGAGTTATCTCTATCTAGATAAAGAGGATGGTTTATGAGACAAAAGAGAGATTCGACGGTTGCCGGCTGGGTAATGCTTGCACCGTTTCTGATTTTCTTTGTGGTGATGGCAGTTATCCCAATCATCCTTGCCTTCTATGAATCCCTGCGGCCTTCAATTCAAAATGAAGCAGGCGGTCTGAGAAATTACCTGAGCGTTGTGCAAGATTATCGCTTCGTGGCAGCTGTCAAACATACGCTTCTCTATCTTCTCATCGCAGCCCCTCTGCTTACCGTAGTCGTTTTAGGTCTAGCGTTACTACTCGATTCTTATCGCGCAAAGTGGCATCAGTACGTGCGCCTTGCTTACCTTATTCCAGGGTGTTATGTGGGCGCCGCCGGTGTGCTTGTCTGGTACGGAGCGCTCGAGCCAATCATTGGGCCATTTAGATCAATTCTCAATTTTTTTGGCATTGAAAGCATGGGACAAATCTTTTTACCAGATAATTTGGTCTTTATCTTTGCGATGATGGCCTTGGTTGCAAACGCCGGTGGCTGGATCGTCGTTCAATTTGGTGGCTTGCAGGAAATTTCAGATGAAGTGATCGAAGCTGCCAAGATTGATGGATGTTCTAATTTTCAGCTTGCGACAAAAATCAAGTTACCTCTGATCAAAAAGAATGTGGTCTACATGGTGGTCTTGGTCATTGCCGCCTCAGTGCAGATATTTGCCGAACCATATATTGTCAATAGTGCAATCTTCAGAGGCATCGCTGTGGATTGGTCATTGAACCAACTTAGCTACACCTTAGCTTTTACCGAAGGCGATTTTGCTGCAGCTTCTGCGGTATCTGTCATGTTGTTGATTGCCTGTCTTGTTCCGGCATTGCTCCTTATTTTCAAAACTAAGTTCTTTGAGAGCGGAGATGAGTCAAAATGAGCCGTACATCCGTTGCACCTAAGGCAGTTGTGAAAGCCAGCAAGAAGAAGAGGACTAGCGTTGGTGCTATCTCATCTCACGCCCTTTTGCTCTTTATTGCTATCGTCCTACTGATTCCCGCTCTGTGGATGACAATTGCACCAAGTAAAGATCGAGCCGAACTTGTGTCAATGTCCCCGCTGGGCTTTGGTTCATTCGGAAGCTACATCACTCGATGGCAAAATCTCTTGCTCTACGACGAAGGTGCGATGCTTCGATGGATTGAAAACAGCATTTGGTATACATCGGCGACTGTCATCCTGAGTACGACAATGGCGCTACTCGGAGGCTTTGCACTAGCGGCAATTAATATCAAGTTTAAGCGTCAGATATTGATTCTCATCATGATCGCCATGATTATTCCGACAGTGGCACTGGTTATGCCAATGTTTGTGTGGATCAATACTTTGGGATTATCTGATACAGAACTTGGCCTGATCTTGGCTAGCTCGCTCTATCCCTTCGGTGTCTATCTCTCTTATATTCATTTCTCTACAGTCATTCCCAAAGAGCTCTATGAGGCAGCGAAGATTGATGGCTGTGGCTACTTCAAAATTTTCCGCAAGATTGCTATTCCAATTTCAAAGAGCTTAGTCGGCATCCTTGCCTTCTTCTCCTTTGTGGGATCATGGAATAACTTCTTCTTGCCACAGGTGTTAATTCTCTCTGGTGAGAAGCACCCTCTTTCATCTGGTTTGACTCTGCTCTTTACCAATACCCCAGCATTTAGCGGTAACTCATCTGCTATTTTGCCGATCGAGCGCTCTGAGATTGCTCTATCGGCAATCATCATGGTTATCCCAATCGCTGTGCTCTTTATCGTCTCGCAGAAATTCTTAAGTCGTGGAATGCTGGCAGGGTCGGTCAAGAGCTAAATTCTTCTAGGTTAATTAGAGTTTATTAAAGGGTGATAGTGAATAAGCACCACGAGCTAAGAAAGATAGCCCGAACAGATCTATCTGTGACCGCTCTGGGTCTTGGAACCGCCCCCCTCGGTGGTCTCTATACCGCTGTAGAAGAATCCGCAGCCCTTGCTGTGATCGATGAAGCCATTGACCAGGGAATCAAATATTTCGATACAGCTCCGCTCTATGGAAATGGTTTAGCTGAATCTCGATTAGGTAAAGGTCTTGGCACTGCGCGGGCAAAGGTGGTCACGATCTCAACAAAGGTTGGACGTCTGCTGATTAAAGATGGTCAAGGAAATCTGAGCCAGACAACGTTTGATTACACCGCCCAAGGTATGCGTCAGGCTATGGCAGAGAGCCTTGATCGCTTGCAACTTCCCAAGGTAGATATCGCCTATATCCATGACCCTGATGATTTCCCAGATCAAGCGATCAACCAGGCGTATCCAGAGCTAGCCAAGATGCGCGATGAAGGAATTGTTACGGCTATCGGTGTTGGTATCAATCAGAATGAGTTGGCAGTCAGGTTTGTAAAAGAGACTGATCTCAACGTTGTGCTGATCGCTGGACGATATACCTTGTTAGATCAAAGCGCGGATACAGAGTTGCTTCCGCTGGCAAAGAAGAAGAATGTCTCGATTGTCATCGGGGGAGTCTTCAACTCTGGAATTCTTGCAAACCCTGTCGTTGGCGCGACCTATAACTATGCAGAAGCGCCAATCGAATTGATCGAGAGAGCGGTAGCGATCAGAGAGATGCTCAAGGAATGGAATATCCCATTGACCGCAGCGGCTATTCAATTCCCGATGCGCCATGCGGCTGTCACATCGGTATTAACTGGTGCGCGATCTGTATCTGAATTGACGGCAAATATCCGAGATTTCAATGTAGAAATTCCGGAAGAGTGTTGGAAAGCTCTAGCGAACTTCTAATTCATCTTGTTTTTTGCGCGCCACTCTTCAAGCTCAACCAAGCCCTCTTCGCTAAGTGGGTAGTAGCGACGGAGTGCGCCACCTTCAGCTAGCTTCATACGGCTAAAGACTTCGTTGCCTTCATAACGCTCAGCGACCTCAAGAATGATCTCAGCTACGTTGATTGGGACAACAACGGCTCCATCGTCATCGGCGATGATGATGTCACCAGGCATTACGAGAACGCCACCGACTGCAATAGGAACAGCGTGTGCCCATGGATAGAGCGGACCTTGTGAGGCAAAGTTTGGAGTAGCTCCGAGAGTCCACAATGGAATCTCCATCTTCTGGATGCGTGGCCAATCGCGGATGTATCCATCAACAACAATGCCGACACCACCGCGACCCGCAAATGAGGTCACTAGCATCTCACCGAGACAGCCGGTGTGCTTATCGCCCCAAGCTTGGATCATAAGGAAATCATTTTTCTGAACGTCATCAAGAACTGCCCAGAGCGCTGAAGTGTTTTCGCCTTCTTCTTGGATTTTTCCTGATGCAATATCTTCGCGCTGCGGCATAAATTGAATTGTTATTGCGCTGCCCACTGCATGTTGGCCAGTTTTCATCGCACGTGGCCCAGTGATAAAGGTGTAGCGAATACCGAGCATATACATCAAAGCAGAAGCGGTAGCGCTACTCACAACTGACAGTCTTTTAATAATCTCTTCCGGTGCACGAGTAAAGCCATCACCTGTGATCGGCAACTTAAGCCCTTTAGGTTTTTCAATCTTAATGTTGTCATCAAAGAGCTTAGGTTTTGCCATGAGTAGTGCCTTTCAGTTCGCAGGTGTGGGTTAGAAGTAGTTACGTGGTTCTGGCTTAACTTCGGCGACGGGATGCATGATTTCTGCATGGTAATTGAAATCAAGATATGGGAATTTCTCCTCAAGGCCATCAGCTAACTTGATTCCAAATCCTGGTACCTGAGGAACCTGGAGCTTGCCCTTTGCAACTGGCAAACCATCAGCCAAAATCGCATCACGCAATGGTCCTTGCGCAAAGTTCACTTCGACCTGGCCATAGAGTGGCGCGCCAGCCATGATGTGCGCGTGCATGATCGCCATAGCTCCGTTATGCCATCCATGTGGGTCGCAAGAAATACCGTAAGTGGCAGCCATCTCCATCACAGCCTTCATCTCAGTGATTCCCATCCAACCAGCATCTGGGTGCAACATTTGCAGGGCACCTTGCTCAAAATATGGTCGGTATTGGTCGAGTGATTGCATTACTTCGCCACCGCTGATGGTCAGATCAGGGGCCACCTTCTGCAACGCTTTGAAACCATCAATATTGCTAATTGCGATCGCATCTTCAAACCAGATAAATCCGAGATCGTTCAGACCCTTTGCTACCTTCAGCGCTTCTTCAAGGTTGAGTCGCGCATTGCCATCTACCGCCAGGCGAAAATCAGGACCAACTGCATCACGGAGCTTCTTCATTAACGCAAGGAAGCGCTCAGGGGTCACACCATCGAATTGCCAACCCGTACCCATACGAAGTTTTGTTGTTGTAAATCCTAGATTTTTATATCCAACAACTTCTTCAATCAACTGTTCTGGATCAATACCCCAGTCATAATTCACGCCGCCGGATGCATATGCATCAACCTCGGTAACTTTTGGATCTGCACCAAGCAAGACGGCAACAGTTTTTCCTGTGATCTGCCCAAGAATGTCCCAGAACGCGCAATCAAGTCCAGCAGCTGCACCATCGTGGGCCCAGTTGACTCCGCGTGGACGTGCGACTCGCCATGCCTCAGAGAGTGAGCGGCCAACCATAATTCTGGAGAACCATTCAACCCAGGATTTAATGATTGGTGGGCCACCGTAAGAGCAAATTTCACCATAGCCAATATGACCTTGGTCGGTTTCAACCACAACAATATGAACATCGGCTTTGACAGCGCGGATCGAGTGAGTACCCCACGCCTTATCTTTCTCATGCATTCGAGAGAGGAGAATGTTCTTCACCGATGTGATCTTGACATCCGGGTAGTTCTCTTGAATGAGTGAATTCATCTTCTCAGCCTCTCTAGGGGTTGCCAGAGTGCTTGTACTCGGCCTAAAAAATAATATAGGATCATATCTTCGGAGTCAATGGGGTATATATGCGAATAGATTCACACCATCACCTTTGGGATCTGGCCATCTCACCACGTCCCTGGTTGGCAGGCGAAGTACTTGCCGGAATTAGCAGAACTTTTTCTATGGACGATTTTTATAAAGAGAGAGCGCTAGCAGAGATTGATTACTCAATCCTCGTCCAAACCATCTCTGAATATGACGAGATGAAGGAATTCTTTTCCGTTGCCGAAGAGCATGAATCAGTCATTGGTGTGGTCGCTTGGATAGATATGAGCAGCGCTGATTGTTTCCAACACTTAGAGAAGTACCTGGATTTGCCTGGAGCTGACAGGTTGGTGGGAATTCGTGATGGAGCGCAAGGTCGCGCCGATGCGCAGTGGCTAGCCGGAGATCAGATTGTGGCAAATGCCAGAAAACTGGCCGAGAAAGATTTAGCTTTTGATTTACTTGTAGACCCCTCGAATCTTGCAGCAAGTACCCATTTAGTCTCACGTTGCCCAGATACAACCTTTGTTTTGGACCATATAGGTAAGCCAAATATTGCAAAAGGCGATCCAGGTGAACTTGCAGCGTGGTCACAATCAATTAACGAACTTGCCAAGAGTAAGAATGTATCGTGCAAAATTTCAGGAATGGTGACTGAAGCAGATTGGAAATCGTGGGAAGAGAATGATTTCAAGAGATATTTCGAGGTAGTTTTAAACGCCTTTGGTACAGATCGAATCATGTATGGCTCAGACTGGCCCGTTTGTAAATTGGCAGCAACATATAATCAAGTTGCCAAGTTAGCTGAGTATTTGATTCAAGATTTAAGTCCTAGCGAAAAAGAGAAGTTTTGGGCTTTAAATGCAAAGAAAGCCTACGGAATATAAGGGTTTCCCCTTCCACACAATCGAAAGGTAAGACCGTGACGGAGAAGAACTTTGGCGCAAAGAAGAGCTACGCAAATCCAATTCTGCGCAACCACATCTCCTTGCGAGCGATGCCAGAGTGGGCAGTCTTGCAGCGACGACTCTTTGACGTACTTGATCAAGGCTGGCGAGTCTTTGACCAGAAGTTCTGCAACCCAGATGGATCACTTATTTTTCACCAAAGAATGGATCACTCCAGAGATGGTGCAGATGATTTCTATGAAGCATTCTTTAATTGGCCAGCGCTCTACATGCTGGGTGGCAGCGAGGATGTCCTCAAGGCTGCAAAGAAATCATGGAAAGGTGTCACAGAACAACTCACAGAACTTGGTTTAGTTAAAGATCAGTACGAGCGCGGATATGACTGGTTCCATCAAGGTGAGTCACTCATATTCTTCTACGGAATTTGTGCCGCCGACCCAAAGGATGAAGAGTTTAGAAAGTTAGCGGCACAATTTTCAGATTTGTATGCTGGTAAGAACGCACCTAACTATGACTACGACAAGAATCTTATTCCTGCTCCACATAATGGTTCTGAAGGCTTGCGCCCAGGTTTGGGTCAGGAGTTTCATGATGGCTATCCACAAGGTGGCCTAGATACGGTGATGTCAATCTATGGCTTGCCCTTACAGTTTGTTGACGGCATTAATGAGTGGAGCGATCTTGCCGTTAAAGAAAATTCAATGCGCATGGCCGATGAGATGGAGAGAATCCTGGGATATGGAGATGTTGCTATCAATTTGGCAGCCACCTCACTTGTTGCAAATAACTGGCTTTATGAAAACGATCAAAGCGCAGCAGATTGGATTAGAAGATATATCCAAGGATGGGTTGATCGTGCAGAAGCTAACGATGGAATAATCCCCGATAACGTCGCACCCAATGGTGAAGTTGGCGGTCTACACGATGGACGTTGGTTTGGCGGTCACTATGGCTGGACGTGGCCACATGGTTTCTACAGTGTCTCCCACGCAACACTTGTTGCAGGCCTTAACGCAATACTGCTCTCCGGGGATAAGAGCGTTCTGCAGTTAACTCGCACCGTTCTTCAGAAAGCCGTCACACTCGGTCAAGTCGGCAAAATCAATGAAACCGTGAGTAGTTTCCAATCGGGATCGCAACGCTTCGGTGTTCCAGTTGATCAACCAGTCTTGCTCGTTCCTTATCGTCACGGAAAAGATGGTTGGTTTGATTTCTCTCCGATGGTGATGAGTCTTCCGCTCTGGCTCTGGTATTTATCAATGAGCGATGAAGATACACAATTCATGGAAAAACTCATTGATGGGATTGCACCTTTCGGTAGTTACGTATCACTGAGTCGCAATAAAGAAGAAGCCGGACATGAAGCGCCTTGGTTCCTCTATCTACACGGTAAGAACGAGGATTACCCAGTCCAAGCACTGACAATGGCGTTAGGTCAGGTAGCTCGTCGTATGCGTCTTATGGAGACGGAAGTATTTAGTGGGCCAAATGGTGTAAACATTCACTTCTGGCAAGAAGTGCAGCCTGTTGTCACCGAAATATTGACACAGTTAACGCTAGGTGCGCCGCAGGTTCTCTATAACGGTGGCATACAAGTGGCACGTCTGAGATATTTTGATGCAGATGCCGGTCGAATCGGTTTACCTGATGAAGTTTCTGCACTAGTGACAAAATTGACGGCAGATCAAACGTGGGTTGAATTGGTCAACACGAGCATCACTTCAACTCGCAGAGTAATTCTGCTCGCTGGAGCATTTGGCGAACACCACTTTGAATCAGTCACTCAGCAAATTGAGATTGCAATCGCATCTGAAGGTGACGGCATGGTGAATAATTACGACAGGTCGATTTCGCATGAAAACTCAATCCACTTTGTCTATCCCGGTTCACGGGCTGCCTACAGCGCTCCAGAATCATCAGAGACAAGCGTGAGCACACCTATTGGTAAGAATTCATTTGCTATCGAATTACCACCAAATACCTGCGCCAAATTGAAGATAGATATGCGACTCAATGTGAATGAGGCTAGATTCATTGGATTTGATGATCTTTAATGGCGATGATTTATAGGCACCAGCTCAAAGCCCGCATCCATAAAGCTTCTGTCGGCGCGTTTTCCCAGATACTCAAAGAGGAAAAGGATCAGATTGAAGCGAGCTTAAGCGGAGCTGGGATAAATCTTTTCAAGTTGTTTAGATTTGATAACCTTCTTTTCGTCTATGCAGAATCGGCAGACCCAGTCTTAAGCCTTGCATTGCCTGCAAAAGTCACGAGCGCGCTCATTGATTCACCTGGTGATTTTGACGACCATAAATTCGTCCCCATGCTCGACATCTTTCATGATGCGATTCCACGGGCTGAGTCCGTATGGAGAGAGCCTGGCGCACCGATCACAAGTCTTGGTTCGATCGTTTACCTGCGGCCAGAGAAGTACTGCAGTTACGTCTTCTATCATTTTCAGCTGCAAGAAGAGGGCCTGCGTAAATTCAATAAGCGTTACATCATCGGTGCGCTAGAAAATTGCTTGTTTTCCTATCAGGAGTTACCGGCAGTCATTGATGTGACTAATCATGACCGAGTACTTCATACCAATGTAAGTCCAGAGAACTGGGTTGAGTTGATGGGTGAGCATTTCCAACCGTGGCCTGAAGGTTTAGATATTGAAAAACCGTGGAAGAGCATGGAAGAAATCTTTAGCTATGTAGCCACAAACGGAATGTAATGCGCACCGAAAAGCTTCTTCTCATCGGCCCAATGGGCGCTGGAAAATCCACCATCGGCAAAATTCTTGCGCAGGAGCTCAAGTGGCCATATTTTGATAATGACACTGAACTCTCTCAACTCAGTGGCTTGTCAGTCGAAGAACTGGGCGAGCTGCCGGTTGCAGAACTTCACGTACTTGAGGCGCTGTGCTTCAAGGAGATACTTTCCCGTCCAGCCCCCTTCATCGCAGGTGTTGCAGGATCGGTAATAGATAATGAAGAACACCGCGAACTGATCCAGGGTGAGTTCGCTATCTATCTGCGCCTGCCTCTAGCTGAGATTCTCGATCGCGCAGGCTATTCCGGGATCGGCCGGCAATTTACCAGGGTGGCTGACGACGCCCAGATCCGCGAGCGCTTTACCCGCCGAGATCCGCTATACATGGCCTGCGCCAAACTGACGTTAGATCTCACATCCTCGGCTGAGGCCGATGCGCAGTTGATCGTACATGCGTTAAAAGAGGGTGATATCTCAGCCTGAGGGTGAAAACCACAGTAAGCCTCTACCGCTGGGTAGGAAATCGAGTTTATATGATCGTTATGCGACAGTTACATGCAATTTATTGCAATACGAGGGTTTGAGCCTATAGAGTTCCAGTTCACGTAGATGAATCATTTCATCTTGAATGGACTCAAAAGGGGGACCATAGTGTCAAAGCTCATCTCAAGCCGTAAGGCTGCTGCAGTAATTGCATCAATAGCTATCGCTCTTGGTGGAATTTCTGCAACCAGTTCTTCAGCGGCAGTTGCTAAGGATTGGTCATGTAAGCCAACCAAGGCAAAGCCAGTAACAATTCGTATGGTTGAATTCTTTGCAGGACCTGCAAGAACTCCACTTCTCAATGCTTTCGCTCGTCAATACGAGAATGCAAACCCTGGAGTGAAGATTGATCTCATCTCTCCTTCACAAGCTGACTCAGAAGCAAAGATCACCCAGCTTCTTCAGGCAAAGAACATCGATATCCTCGAGCCAGCAGGTTCAATCTATAGCCAGGCAGTATCAGCTAACCAGCTTGCAGACATTGCTCCACAGTTTAAGAAGACCAAGGCATACAAGTTCCTTACTCCTTACACAAAGTTGATGGCTGAACAAACAGTTAAGGGCAAGATTTACGGAGTTGGCAACGGTTACTACACCAAGGCAGCTTTCGTACGTGCTGATCGTTTCAAGGCAGCCGGACTTGCAATTCCTCAGACTTGGCAAGAGATTTACGATGCCAAGAAAATGCAGAAGGATAATGAATATGTCTACGCTATGCGCGGTGCACGTGCAGCTCACTCACAGGCGCTATTTATTATTCACGCCCACCTCGCTCCTAACCTAAATGACACTGGTTTGCAGACAAAAGATGGCAAGTCCATCTTCGCAACACCACAGGCAAAGACCGCTATGGATCTCTTGCTCAAAATCTGGAAAGAAGCAGCACCTGCAGCATCTGTAGCGTGGGGTTACCCAGAAATGGTTAAGGGATTCCACACAGGAGTTGCTAACTACCTCATCCAGGACAACGAAGTTATCCAGATTGTTGAAGAGAACTTCGAGCCATACGCAAAGGGCAACTGGGTAATGGCAAAGATGCCTAAGGGTCCAACAGGATACTCAGCAGAGTTCCTTGGAGCTGGTGGACTTTGGTCTATCGCTCAGGCTTCAAAGTGCAAGAACGTAGCACTTGGATTCCTTGACTTCATCACACAAGACCCACAGCACTCAGCTTTTGCTCGTGCTTACGGTGTTGGTCCTGTAACAACAACTGCAGCAAATGATCCATTCTTTAAGACAGGTGCTTGGTCAATTTATGCCAAGATCAATGCCGATAAGAAGCACATCATGAAGAGCGGAGTCCGTGGTCCTAAGTTGACCGCTTGCTTCGGCTTGCAGTATCCAGAAATGGATAAAGATATGGCCAAGCTCTACACCGGTGCCCTCACAACAACCGAACTTCTTAAGGGTTGGAGTGACGCACTAGGTAAGGCTGAGTGCATCGATTAATTTCGACGCAGTAAGCAGCAATATCTTGAAAGTTGTTACTCTTTTCGAGTAGCAAAGTTTGTGAGAGTGGCTGGTTATGAATAATAACCAGCCACTTTTCAAATTTTTAATGTTCTATTGATGTAACATTTTTGATGTAACAAAGGGGTAATCCATCTAATGACCGCGACGATGCATCAACCATCCCGTAAGCGTCCAGCTAGTACGACCCGCATGCTCAAGGCACTCGCCTTCCTCACACCTGCGGCTTTAATGATTTTAGTTTTTGTTTTTTACCCAGTTATTCGAACCGTTCAGTTAGGTTTCCTAAACTTTAACTTGTTTGATCAGTTAAATGTCGGTTACAACGGTTTAGCAAACTTCCGGAGCATCGTTGAGGATCCAAATTTCTCGCGAATCATGAAAAATACATTTCTCTGGGTTTTCGTTTCAGTATTTTTCCAGTTCACCATCGGTTTCGGCCTTGCATTACTCATGAAGACAAAATTTAAATTCATTGGTATCTATCAAGGTTTAATCTTTATCCCGTGGGCCTTATCTGGCTTCTTGATGGGACTCGTCTGGAAGTGGATTTTTGATGAGAGCTTCGGCGTTCTCAATGACGCCCTTTTGAAATTAGGAATAATTGATACCCGTATCCCATGGTTATCAGATGCACGATGGGGCATGGCTGCGGTGATCATCGCAAATGTTTGGTACGGCGTGACCTTCTTCGTCATCATGATCTTGGCAGCGCTGCAAGGTGTGCCGAAGGAGATGCTGGAAGCTGCCGAACTTGACGGCGCTAATCGATTCCAAACTCTCTTTAGCGTCATCATTCCTTATATTCGCGCCACACTCATTCTTATCGTGCTCTTGCGAATTATGTGGATTACCAACTTCCCAGATTTGATTTTCGGTATGACTTCAGGCGGCCCTGCGGGACAGACGCACATTATTTCTTCTTGGTTGATTGAGAAGCTCACTCTTGATGCAAACTGGGGCCAAGCCTCTGCTCTCGGATTGATGACAATGGTTATTTTGTTCGTCTTTACGCTCTTCTATCTGATGGCAACTAGGCTTGAGAAAGATTCGGGGGTCTGATGATGTTGACCGCACTTGGAAAAACAGGAAAGTTCACAGTCCTTGGTATCTGGTTCTTCTTCACCGTATTCCCTATTTACTGGATGGCGCTCACATCCATTAAGCCAAAGCGTGAAGTAAACGATCTTTACTACTTCCCAAATGAGGGAGCGACTCTTGATAGCTATCGCGTCCTGTTTAAGGATTACGCCTTCGGAGTCTTCTTAAGAAACAGCCTTGTCGTTTCCTTAGTTGCATCCTTCATTGTTATCGGTCTTGGATTGCTCGGTGCCTACGCGCTAGCGCGCTATGAGTTCTCCGGTAAGCGTCAAGTCATGCTGGCATTCTTAGCTACGCAGATGATCCCAGGGCTTATCTCATTGGCTCCTTTGTACCTATTGATGCAAAAGCTTGGGTTGATCAACTCACTTATCGGCCTCACGCTCTGTTATGTAGGCGGAATGGTGCCATTTGCCACGATGATGTTGCGCGGATTTATTCAGCGCATCCCACCTGAACTTGATGAAGCTGCCCTTATCGATGGTTGCAATAGATTCACCGCGCTCTTCCGCGTTGTGACTCCCGTTGCTCTGCCTGGTATCGCAGCGACATTTATCTTCTCATTTGTGCAGTGCTGGAATGAGCTCTTCTTGGCGATGATTTTGATCGACTCTGAAGGCAATAAGACATTCCCAGTGGCGATGCGTTCATTTATCGGTGGTTACTGGATTGAATGGGGCGCATTATCTGCAGCTGTGATGGTTGGAATTATCCCAACAGTCATCATCTTCGGATTAATGTCTAAGTTCATGATCTCTGGTCTTTCGGCTGGAATCGTAAAAGGCTAATGACGACTTTCGACCTAGTCGAAGCAAAGTCTGAGTGGAGTCTTGATCCAGATGTTCATCATCTGAACCATGGAAGCTACGGTGCTCTGCCACGCGTTGTTTATGCAGAGCAGAAGCGATGGCAAGAAGAGGTCCATAGAAACCCAGTAGGTTTCTATGCGCGTGTATCTCGCCCTGCGGTAGCAGATGCTCGTGGCAAGATCGCAAAGTTCTTAGGGCAAGAGGCCGACCAGATTGTCTTGGTTCGCAACACCACCGAGGCTGCAACCACAACAATGCGCGGCTTCCCCTTTAAATCAGGCGATGAAGTCATCGTCTTGGATCACGAGTATGGCGCGATCACATACGCTGTTAAACGCGGTCTCGAGCCTGCGGGTGGCAAAGTAGTAGAGCTACCTGTTCCTCGGTTGACTGCTGATGAAGAAGTTGTAAAAATCGTAGAGGCGGCAATTAACGCAAAGACAGTGATGCTTGTCGTTGACCATGTCACTTCAGGAACAGCGCGAACCTTTCCTATCTTTGAGCTCAGCGCATTGTGCAAGAAGCACGGTATTGCAATCACGGTCGATGCCTCTCATGCACCTGGCAACTTCGATACTGATTTAGATGCCCTCGATGCAGATTTCTGGTTTGGAAATTTACATAAGTGGGTCAGTGCCCCGCAAGGTGCTGGTGTATTTCGAATCGCTCCACGTTGGCAAGGAATAGTTCAGTCACTTGTCGTTTCATGGAATGAATTTGAACCTTATCCTCTGCAGTTCGACATGCTTGGCACTGTGGATCTATCTCCATGGCTAGCCGCCCCTCGTGCAATCGAATTTTATGAAACATTTGGCTGGGATCGCGTGCGAAAAGCTCACCAACAGCGCATGCGCTATGGGCGTGACCTGGTCATGGCCGAGCTCGGTGTTGGTACCGATGAATTGCGCGAAGAGAATCTGCCTATGGGCGTTGTACCGATTCACAATATGCAGGGTGGGGTCGATGGTCTTATCGCACTCGGTCGCAAGTTATCCTCCGAGTACAAAATTGAAGTACCTACGACAATTTTTGGCGACAAATACTTCTTCCGCATCTCCGGCCATCTCTACAACACCCCTGCCGATTATGAGGCCCTTGCCATGGCAGTTCGAAAAGAGTTGACCTAGTACCCGAAAAGGTTAGGCTGGGGCTATATCAAAGCGCCCTGCTGACTAGAAATGGTATTGGTAATGAAGATAACGAAGATCGAAACTTTCCGGCCATTAGCGCACCCATCATCACTCTGGGTAGAAGTTCATGACGACAAGGGAAATGTTGGCCTTGGGGAATCTTTCTTTAGCGCAACAGTGATCGAAGAGTACATTCACACAATTGCAGCACCACTGGTCTTTGAAAACACGAATATAAACCCAGAGTCATTGAGTTTTGCTTTATCGCCTTACGTTGGCTTCCAAGGCGGTGGAATTGAAGTTCGCTCCATAGGCGCACTAGACATTGCGGTATGGGACCTTTGGGGTAAGAGAACACATACGACGCTGGCAGATTCTCTCGGCGGCAAGCTGCAAGATTCTATAAAGGTCTACAACACCTGCGCCGGCTCTGCTTATATGAAAAAATCGTCAAGTCAGCGTCCAAAAAACTGGGGCGTTTCAGAGGCTGACGAGAATACATACGAAGATTTGTACGCCTTTTTAAATACTCCTGCAAAGCTCGCGCGCGAACTCAGCGACAGCGGAATCAAAGGCATGAAGATCTGGCCTTTTGATACAGCAGCCGAGAAGTCAATGGGTAATTCAATTTCACAGCAAGAGCTCGATGAGGGCGTAAAAATAATCGCTGCCATTCGCGATGAGGTTGGAATGGATATGGACTTAATGATTGAGCTCCATGGACTGTGGAATCGCCCATCTGCAAAGCGGATTATTGATGCGATCACTCCATACAAGCCATTCTGGGTTGAGGATCCGTTGCGTCCAGATGCCGTGGATGCGTTGGCTCAGCTTCGAAGAGAAATTTCAGTACCGATTGCCATAGGTGAAACCGCAGTCGGCCGCAAACAAGTGCTTCCTCTCCTGGAAAATGGTGTTGTCGATTATTTAACAATTGATATTTCTTGGACCGGTGGGCTAACTGAAGCGAGAAAAATTGCATCCCTGGCAGATCTCTTTGCAGTTCCCGTCGCACCTCACGACTGCACCGGCCCTGTCGCACTCGCCATTAGTACTCATTTCTCACTTTCCCAACGCAACGGCTTCCTCCAAGAAACTGTCCGCGCATTTATCAATACTTGGTATGGGGATTTCACCGATGGAATGCCAAAGATCGAAAATGGCAGAATTTCCATTTCCGATGCCGACGGACATGGAGTCACGCTGCAACCATGGGTTCGCGCATCAGATGAAGTAATTGTTCGCACATCTCAGGCACAGTGATCGGAGTTATACATGTCTGAAGTACTTAACGCAGAGCTCGCCCTAAAATTAGATTGCAATCTGGGCGAAGGACCTTTCTGGGAAAGCAAGAAAGAAGAGCTCTATTTTGTTGATATCTCAAATAAGCAGGTTCTCATCTTTGCTCCATCGAGTAATTCAGTTGAAGCAATCACCTTCGATCAAGAGATCGGTGCGGTTCTTCTCGACCACAACTCTGATCTGATTGTTGCTGCCAGAGACGGTCTCTACGCCTCAACCCGAGACGGCGCTTTAAAGACGTTACTAGCACCCATCGACTTCGGAGACCCTTCAATTAGATGTAACGATGCTAAATGCGATGCCAACGGGCGCATCTGGGTCGGAACAATGGCATTTGATTTCGCAGAAGGTGCCGCTGCCCTCTACAGCTTTGATTCAAAAGATTTGAAAGAAGTTCTCTCGAACCTCACCATCTCCAATGGAATGGGCTGGAGCGTCGATCAAAAAACTATGTACTTTATTGATTCACAAACCTCGCGCGTGGATACCTTTGACTTTGACCGGGCAACCGGTGCGATAAGCAACCGCCAACCTTTCGTCACATTTAACGAGCCAGGTGTGATTCCTGACGGCATGACTACCGATGAAGATGGTGGAATCTGGGTCGCCCTCTTCGGCGGCTCAGCAGTTCGTCGCTTTGATTCTTCCGGAAAATTGACCCACACCGTTTCAGTGCCTGCCACACAAGTGACCAGCTGCTGCTTCGGTGGCGCTGATATGTCAGAGCTCTTTATCACCACCGCGCAATATGCAATGGATGCCGAAGCGCTGAGCAAAGATCCACTTGCTGGCTCACTATTCCGAGTGCAAACTACATTTAAAGGCAGTAAGAGCAACCGATACGGAGCGAGCACCTCATGACAGATAACTCAAATAAGGGAATCCTCATATTCGGAGGAGCACGTGGAATTGGTGGCGAAACCGCCAAGTATTTCAGCGAGCATGGTTGGAACGTCATTGCTGCCGACATATTAGATAAAGAACTCGCTGAGCTGGCCCAGTCAGCCAAGAATATAAAGACAGTGCATTGCGATGTCGCTAGCGTGGCTGATATTCAAAACGCCTTCACCTTTGCCGAGGCCGAACTACCTCAGCTCAACGGCGTCTTCAACAATGTAGGAATTGCCAGATATGGAACAGTTGATCAGCTTTCATTAGAGGACTGGGAGTACACCCTGCGCGTAAATCTCACGGCGCAGTACATCTCTTCCTCCCTTGCAGTTCCAATCTTCAAGCGAAATGGCTCCGGCTCTATTGTTAACACCGCCTCGATCTTGGCTCATATGAACCAGAAAACGACCGCTGCTTACTCTGCTTCTAAGGCCGGCGTCTTGGCGCTCACCCGTGCCATCGCCGTAGATCACGCCCTCGATGGAATTCGCTGCAACAGTATTTCTCCGGGAACAATTAACACGCCTTTAGTGCGGATCGTTGCCGAAGATATTCTCGGAAGGAAACTGGAAGAGGCTGCTCTGGAATGGGCGGCGTTTCACCCACTCAATCGTTTGGGAACCCCACGTGAAGTTGCAGCTCTCGTTTACTTTCTGATCAATGACGAGTCAGGATTTATCACTGGCACCGACATCAAAATCGATGGCGGGCTCAGCGCTGAAGTCTTTAGATAGCCTTTAGATCAATCTAGGTAAGTTCAGTACCCACGCAAGCACAATCAGGCCGACCGTTATTAAGATCTGATTTCTCTGAGTCAGAAGCCACCATTTTTTGGCCAGGTAATTACTTGTTTTTTTCACTGTTAATGGTGAGAGCAAGAGCAAGATAATAAAAGCCAAGCCGAGATATCCCAAAGGGTTCGAGTATAAAGCGGCGCTAAATTCGCCTTGCAAGATATGTCCTACAGATCTCGTGCTTCCACAAAATGGGCAGGGTAACCCAGTGACATTCCTGAACAGACATAGGGACGGCCCTGTGCTAAAACCTTCTGAGCGCACTGCCGACACTCTTGCTAGGAAAAGAAAAGCGATCAGGATTGATAGACGAATTGGAAATTTAACTCGTTGCAGTCTTTCGATCTCTAGCTTTGAAATGGAAAATTGGGCAGTCAGATTCATAGTGAACCTGACTGCCCAATTGAGGTTTTCAGTAGCTTTATGCTTCCATGCCTAATACTGCAGCAAATGCGCTCCAGAAAAAGATTGTGAGGACTGCGCATACAATTGAGATGACTAGTCCGGCAATCGCCAAACCACGACCACCTTGGCTTGGATCTTTGCCAGTCTGGCTCATTCCAATGATGCTAAAAACTAAACCTAATGGCCAGCAAAGTAGGCTACAAACGAAGCCTGTAATTGCCATACCGTTAGTTTTTGGCGCTCCTGTTCCGCTCATCGTTCTTCTCCTTTAGTTATTGATCCGACCCCTGACAGCGAAGGATGATTAAGTATTCCCTTGGAAATACCGAAATACAAGAATGTATAGGAAATTTTGCTGTTTTTTTCTTTCATTTCCGCATTTTGACTCCTTGGCGGAGTAACATCGATTTATGGAAAACTACCAAACCGAGCCAAAGGCAACACCCCAGCATCGACTTGGTGCGATTGCTTTAGATGTCGTCCTACTTCTGTGCACCTGTTACATCGGCTGGATCATCTGGAGCCTGGTTATTTGGGGACAGGGACTGACCCCGGGCAAGCAAATTTTGAAGCTTCGGGTAGTTTCATCCGTGACCGGTCAGACCGCGACATGGGGTCATATGGCAATTAGACAGTTCTTACTTCCAATGGCCATGACTTTGCCATTCTCAATTTTGCAGTTTTCATTCCAGTCTTACATATTCGATCCAAACTATTGGGCAGATCCAACTTATTACGATGTCTCGCTCTTGAGTTCCTTGGGAGTTTTCTTTATGGCGTTCTTATCGCTCGGAGTTTCTTTACTGGATGCGCTGTGGATTTTCAAAGGCGGACAGAACCGCAGAATTGTTGATGTGTGGGCAAAGACTGATGTGTTAAATACCTCGGCAACGCCGCGGTAGTAAATCACTTTAACGAGGAGACCGCTAATGAGTTCTAGTCAGGCTCTTGGCATTCGCATGTTTTGCTTGGCTCTTGGCTGGGGCTTTGGCGCGCTTATCTTTGGTACTGATGCAGTGTGGATTATGGGGATAAAAAGTTTTATCTGGTGCGGCTTTATTGGTGGTTCGATTGGAATCATGCTCACAAGTAAGTAGCGTTATGAAATTACCGAAAGTAAAGAGATAATCAACCCATGGGATTTATAGCCGACTTTAAAGCCAAACGAGCAGCAAAGCGTGTTCAAGCTAATTACGAGTTAGAGCTATATGAATGGGAGCGAGAGAACCAAGTCCTAGCCCAAGCCCTAGCGATCTTCACAGATGCATCATCTGGCAGTGAACCCGAGGATCACTCTTTGGTGCAGAAAAAGGGTGAGTTAGTTCTATGGAGTGGCCACGGTATTTATCAGGCGGCAGGTCGAACACCCTCCACATTTAGCGGTGGTTCCCAAGGCGTCTCTATTCCAATAGTCGCCGGCATTCGTTACAAGGTCGGTTCGTTTAAAGGACGGATGACTCCGGGGGTCGATATGCAGATGGATAAGGATCAAGGAATGGTGAAGTTAACCAATCAAAGACTGATCTTTGCCGGCCCAATCGCAACTACTGAGTGGGCATTTGCAAAACTACTCTCATCTTTTTCAAATCCAGCTCGAACAGATTTCATCTTTGGTGTTTCAAACCGACAAAAATCATCCGGCCTAAGATTTTCACCCGAGGATGGTTACGCCTTCGCCCACCTCTTCGCGTTAGCCCTCTACTCCTACGAAAAGGGCATTCCCGCCACCATCGAAGCGATCAAGAATGAACTACAAGAGGGCGCTACAGATAAACCACAGCTGGAGCTGCCATAACTCCAATTAAGAATTAAAAGAAAAGACCCCGCCATTTCTGACGGGGCCTAATCTTGGTAGCTCAAATACTGAAACAACCCTTTAACGCTCCTAAAGATTAGCAGAATAAAATGATATCCACATGTTTAATCTTCAAACTTTTACAAACCCTGATTAAAGAGATTATTCGCCCACGTCCGTGTAGCTCAGTGGATAGAGCAATCCTTTAACGCAGGGTTAGGTCGTGGGTTCAATTCCCGCCACGGACAGTCACAGCACGAGGGGCTCCGTTGCGTTAGCGGGGCCCTTTGTTATGTAACACTGCGATCTTCTTCGCTTAGAAAGAGTGCAGATGCCCCAAAGACGACGGATCCAATCCTTAGAACCTTACGTAGGGCTGAGTAATTCATAGGTAAAAGGTTACAAGGCACCCACGCAGTCCCAGGCACCGACAGGGCTGTCAGGGGTAGCACTTACCCTGAAGCTATGTTCGAAACTCTCATCCTGACCATCCTGATCTATCTCTTCCTGAGCCGAAACAAGAAACCCCGCAAACCTCGCACCCTCGATGGTGAACTCAAGCAACTAATCGAACAGGCCAACTACACCACATCGATGAGTTCTGAGATTAAATGCTTTCTTATCGATCTCATCGGCGATGCCTCAAATCCCTCACAGAATTTCTCTGATGTTCGCCTCAAACAAGCTGAACGAATCCTTGATCGTGCCGGCCCAGCAGCTTTTTACTGGATGACTGAGATTGCCGCCCAACTTTCCATCCTGACTGCAGCTCAGATCAATGGAGTTGATACCAACGTCAATGCCGAGTTAGGGCAGAGTGCAACGCCTGAGGCAGTGGTCGATATTGTGGTGAAGATTGGGTAGATCGGTGATTAAGAGTTAACGGAACCTAATTCAACCCTCTAATACTCCAATTCAACGCCGCAGCTATTGCAACCCAAATCTGATACGGCATAACTGCAATCGCCATCGGTATTGAGATGGTGAAGAGGATGTAGGTCATGGGGATGGTGAGGAGGGCGGTTAAAGTCAGGGCGATTGCTGCTCCGGTGAGGTCGTGGGGGCGGTAGAAGAGCCAGGCCCAGGTGAGGGCGGCAGTTACTGAGAGTGCGAAGAAGGCGATGTAGGTAAAGGCTGCGGGTTTGGATGCGCGTTGGCCGATGATGGTGGCGGCTATTCCTAGGACGATGAAGTTATAGGGCCAGATGATTCCAAAGACTGCACCTGGTGGTTGCCATGAAGGTTTGTTGATGTTGGCATACCAACTATCGCCAGTGTTAACCCAGAGTCCGGATCCGATGACATAGATCAGGACTATTGCGATGCCACTTACTGCGGTGAGGGTGCGGAAGGTCATGTGTAGATCGTACTTGGTGGGCAGTGGTTTTACTCGAGGGAAAGAAAAAAGACCTGCAGTGTTACCTGCAGGTCTTTCTCTGTAGCACCTTCATGACTAAGTAGTTTCAGGATAGCACCACGTTCTGAGACTCTGGGATTTAGTCACCTGGAGCCTCTTTCTTGTGAGCCTTAATCGTGTGTACGCGGGGAATCTTGTGAATATGGGAGTTCATAGGGCAAATGTGGGTTGGGCGTTGCTAAACTTTTAACTATGTTGCGCACAGGTTCACCGCTGTCAAAGGCTGCAGGAAGCTTGGCGATACTCATCGTCATAGTTTCGGCAGTCTTTGTAATCGCACATCAATGTCACGGGGGTCAGAACGCGAGCGTTGCTGTTCACCAAGTGAGTGATGAACATGGTGCAGGACATGGTGCAGGACATGGTGCAGGACATGGCTTGGGAGTGAGTGATGAGGGTTCGGTTCTTGGTTTAACTTCCGCAGGATTTATGGGCTCATCGCTCTTTCGCGAGATTGGTGCAAGTATCTTTTTTCTCGTTCTCATTCTCGGCCGTAAGTTCTTGCTCAGGGTGCTTAGCGCGCGATCTCGAATGAAAAGTGAAGCGTTATGGGTCCGGTCACGGTTACGTCTTATTAATCGGTGGTCAGGTACTGGTTGTTCTCTGCCTAAGCTAGGGGTCTGCCGAATCTAGGAGCCTTCTCGCCACTGTCCGTGTTCTGCGAGAAGAGGATTTTCTATGTTTAGGTTTTTGATAGCTCTCATATTGCTAGTGGGATTAAGTCCCTGGGTGGCTCAGGCTGTGCCATCGGTGGAGACCGCTCAGCGTGAAGTTGATCGGCTGAGGACTTTGGCTGCTGAAAAGTTTGAAGCCGCCAATGAGGCGACGATTCGCATTAAAGCGTTAGAGCGTGAGACGGGGGCTCTGGAAAGTCGTGAGGCGATCCTGCGTAAGGAGCTTGATGCTGCCAGTACTACGTTATCGCGCATTGCGATTGCTCAGTACACATCTGGTGGATTTAGTGAGGGATTAAATCTGCTCTTTTCATCTGATCCAACAAAGTATTTATCTGATGCTGGAACCATGGATTTGCTGGCACGTAATTACTCGAAGCAGTTACGAGACTATGCAACAACGAAACAGAAGGTCGAGGCAACACAATTTGTGGTGGCCGATAGAACTGCACAATTGCGAGCTGAGCGCGAAAGACTCAATAAGCAGGTTGCAAATGCAAAGGCTGATTTAGTCAAAGCCCAGAAGATTCTCAAAGGGTTGAAGAAGGAAGACCGTGAACGCTTGGCACGAGAAGAGGCGGCGCGTGAAAGGCAAATTCTTACCTCATCGAAAAAGTTTGCACAGAGTTTTAAGGGTGATAATTCCCGTGGATCTATTGCGCTTAAGTATGCGCTGAAGCAGGTTGGCGACGTTTATGTGTGGGCAGCAGCCGGTCCAACTCGTTGGGATTGTTCTGGACTGACGATGCGTGCATTCCAGCAGGCAAAGGTGTCGCTGCCACACTCATCGAGAATGCAAATCAGATATGGAAAATCAATTTCATCACGAGGGCTAAAGCCAGGGGATCTTCTCTTCTTCGGTAAGCCAATTAGCCATGTTTCGATTTATATGGGTAAGGGAAAAATGGTGCAGGCGCCGCGACCAGGCAAGAGAGTTGAAGTCGTGAATTTCACTTTAATGTTTGGAAAGAAACCATTTGTGGGGGCTAGAAGAATATGAAGATGAAAATTTCTTCGCTTCTAATTCTCGTTCTTGTTGGCGGCTTATTTCTGCCCAGTCAGACTGCCTTCTCAGCAACTCCAAAGCCAACATTGGCTCAGATCGAAGCGGCAAAGAAGGCAGAAGCGGCAAAGAAGAAGGTTGCCAACGATGCTTTGAAGCGCTTAGAGAGAGCGCGGGGAAATCTCAGAGCGTTATCTGCGATTGCATCTGATGCACGAGCTAAATATGTGCGCGCCCAAGGAGAGTTGGTAGCTGCGACAAAGAAATCAAAGGCGGCTGCTGCTTCTTTTCAAGAGGCGACAGCAGCTGTGGCTTCCACACATCGCGAAATTGGCAAATTAGCGATTCATGCCTACACATCCGGTGGTGGGTTGAGCGATCTTGAGGCAGTCTTAAGTGCAAATGGGCCACAGGAGATGATTGATCGCTTATCAACTATTGAGAATTTAGGTGTAAAAAATAAAACTACTCTTACCCGCTTTAAGGCTGCAGAAGCGGCTGCCCAAGAAGCCAAGGTTGTCGCCGATGCGGCAAAGGAAGAGCAGCGCGTTGTAACAGAACGAGTGGCCGCTGCCAAGAAAGTTGCAGATGATGCTCAAGCCGAACAGCAGAAAGAGGTCGATAAGCTACAAGCTGTTCAGGATAAGTTGCAGCGAGATTTAGCCTCTGCCAAAAAAGTTCGAGTAACTCTCGAGCAACGTCGCCAGCTTGCACTCTTGGAAGAGGCGCGAGCAAATGAAGCGACGAAGGTGACGGGTCAATCAAGGGTCTGGCGCGCAGGTGGACCGACTGGGGTAAGTTCTTCGCGAACGACTGAGGCCATAAGATTAAAGGCCGTTGAATTTGCCAAGCGACAGGTGTTGGCGGGTAAGCCATATGTGTGGGGAGATGAAGGTCCGAATTCTTTTGATTGTTCTGGACTTGTCTATGCTGCATACAAATCGGCAGGTATTGGATGGCCGAACTGGGATCGTTTGAACTCGGCGCTTTACTACAGATATATCAAACAGATTCCTTTATCAGAGATGCAACCTGGCGACCTGCTCTTCTATTCCTATGACGGAACAACCAGCAAAATTCACCATATGAGTATCTATGCTGGAAACGAGATGATGTGGGAAGCAAGATCAACTAAGAGTGGTTTGAAGTATTCAAATATCTACAGCATGCCCGGCATGATGCCGTATGCGGGAAGAGTGTGATCGATGAGAAAGAGTAAAAAGATCTCAATGGTTGTGGGATTACTCTTTGGAACTCTTGTTCTAGGGGCCAATCCAGCCGCAGGATCTGGTCAGAGCATCGGCACGATTTCACATATTCATAGCGTGCGCGCCTTTGGTGATGATGTAATTCTGGGGACCCATGAAGGGCTTTTTCGATATGTGGATGAAAAGACTGTGTATTCAATGGGGTCGGAAAATTTCGACATCATGGGATTGGCCGTTTCCGGTAAGCGCCTGTATGCAAGCGGGCACCCTGGAGTCGACTCGACGTTACCAGAACCTGTGGGTTTACTTATTTCAAAAGACAGCGGAAAGAGCTGGGAGAAGTTGGGGCTTCAAGGCGAAGTAGATTTTCATCTTCTTGAAAGTGCGGGCAGCGATATGTATGGAGTTGATTCAGGAAGTGGCGACCTGCTCTATTCAAAGAATGCGGGAAAGAGTTGGGTGAGTCGGGGTAAGAACTTGTTTAGCGATATTGCCATTAATCCGACCAAAGTCGGTGTAGCACTTGCTCTGCGTGAGGGAAAGCTCATCTCAACGCAGAAATCATTTACAACGATGCGTGCTATTGATTCTGCGCTGTCATTTACAGCCATTGATTGGCTCGGCAATAGCCTGCTCGCAACATCGGGTAAAAGCTTTTATCGATCTGGTGATCAGGGTATGACCTGGAAAAAGGTGAGTGATTTTCCTGAAAGTGTTTCAACCGTGACTCAATCTTCAAAAATCATCGCCGTTGTGTCAGGTAATTCAATTTACAAGTCAATTAATGGTGGTAAAACCTTTAAGAAGATGTAGTTCTCATCCGAACAGCGTATTGTGCGTTGGTTTTAAACGAATCCCCGAAAGTGTATGTATAGAGGTTAGAGGGTTTGTGGGTAGATGGGGTTACCTGCGCTTAACCATTTGCGAAGCTGCAGGGTGGCGGCATCTGAATAGGCTTGGGCATTGGTGATAAAGGTGTTGAAATCGATGGCGTAGCCATACTTCATTGAAAGTGCGAGCTTCTTTTCTTCGAATTCATCTGGCTTGCTTGGGTCGTAGGTGAGTTCGCTACCAACTTTGTCGTTCTGCTTGGCGAGATCGACCATTGCACCGAAATCACCGGTGGATGCAACCAAATACTCAGTCCAGAGATAGCCATCGTAATATGGGCCACATACGTTTGGCTGGCCAGTGTTTTTGATGAAATCTTTTATCAAGGTGGGTTTTTGAGAAAGTACACATGATGAGTAAGTGGCGATATAGACGCGGATCTGTGAGAAAGGAATTTTGTACAGGTAGGCCTGCGACATCATGGCTCCAAAATTTGCTCCGCCCTCATTGAGCCAATATGGGTTGTAGTTGCCTTTGTATTGGGCATACTGCATTGACGCTTCACCCTGCATTGCATGCAGTAGCTCGTGAACAAAACCAAATGAGATAAAGAGGCGATCAGGAGTTTTGGTGAAGTCACGGGATATTTTCTTGCCATCATTTTCCATCAGACCATCAACGCTCAGGAAAATAACTTGAGTACTCAATCCACAGAAGCCTCCGCCTGCTGGTCCTGGAACACCCATCATGGGGTCAGCGCACCACGTGCCGGCAGGCATCTTCGGTGTGAGCCAATCTCGATTTCCAATGTAGACGGTTAGAGGCGTGACGAGCTTGATCTTTAAAATAGATGCCATCAAGAGCGCGCTTTTCAGGCTTTCTTTTGCAATCTCAGCGATTTGTGCGCTCTCTTTGCCAGGACCAACTTGGATATCGATATTTGCTTCCGCTGGCTTTGCACCACTAAATGCTTGTTGAACTAGTAGGTCAAGTTTTTGGATTTCAGGAGAGATTGGAAAATCGAGTTTTTGATCCGTTGGGGTAGGAGTTGGTTTCGTGGATGCTTTCTGAAGAACACCTTTGTTCCACACCAACTTTTTACCGACCTTTATACAGGTGAACTTTTTCCCTCCAGCGATAGTTGTGCTGGCGATCTTTTTACATGGTGATCCAGCCGTTACTGCAGCGGTGGCATGCAGGGGTGCGGCCATTATCGCTAGGGCGAGTAGAACGGTGAATTTTGATCGCACAGCGTAAGTATCGGATTTTTCGCTAGTTCTGTCGATACCTGTGGGCTGGATTTGTTGCGGAGATACTCACAAAGTGGTTGGTTTTCCAGCGACCTGTTGTTCGAGCTCTCGAAGCTTTTCTCGAAGGCGTGCAATCTCCTCTTTCGTCACTTCACCATCAGAGGTCATGTCATCGACATCATGAACGATTTCACCTAGCTGCTTGAGTTTCTCAGTTTTTTGGCGATTCTCACTTCGCGCTTCATCCATGGCATTCAAAACAATACCGATCAAGACATTGAGAACGGTGAAGACGACGATGAAGATATATGAGAGATAGAAGGGGAGTGCCCACGGGCTAATCAGGACTGCCTCTTCCAGATAGACGGGAAAGTTCTCGAGAGTCAGGAGGATGAAGAGAGTGGTGAGTGCGATCGAGATATTTCCCCAACTCTGAGGGAGCTGTTCACCGAAGAGATAGACGCCAGCCATTCCGTAGATGTAGAGGGCAAGGAAGATCAGGACACTCATACTTAAAAGTGGTGGCACTGATCGAATAATGGAGACCGTTAAAACTTTGACTTCCGGCAAGAAACGGAAGATACGAATCAGGCGTAGCAGGCGCAGGAGGCGAAGAACGACAACCTGGCCTGAGAAGATTGGGGAGAGTGCGACGATGAGGAAATCAAAAATATTCCAGCCGCGGCGGAAGAATTCCCAAGGCTTCTTTCCGTAGGAAATCAAACGGAGCAATAACTCTGCGGTGTAGATGTAGAGCGCGTATTGATCGAGGGTCTCAAATGTTGAACGAGCATCATCAGAAATACCGGGCATTGTGAGAAGACCGAGAGAGATTGCGTTTACCAGAATCACGAATGCGATAACGATCTCAAATGCCGAGCTGTAGACGATCTTAGATAGCCACAAAACTCTGTAGTCAGGGATATCTACGATCTCTCCGTAAGCCTTAACTTTTCGCATAAATCTCCCCGTGGATGCGGCCCTATGAATAGTTGAAGAAGATTGTAGGAGTCAGCCCGACTGAATAAAAGTCTAGTAGTGACATTTAAATGTTCAGAGCTGATTAAGGAAGTAATTCACGGCCAGCGGCGTAGTGGCGGCTGATGACGGTCGCTTCGAGAGCTGAATCGAAGATTGCGATCTCATCGAGTGCGGCGCGAGTTCCTGCGTAGAAAGCTGGGCAGCGGATATCTGAACCTGAACATTTTGCATCAGGATAATTCAAGCTTCGTCCGAAATTAACCTCGGAACCATTACTAAATCCGATTCCATAAGTTGCCGCTTGCCCAACGAGAGCACCATCAATGTAGAGAGATTGAATGGCACCATTTGAGACCCATGCGAAGTGATGGAAGCGTCCATCGAGAAGGTTATTTGCATTTGGTGCACCGGTGACAGTTCCGCGAACGCTATTTCCACCCACACCTGAATCGGCAGAAATTCTCCCTTCGGGTGTGGCGTAGAGGCGGAGGAAGCTGTAACCATTTGCAATATGGAAGATGTTTTCAGAACCTGTTAGCGGCCCGCCGAGAGCCAACCAGCCGGTGACTGTAAAGACAGAGTCAGAATAGAAATCAGTGGCTTGGATGAATCTAAAACCACCATCACTTGGGACGTTGGCAGATAGATATCCATCAGTCACGCCACCTGATGAGAGAACCGTGGAATATGTACCACGCCATAGGTTGCTGTTCAGAGTGAGCGATGTTGAACCTGAATTACCAAGCACGCTATTCATGCGGAAGTAATAGGCGGGTGCATCTTGCAAGAGGTTTTGTGAATACGCGATGTTGTAGATGTTGGTGGTAATCGCAGCAGAGGTTGCGCTAAAGCGTGTATCTGGTGTGATGCCGTTAAAGACTGGTGTGACGCGGAATCGGTATGAAGTTCCGGCGGTAAGACCAGTGACTGTGGCAGATGCGGTGGTGCTATTTGCACGGGCGAATTCACTCCAGGTTGTTCCATCTGTTGAAACATCTACCTTGTATGTCACAAGACCTGTAGTCATGGCAGGGGCTGTCCAGGTCAGGCTTACCGAGGTGTTATTACCTGAAACCTTGGAGGCGAGAACGTTGGTCACGCTAGGGCTTCCGGTTGTGACTGCAGCGGTGGTTGCTTGGCCGTTGAGATCAAGGGCGGCGTTAAAGATCGGTGTAATTCGGAATTGATATGAGGTGGCAAAGGTGAGGCCAGTGACTGTGGCGCTGGTTGCAGTCGATGCGGTGCGCTCGAAAGCTACCCATGTGGAGCCATCTGTAGATACTTCGATCCGATAATTCTCAAGTCCAGTTGTAATTGTTGGCGCGCTCCAGGTTAGCGACACGTTGGCAAAGTTTGATGAGGATGCTGTTGCAATCGCGTTAGTGACTCTTTGGAAGTTTGTTGTTGCAGTATTTGACGCTGTTGCAGCGGTTGCAGAGATCGCACCGCTGATGCTTGGGGTGACGCGGAATGTGTATGTGGTGCCTGCCTCAAGGCCAGTAACAGTTGTGGTGGTTGCAGTTGAGTCTGGGCGAACAAATGTTGTCCAGTTGCTTGCATCTTTACTGTATTCAACGAGATATGTGGTGATACCTGCAGTCTGTGATGGAGCCATCCAAGAGAGAGCGACTGAGTCAATCTTTCCTGCTGCAGTTGTCGCTGTCACTGTTGGAACTTTTACAAAGACATCAAATGTCATTGGATTTGAAGTCACCGTGGTGCCTGTTGTGTCTTGAGCAACCACAGTCATTGTGTATCGACCCTGTGGCAGAGAGACGAAGCTAAAGTTAATGGTTGCAGTTGCTCCTGGGTTTGTGGCCCATGAGTAGTCGCCGAGGGAATTGCTGGAATCACGGGTCGCGCTGCTGTTAGCAAGAGTTGGTAGATAGTTACTGATGCTAAATCCTGCCGGCCCTTGCAATTTAATGGCAATACGTGCGGTGTTAAAGGTCGCGGTGGTGAAGCGATCTGGAGTAAATGTTGTCGTGACAGTCTGAGACGCTGTTGTAAATCCTGTAGTTGTTGTCGCAGTTGCGCTCATCTTTGGTGCAGCTGACGCGCTGCCTGGTGTGACAGCCAAAGCCGTGACTGCTCCACCGAATTCAACGACATACCCACTTGGCCATGTACCCCATGAATTGAGAAGTGAGTCAATTGGCCCATCGTTCCAGGTGCCATTTGAGTAAGACATTCCCCAGTTCTCGCCACCAGAAGTGTTATTTGGTTCGCCCGAATTCCAGTTGGTGTAACCACTGGTCACGGAGCAATTAGGGGTTCCGGCAACGGCGTAGAAGGCTCTATTGGCTTCAGGGCCATCGGTGTACTTCCAACATCCCTCTTGCTCAAGATCTGAAAT
>Ga0315899_10000776_pt1 | contig 38125 bp, 70 predicted proteins | sample LakEriMetagenome_2_FD_203518 | JGI IMG/M metagenome (GOLD analysis project Ga0315899, IMG submission 203518) | Freshwater fungal communities from buoy surface, Lake Erie, Ohio, United States - Buoy 4 MA112 | ecosystem: Environmental > Aquatic > Freshwater > Lake | place: USA: Lake Erie, Ohio...
TGACGAATTATCCAAAAATCAACCTAGTTCAGAAGGTCTTTGGTTAGCCAAAGAACTAGATAAAGTAATAGATAGATACAAAACCAAATATGTATTTGAGAACATCAAGTTGCCTTAATTAGATATACATCTACCCAAATTATCCACAGGTTTATCCACAGCCTGTGGATTTTTTGTGTGCAAATTAGGGGCAGACTTTCCTCTTTACGACAAGCTATAAAAAATCCCAGAAAGTTTATGCAAAATGGATCAAAACAATGTAAGAATAATTAATTATACATATATAATCTCACATAATGAGATCAAAATCTGTCAAAATGTGGGCCAAATTTCTCCTTTACGGAGCATAAAAATATAGGCCAAAACTCTTGACAATGTGGGCAAAATATGCTCTTTACGAGAGCTATTGACAAATCCTGGAACATTTGCTATATATGGATCAAAGTGGAGTAAAGTGGAGCATTATGGAGTATTTATATAGGGGTGTCCCATATCATGAGATATAATGTATATATAAATAAATAGTAATCAATCAATTATTGATAGTAATAATTTTCTATGGATATACTCTAACATAGCTCTAAAAGGCTCTAGAATGGCTTATAACGAGAGATAATTTAGGCGGGGATCTAAGATATCAATCCCATGGACCATATTTGGCCTTATGGCTTCCTAGCCAGTACATGGCAGATTTGCCACATGGACACTTTGGTTCTAGATCAATATCTATCTCAGTCTCAATACTCATTATTGTCGTACAGTGATTACATTTAAATATGTATTTATTCATTTCCCTAGTATTCTCCTTATTAGATCTATGGGTTTAGTTGGGTCTTCATCTGGCAACCCCCCATATTTATGTAATAGCTTCAGCAGGATACCAGCTATGAATATATCATCTGAATATGCCATCCAGGGAAACATTATATCAAATAAGTCTATAGGGATAGATATATATATTACGCATGCCACCGCCACAATTTTGACCCATAGTGGTGAGCGTTTAAACTGCTCTCGATAGGGTTTTGTGGCTGATTTGAAGCGTTCTTTCAATTAGCTTGCCGTATTAAAATTAAAGTGTTTCTTGCAAACTGAGATGACCTTATACTCTATACAATCAAAGTATTCGCTCTTATTCTCACAATAGTAGCATTTCTCTACTCTTTGTTTATTCTCCTTACGGATCTTATCAAGATATGGGTTATCGCCATATCTATTCTGTCCCCGCTCAAATATATTACCCATTTTCCTCAACCTTTTGTTTACATTTAATGCAAACACCATTTTCATACTTATGAGTACAAAGGATCTTCCCCATATTAGGACGACCTGGGTCGTGCATAGGGACATAATTGCCTAAATTATTGCTCATGGTAACTTCCTCTTAAGATAATGAAAAATGACATTTGCCGATAATATTGCTATCAATACTTCAATTATATCATATGGATTCATCGTTCTCCTCTTCATCGTCCGCCCATAAAATTTCAGATATCTTGTCAAATAAATTTGATGTATCTTCATCTAATAAAACATTCTCAATCTGCTCCAATTTATTATAGGCCTCATCCCATAAGCTCTGAAACGAAGTATTCATGCGAGATAGATTTCCAATTTGAATTTGATAATCTTTAATTTGGTCTATATAATATTGTCGATCATATTCTAGTTGAGCAATTTTAGCATCTGTATCTTTCTTTAAATAGTCATATTGACCTGATACTTGCCAATATTTAAATGGCACGAAGATACCAAAATATATGATGGCAAAGGTTAATAGCCATTCCATCAAATGGTCTCTTCTTCCGCCGCACTTTTGCCTGTCACTATACGGGCATCAAATATAAAGTCTTGTACTTTATCTTGAATTTGTGGATCTTCTTTCAATGTACCCTTATTTCCTTTATGAGATCCATCACAATAGGGGAATTTTCTGCTCTTGTGGCAATGACACATGGCTGGCATTACTTACCGCCTTGTCTCTCAACCTTAAAGCCGTCTTCTCTGTCGTAGAGTACCCAGTCCATAGAAACAATATTAAATGCCTCGTTGAGGGCTTTCATTACCTCATCTAGGTCTAGCTTGCCACAGGTATATAGGTCGAACTGAAGTAGTCCTGGCTCAACCTGATCCCAAATATGAAACGCAATATGGCTAGTCTCGATCATGACAATGGCTGTAAGTCCTGAGTTGCCTTCTGCGTCGTTATCTACAAACTTAGCAAATGGCCCCTTAATAATCTTCATATCAATACGATTAACTAGATTAGTTAGAAAGTCGATTGCTACTTGCTCATCCCGCATAGGCTTTGATACCTTTGCGTTTACTAATAGGTGCTTATGGTAAATCATTTATTCTCCTTTTTAATAAGTCTCCAGGCATCTCCCGTTTCTGGGTCTTCCTGCCATTCTGTAAAGTACCAATATGGGTGTCCATTCTCATCATAGTCATCCCAACCTTCTCCACTCATATCAAGATCAAGTCTATAAAACGTACCAAATTTATAATAAATTGGCCAAGTTAAAGAATAAATCTTTGCATGAATCTTGTACTTAATTCCGTAATCTTCATCTTCGTCCATGCGAGCAGCTTTTAGGATTGACCATCCTACAAGTTCTCCACATAGATTAGCAAACCAACGTAAGGGAAGAATGTTGGTTTTATGTTCTCTCATCGCCGCACTTTCCGCCTTTCTTATCTATTTTATGATACATCCAGAGTATTTACCATTGTCACATAGTAGAAGTGGAGCCTTTTTAAATCTTTTACAAAAATGAAAAAATGCATCACTTAGGTTTACATCATCAGTTGCTAGGATTCCGCCGTCATTTAGCATCTTCCATGCAAGATCATACTCAAAGCTTTGATTTTGATATGAATGGTTTGAATCATGGTAAAACATATCTATTTTACCTATTTTATTCATCTCCATAGTAAGATATCTTGGTGATTTAATTAAGATAAGATTAAACTGTGGATCATTCATAAGTTCGGTGGATTTAACTATTGGATCAGTATCAAAAGAATAAAGCTTTGAATCGTTTAACCCTAATTCTTTAAATGAAGAAAGGATTTGCTTGGAGGATACTCCATTTCCAAATCCAGTTTCTACAACTACTGAAGGTTTAAATTCTTTTACTAATAAATCCAGCATCTTTAATGTTTTAGGGCCAGAATTATAGTATAAGGGAAAGAATTCTCCTTGTTCTAATAGCGGGTTCTTGACTGGATTTTTTAAAGACTTTATTAAATCTTCTGGCTGATCAAAATACATTAGTCCCGATGATATATACTCATCTAAACTTATAAATTGCATCTACCGTTCCTGTCTCATAAATACAACATGGATATAGATAACTCTATATCCATGTTGTGCAGTTTAATTACTCTGATACTGCTGGAAGGTTCTCGTGGAACCATGCTGGTGCATCTGGTGTATTGCGAACATAATCAAATGTTGCCTCACCATTTAGGTTGCCCTCTTCATCCTTGCGGACAAATCGGCTGTTAGCTTCGTCAAGCTCCCATGTACCAATTGCGTCTGTGAAATTGCTCATTATTTTCTCCTAATATATATTAAGGCTTCCGCCTTGCATGCTATATCATTATAGCATTTAATAACCGCCAAGGCAATAGCTCCTTGTATGCTTTAATCTATTTCTTTTAAAATCTTTTTGTGTCAATGCTATAAAAGGCTCTCCACAACAACCGCATTCTCCTAGCCAGATACGCTCAAAGAAGTCATAGTACATCCATTTATTTCTTTTGTTTTGGGGCACTGTCTGTTCCTTCAATAATCATATCAATAATTGCATAGCAGTCACAGTTACCATATCTACACTCGATCATTCTTAGATTATATCTACGTAACTCTCCTTCGGCTGCTAGCAGATGCTGTTCTTGAATTAAACCTGCAATTCTTTCACGCTCTCTTTTTTCCGCCTTTTTACATCCATTACATGGACACTTCCAAGTACTTTTTTGATAAATAACTTGATCTCTTGGATTGCTAGTTTCTCTTAAATGTGAAGTTTCGGCTGCTTCTAGGTCCATTACTCTGCCAATTCTCTTGGAACCATAGACTTACAACGCTTACAATAATCATAGGTTGAACCAGTAAATGGACATTTTCCAGCTGGTATAAAATTGTGTGATTTAAACAAACATATTAGTCGACTAAACATGACTTAATTTTACATTAAACAATTAGGATTGTCAATGGCTTTGTGATAATTTAGGTGTTATTATATTGTTTATGAATGAATTAGAGTGGATTGTTTTATTCGGTGCTGCAACTGGATCTCTTGGTTATTTATTTTCAATAGCATACAGACTATCTAAAACTTGGTTTAAGTTTATCGAGGACTGGAACGGTTCAGAAGAAGAGCCAGGAATTGTTGAAAGATTAAAACAAGGTGATCAAAGATTTGACAAAATTGAGTCTGAAATCGCAGTAATTAAATCTGAGTTATTCACAAATGGCGGATCAAGTATGCGTGATGCAATTAATAGAATTGAAAAAAGTACTACAAAGCCTGCAACTAAAAAGGTAAATCCAAAGTAATATCTACAGCATCATCAATATTATATTCATGCTGTTTTGTACAATCACCACATTTTTTACACATAATTAAATAAACCCCCTTTCGGGGGTTTATCCTTATACTTTCTTTGGTCTGCCTGTTCTCTTTGGAACGTTTGTGGTTTCTCTTCGGATACCGTGTTTATTAGTATCTACTTTGATACCTGATCTAAACTTTCCTTGTGAAGGATTCTTTCTTCCAGCCTCTCTTGAGGTTACTGCACCTGATGGCTGGTTGTTCGGAGGAGTTTGCATCCCTGTACCGTTATCACTCATTAATAAATCTTTCTCTTTGTTCTGGTGTTGCAGTCATCTTTAATGTTAGTCCTGCATCTCCATCTCTAGAGACATCATTAAGTCCAACATTAACTACGCCTGTTTCGCTACCGACGCTCTCGCATCCGCATTCAACGCACATATTACTTACCGCCGTTGTTTAAACCAGATCCATCTTGTGAAGACTTGTCTTGTGCTGCTGGCCATGAAAGGCCTGCTCCAAAATCTCCACCAGAAGCTGGTGACTGTGACTGTGCGTCCCAAGGTGTTGTTCCTGCTGGCTTACGATTTGCTGTGAAGCCGTCTAAGTTTAATCCGTCTGACATTTTATTTCTCCTATAGGTTTGTATTTAGATGGGTCTAGAAGTCCATCCATTAAACCATTATATCATTTTTTATATTTCTCGTTATAATGGTCTGCACAGATCTCTATAAATTTTGTCTCTGTGGTGGTTAAATGGGTAGCTGAATTATCGCAACCAGTTATTTCGCAGTTACTTTGAGCCATTAGCCTTTACTCTGCTATATCCTGTTTTCTTTTTATTCATAGATCCTGGAGCCTTTCCAGCTGGATTCTTCCAGTTGCTTCGCCTAATCTCTAGGGATTTGGCTATCTTATCTAGATGCTTTGCCATTACTTTACCTTCTTTCCAAATTTAGCCCATGCTCTTTCATGGATATAGTATCCAATAGCTTCCCACCCAATATAAATTAGAGCACCTAGGCTTGCGTATTCCCATTCTCCAGTAAATACATAGATAACTCCAGCTACTCCAACTAAATGGAATGTCTCCCAGCTAACTGTTTTTAATAAACTTTTCTTACTTGATTCCATAATCATCATACTCCCATACTGTCTCTTTTATATTTTTCAGGCTTTCAACTGAAATCTGTGTTTCTTGAATATTAAATAATTCCATATCTGGGTTAGTGTCTCTTGTAAAATTAGACATATCTCCATAGAACGATATTACATTATATCTATTCCCAGATTTAACTGTATTTACTTCGTGAGGTACGTCTTTATTCCCTTCAAAGAAAATAAATGTTCCTGCTGGTGGCTTATAAGTAAAATCTTGGAATGGAAAGTAAAGCTCTCCACCTTCATAGTCATCGTTTAAATAAAGAAGCCCAGACCTATCTTCTCTGTTAAATGGTCTAGGCTTTAGCTTGTTGTCGAATGTTTCATACCAATTGTCCATATGCAAGGTATTCCTTGCTCCCTGTACCATTTTGCTAAAGAACATGCTCTTGACATAGTATTCGTTTTTATAATGATCAGATATAGTTTTTTGCATTCTGTGACCTAGTCCAGATAAAACATCTAATCCTAAATTAAAGTTTGGAAACTCATCATATTCAAACATATCATTATTGTTGCTTAAGCCTTTTGAATAAGAGTTTCTGCTAAATGATGGACCGCCAATAATTCCGCCTCTTGCGGTTTCTTCCATTCTTTCTTTAAAAGCAGTGGTTAAAAAATTACAAGTATCTCTATGAAGATATCCTTCTATGATAAATATTTTATTATCTATAGATCTAATCATGAATCCTTCTTGTCTGACCCAGATTGTACATAATTTACAATATATTTAAGTGTCAGTTCTGAGTTCCAATTTGGAGGCAGTACAAGGCTTAGCAAAGCCCTAACTATATCTGATCTTACTTCTGCTTCTATTTGATCTCTTGTTATTTCGCTCATTTTTTCCTTTGTAGAAAGGGAGGGAGAATATCTCCCTCCCTCTATTATACAATTTGTTACTTCTTTAAAGCAACCTTAGCTTTTGGATTCTTTGCATTCCACTTCTTAGCAAGGGCGTTATACTCTGCCTTGTAAGCTGCCTTTGCAAGATCCGCTGCTGCTGTTGCTGCAACCTTTGCTGCTGCTGCATCGGCAAGTGCCTTTGCTGTTTCAGCCTTTGCTGCTGCAAGCTCTGCTGCTGCAGTTGTTGCTGCTGCTGCCTTTGCAGTTGCTGCTGCCTGTGCATCAAGTGCACGTCCAGCCTTTTCTGCTGCAAGAGCTGCGTTAGCGACTGCAAGTTCTGCAACCTTTGCTGCAAGTTCTCCTGCAAGGTCACGTACTGTAATTGTTGCATTAACTGCACCAACTGGCGCTGATAGGCCTGTTACTGCTGTTGCAACTGTTGCGTATGCTGTGACAACAACTGAACCTGAAGCAGGAAGTGTTACTGCCTGCTCCTTTGTTCCAAGTGTTGCTGTTGCTGTATCTGTTGTAAGCGCTGTTGTTGTTGCAACACCATTTGAAGATACTAATGTATTAATTGTCGCTCCACCCTTTGGGTTTCCAAATACATCGAATCCAGATACTTTAAGTGTTGCTACTGTGCCTGCTGCTCCTGATGCTGGTGCAGTCAAAGCGATTGAGTTTAGGGCACCCGCTGTACCCTGTACATAATAAACTGTTGTAGTTCCGCCACGTGTGATCGATACAGATCCTACTGCTGAACTCTTTGTGTAGACATAAAAGTCTGCTGAATTTCCAGTTCCTGTTGAAATTGAAAGTGTTGATGTTCCACTTGATGCAGTTACTGGTGCTGATGCTGTTGCAAGAGCAGGTACGATTGTTGCATTAGTTGCAACTGCTGATACTACAGTTCCTGTGTCTAAAGATGTCACAGCAATCTTTAATGCATCTGCTGCATCGATACTGTTGTCTGCTGGCACTGGAAGTGATACAGGAGTTCCTACTACTGTTCCACCTGTTGCTGCAGATCCCGCTACCGTTAGGGTAACAGTTCCAGCATTAGCCTGAGCTGCTGGCGATACAAGCATTGTGCTAGTCAGGGCTGCAGCGATGATTAGCGATACTTTCTTGAATGACTTCATTCTATTTATTCTCCTTAATTTATCCACCTCTTGGTGAGCGTGGAAACTTAGTCTAACTCCCATACTCTTACTTGAAAAGAGCATGGATCTTCTCCTTCATCCCATTGTCTTGCTTCTTCTTCTGACATTGGGGGTCCTTCATGAGTATTACAAAACACGTCGGATATCCATCCTTTATCGTGCCCATACTTAATCCAGTCATTAAAGATTAAATCCATTCGGATAGCTCCTTTAACAATTTATGTTTTGGCATTGCGCCATTAATTGTTTTGACTGGCTTTCCATCAACAAATAATACCATAGTTGGGATTGATTGTACAGAGTATTCCTGTGTTTTTTCTGTATTCTCATCAATATTTAATTTTCCAACCCATAATCCATATTCATCTGATATCTCATCAAGAATTGGAGAAACTAAATTACATGGGCCACACCATGGTGCCCAAAAATCAACCAATATTTTCCTATGATTAATTATTGTATTATCAAAATTTTCGTCAGTTAGTATCATTGTACCTCAGAGTGTGTTGGCCAGAAATAACTGCATGTGTCGCAGCATGTGTATCCAAGATCTCTATAGTCAGAATATTCATTATAGAAATAATACTTTTCTGGGTCCTTTTCATATAGTCTCCCCTTATGGGAGTAATGAAGCTTTTCATTCCCAAGCCACCAAGGTCTGTCTGATTCTAAACCCATAAAATGCTCAGAAAAAATTTGATCAAAAACAATCTGTGTGCTGTTCTTGTATCCACGTAGAATTATATCACGAATTATGGCTTCATTATATAGGAATAGCCAGTCTTCATGTCCACGCCACATTTTAACTGCTGGATGGTTTCTCCAAGCGCCAGTTTCTCCATAAAGTCCCGCAAGAGATTTTAGCACTTGCAGATTTTCTACACTTTGTTTAATTAATCTTTTACGATCAAGAGCTTTTGCTGTTTCTTGAAAGTCCGCCTCTGGTAAGAATGTTTGCATGTGCTTATCCTACTAATTAGATGGAGGATTGTCAACAGGCTTTAGCTGTTCTGCCTCTTGATTAAATCTATCCATAAACATCTTAATCACAAAGATTGCAGATTCTGATGCGTTGGTGCTTACCGCAGCAAGATTCTCTTCTGTTCTTTCCTCTTCAGGTAAAGCGTTAGCCCATTTTTGGAATAACGCCTTCCCACAATCTTCAATGATACCTTCTAGAATAGTTATTTCTTTATCCATTTAACGCTGCTCCTAAATTAAATAGCTTACCGCTGACCTTTGAGTTAGTAACATTTGAAGATGTTTTAATAATTAAACTATAAAGATCAGAGTAAGATAGGTGTGGCTTTGATGACTTTAATGCAATCCAATTAGATGCAGCAATTTGTGCTGCAATAGATGTTCCTGCTGCATTAATGATTTTATTTCCTGGAACTTCGACCCTTGTTTGACCTAAAGAATAAAAATCTAATAGGTTAGCATCATAGTTAGACCAAATTGCAATTGCACCAGTATTGTCAGTTCCGCCAACTGCAATAGATGATGGAATACAAGCAGGCCAATTGATTCTTGTATAATTTCTGTCATTTCCTGCTGGGAAAAATACAGGGAGCCCAGATGATGTGGCGCTATTTACAACCTGCGTAAGAGGTCCTGATGCTGGGCAGTAATCGCCTGTTTTATTATAGTTAGAGTTTCCTTGTGACATTGCTACTGCTTGAATGTTTAGCCTATCTTTGTTTGCAATAACCCAAGACAAAGCATTTGCAATCGAGTTTTCTGGCACAAGCTGTCTGCGACCATCTAAAGTATTTCCTACAATTCTAACAAAAACAATACCCATATTTGGGTTTGCGTTTGCTGCTGCTGATGCCATCTGTGTTCCATGATCAAAACCATTCTTGGTGATTAGATTTAATGGTAGAGTGGCTGCTCCTTTTCCTTCCTGGAACTGTGTTCCATTTGGACATGAATTCCATGCTAGGATACAAACTTCATAAACATTACGATTCTTCAAAGAAGAAACAGAGGTATCAATTGCTGTATCTAAGATTGCAATTGAAGGCTGTACAGTTTTATTTTTAACTGTATTTGCGGCTTCCGCAGAAGCAATAGGTGTGGCAATAGTTGCCGATAATAAAATAGCTAGTAGTTTTTTGTTCATGTATGAATTTTACTAAATGTGTACAGCTTTTGTCAATAGCCTATTCTGACTTATTTTTATACCACTTGCCAGATTCTAGATTAGGCATCTTTGCTTCATCTTCAACTAATACCTGCAGGATGCTTAAAATAATCTCTACATCTTTTTGAAGCTCTAAAACCTGAAGCTCTAGTAGCCTTAATCTTTCAGACTTTCTCATTTATATCTCTTTATCTACTGGTGTTGGAGCAGTTGCTAAGCTTCCACAGCTTGCACATTCCATGTCCAAAAAGTATTGAACTATTTCAAAATCATTAAAAATGACTTTTAGATTAAATACGTTACACCCACAAACACATACATGAGTAGGGGTTCCTCGTAAGTCCATTGAGTTGTCATAGTTGTCTGGCTTAAGTGACAGTATGCTTTCTGGATCCATGTTGTCTTCTCTTATAATGTCTTCTTTGTTAACGACCACCAGCATATTATTTTTTAAAAAACTAGAGATCTCTTTAACACCTATTAACACTAATAGGGTGGCAAACGAGTAGTAAAGCCACGTCATATTGCTATTATACTCTAGACTTCAATAATTGTAAAGGGAGCTCTTACGCTCATCATAAACTTAGATGCCGCCTCTAAAGCCATTCTAACACGCTTACGAGGAGTTTTAATCAGGCTGGTTGAGTGTAATGATCCAAGAGCTAATTGCTGTCCGCTGCCTTCTGCCATATAATCTACATCGGCTTCTGCTATATGGAAGTCGTAGTCCATTGTAAATATTCTTCCAGTTCCTGCTACTGAGATAATAAAGACTCCGCCTTCATCTCCCTCTTCTGTATTGCTTCCAAATCTTCCATATCCATGTTCTTGAAATGCAGCCTTAACAGATTCAACAAACTTGGTACGCATAAATTTGTCTAAATTTTTAAATGAGGCTGTAGGTTTGTACAAAGGTGGAGTCCAGTTGTACTGCAAAATCTGACCCATTCTAAAACTATCACAGAAAGCAATACCATATTGCCCAACTTTAAAAACTTTTGGATCAGTTCTGTTTATGATAAGTCCAGTTTTTTCATCTGAGGCAGCAGAATCTCCTCCAAGATAAACTTTATTTCCAACGGCAAGGGCTACTATGCAGGTCATAGATACAGTATACTATTTATAAAATTCAGAGTCTAGACCATTAATTCTGAGGCTGATATATCATTGCCGACATATCGCCTTTTAAGAATAAAATCACGGACATATTCTGGTCCTTTTTGCCTTCCAGCCAATATAATGGTCCATCTTGGCTCAAATTTTGAATTTATGCAGGTTTCACACATTAATAAATTAATTGGTAAAAGGGTAGACACTTTAACATTTAATTTGTGCTTGCTCTTATTGCATGAATAGCATGTAATTTTTTCCATTAATTATTCCTCTATATGGGTAAAAACAATTTCGTCTAAAATTGTAAAATCTTCATTGTCGATCAACTCTTCGTAATCAATCCCATCTAGCTTATACCTAATTACTGAGGCAAAAGCACCTAATGTGTCTATTGTACCACATGTCTTAAGGCTGTGGATATAGACACAAAGTATGTGATCATAGTATTCTTTCACTGGGCTTCCCTTCCAGGACACATCTGACCCCAAATGATTCTAAAGTTCTTTTAACTTTATCTATATAATCAATTACCATTTCTTTTTTAGTTCCATGATATTGGATAAAGTTATCTTCGTAAAGCCTAATAGCCAAAAATTCTGGGTACTTGACTATATCCATCTGTAAATCATGGACTGGCTTGTTTATTTCTCTTATTTTTTGAGCCATCTCTTTTGTATAAAACACTGGTTTGTTTGGCTCACCTGTCCAAAGATTTATACCATGCTTAAAATGATCAGTACTCATGCTTTTGCTTCATAATTTTCCATGTTTCTGGAGTCTTATGAACATTCCTTGCTTTATCTATAGATCCTGAATTTAAATATACTCCACCCCAAACTCCATACTCATTGTTATCAATACCAGATTGATAACACATGCTCATTACTGGGCAGGCGAGGCACATTTGATCGATATTATTTGCTACATTAATATCTGATTCGTATTTTTCATAAAATAAGTTCGTATCCATACCTCTGCAAGCAGACAGGTGATACCACTCAAAATCTTCTTTATCTATTCCTAAATCATCTAAAATATTTGACATACTTGCCTGAGAGTTTCCATAGTCCTTGATTATTTACAGATACTATATCTGCTGTTCCCCAGCTATTATTTTTAAATAATCCCTTTGTGCTAGTATACCCGCTAATATTTTTTTTCCATATAACTAAATCATAATTATTCCAAAAAGAAATTTGATTTTCTTTGTTATACTTATTAATAAATACTTCTACACCCTTTTGTGTCAGAACTATCACTATTTTCCTAACTGTATTCCGCCACTTAGTATAATTGTATAGTATTTTAGCTTAGTTTGTCAATACTTTTTGGAGAAAAAGTTCCATTCCATAAAGACTTTTCAACTTTTTCTACTGGTACACAATTTGGTACTTTACGACCATTTTTTTCTTTCATTCCAACCTGCTTATACCCAGACCAGCAAGCCTTTTGCATGTTATCCCATTTGTCTTCATCTTCGTTATCTGATTCATAAGACTTACTCATGCATTCTTCACAGTCTTCACAGCTTGTATTATTTGCCTTACATGTTTCGCAACCACAGTCTTCATATGCTTTGCTAACAGGCCAGTTAATTTGATTCTTCATTGGGTCCCCAACAGGTGCTGGATTTGATTCATTAGAATCTTCAACTTCCATTTCAGAAGAATCTGATTCTTCTTCATCCTCTTCTGGGGTTTCGATCATAGCCTCGATTGCTTCCATTAAGTATTCAACTACAGCACCTAGCTGTTCTTTTGTAACTTCTGGACGCAAAGCCTTTGTAATCTCTACATCGTCTTCAATTTCTACTACTGTGTCTACTGGATTAATTACATCGTCTAGGATGTCCTTGATCTCTTCTACTAGCTCCGTTGTTGTTAATGACTTCTTCATATTCTTCTCTCTTTCTACAATTTTTCTAGACCAAGAGAATCCTGCATCGCCACCCCAAGCAAGCCACATGATCTTTCCGTTTGAAGGATTTTCTGCGTTGTCCCAGTCTTTACCCTTTTTATCAACCTCATGGCGTGAAAAGAAAGAATACATACGCTTAACTGTAGATAAGCTTAATGTTTCGCCTCTTGCAAGTTGGCCTGCACGAGTCCAGCCAACTGCAGTTCCTGCACCCTTTGCCTTGCCTTGCTCTTTTAATTTAATAGCACGACGGGCTGCTGATTGCATTCCTGATGTTGGCTTGTATCCTTCTTTTGCCATATTACTTCTCCCTAACGTTAATTACTTTAACGCTTTTAACTTCTTCATCTATGCCAAAAATATCATTTGCATAATCTATTGCATCTTCTTCGCTAAACGCTTCAACTTCTGCATTTATTTCAAGTTTAATGCTGTAGGTGTTCATTATTTACCGCAGGTTGGGCATGCTCCGTCAGCTGTTGATGCTGGCTTTGCTGCTCCTCCAGATTTAAATTTAGGACGACCAAACCCTACGATTGAAACCTGAACTCCTGCTTTATTTTTCTTAAAAGCACGAAGTTGCTTACAAGCTTCTCCGCCATTTCTTTGGCTTCCTGATTTCTTTGAAGAAGTATTTCCTTCAATACACCAAACTGTTCCGTCTTCATTATCTTCAATAACAATTCCTACGTGAGAAATTCTATCGACACCGTCTGAAGGGAAATCAAAATAGGCAATATCTCCTGGCTCTGGATCTGCAATATCTCCATCAATCCATGCACCAGCCTTCTTAAATGCTGCTGCGCCACCTGGAGTATAAACTGTATTAGGAATCTTTACACCAGCTTCGTTTGCACACCAGTTTACAAATGAGCCACACCATGGCTGAAAGTTAGCTTTTGTATAAGCGCCGTACTTTGTTTCATTATCTTTAGGACCTTCGATGTATCCAACTTGAGACTTAGCAATTTGAATTAAACGAGCAACGCTGCCTTTAGGAGCTTTAGCTGTTTCTACTGGTACTGGAAAATCATCTTGTGCCATTATTCTTTATCCCAATCTGTGTCTACTGGCTGCTCTGCTGGCATTGCTCCGTCTGGCTTTGCATCTAAACGTGCACGAGTTGCATCAATTTCTGCCTCTAGCTTTTTGTCAGCCTGTGTGTTCTTAGCATCCATCTCTTTGTTATCAAGTTGTGCCTTCATAATATCTTTTGCACCGCTTTGTCCAATTAGCAAACCTGCTAATGTTCCTGTAATAAATGTAGCAACTGATCCAAGAACATTAAAGAACATCTTATCATTTTCTGATTGTGCTCCGACTGGTTGTGTAACAAATAAAAGACCGTATAGAATTCCTATTGCTGTAAGGAATAGAATAGATCCTAGTGTGATGCCTAGAATAAATTTTAATCTAGCATCTAAATCTTGAGGGGTTAATCTTTCTTTAGCCATTGTTTACCTTTGATTTCTGATATTCGTCCCATACCGTTTTACCAACTAGATCTCTTGAACATGTTCCAGAAGGTTCACAAATTGGAGGGTTACACTCTGCAATCTCCCAATTTGCTGGATCTTGACAAGGATAACGATATCCGCCCTGATACCCACATGAGGCAAGAGTTACGGCTAACATTAGGCTTGACAATGAGGCGACTAATTTTCTCATACGACTATTATACCCTATTCTGAGTCTTTATTTCTAGCAGGGCTGGTAATAATCCATAGGGCTGTAGTTGCTATAATTCCATACCCTACAATAGTTTTAGCGCTTCCGTCAAGGACTACCCAGGCAATAAACATACCAAGAAGAGTCCAGGCCTGATCAATTAGATCCTTGATTATATTTTTAATTATTCTTACCATCTTCTACCTCCTCTTGAACCTGGTGAATTAGCTCCTGATCCTCCACCAGAACTTCCTCCTCCGCCTGTGCTACCTCCTGTGGCTCCTCCTGTTGCTGCTCCTACTGCATTAATAGCGGCACCTGCTGCAACCACTGTTGCAACCACCATATCAGTTGCTTCTTCTCTTTCTTCTTCAGTCATATCTGCACCAATGCTGCCAAGCGCTGCTAATGCTGCTCCTGGATTTGTTAATGCTGCCTCTAATAAAGCTCCTGGATCTTGAACTAATTCTATATTTGCTGCAACTTCTGCAGTAATCACAAGCGCATTACCGTTTTCATCTGTTCTAACTTCTACAGGTGTAGATGGTGGCAGATCTGAGTAAGAAACTCCTGCTGCCTTAATTTCTGCTGCTGAAACAGACTCTCCAGGTGCAAGGTTCTCTATTAATTTTTCTACAACAACTTCTTTTTGCTCTTCAGTTAGTTTTCCTTCTTCTGCTGCTTTCTTTAATGCTTCTTCTTCTGCTTTAGCTTTTTCAGCTTCTGCTTTTGCCGCTTCTGCTTCTGCAGCTTTTGCTTCCGCTTCCGCTTTTGCATTAGCTTCTTCTTGTGCCTTAGCTTCCGCCTCAGCCTTAGCATCTGCTTCTGCTTGTGCCTTTGCCTCTGCTTCTGCCTTAGCATCTGCTTCTGCTTGTGCAGCTGCTTCAGCCTCTGCCGCTAATCTATCTGCCTCTGCTTTGGCTTCTGCTTCTGCCTGTGCTTTTGCTTCAGCTTCTGCTTTAGCTGCCGCTTCTTCTGCAGCTATACGATCTGCTTCTGCTTTTGCTGCAGCTTCCGCTGCTGCCTTGGCTTCTGCTTCTGCTTTTGCTGCAGCTTCCGCTGCTGCCTTAGCTTCTGCTTCTGCTTTTGCTGCAGCTTCCGCTGCTGCCTTAGCTTCTGCTTCTGCTCTTGCTGCAGCAGCTTCCGCTGCTGCTGCTTCTTGTGCAGCTTGTGCTGCTGCAGCTTCCGCTGCTGCATTTACTGCAGCAATTTGAGCGGCTCTTTGTTCTGCATAATAATTAACTGTAACCTGTGCAGCATTTGTCATAGCTGCTACTGCCTCATTAACTTTAGATACTGCAGTATTTGCAAGGGTGTCGGCAGCCTGTACTGTTGCAGTTGCAGTCTCTTTAAGAGTATTAAGTGTTGCTACTTCAGTTTCTTTAACAGTAGTATTAGATGCTACTGCTGCTTCAGCAACCACCTTTTGTTCTTGTAATGTATTTAATACTGCAGTGTCAGCTGTCAATACTGCAACAGCCTCGTTCTTTACTTGAGTAAGAGTATTTAATTCTGCTGTCTCTGTAGCAACAACAGCTGTTTGCTCAGTAATTTGAGCTGTTATTTCTGTGTTTGTTACATTTGTCATTTGTTGTATTGGTGCACCTGCAGTTTCACGAACACCAGTACGTGGCCCTCCATATAAAGATGTTGTATTGCCAGCAACTGTTGCGATACCTGTCCAATCACCAGACTCAGGATTAACAGTCATTGTCCAATTTACATTTGTAATTGGCCCATTATTATCTCCAAATCTATGAAGATCCCAATCAACTGCAAGGGTAGTTTCTGTAGTTGTTACGGTTATGCCTGCACCTGGACCTGCACTCATAAAATCAGAACCATAAACAGATATATGTGGACCTGCTGGAAAATCCCACCAATTAAAATCTCCTGTACCAAATGTTATTGTGGCCTTAGATGTTACATAGATTTGGCTGGCTGCTCCTTGACCTTCATAGACTGTATTGCCCATCTTGATATCAAATGGTGTACTAATCTTAGTAGCGGCATCATACATAGGTGGGAGAATTGTAGTCGTGACAGTTGGCGTTTCTGGAGTAACTGGTGCAACGTATCCTTCAGTTGTGTATGTCTTGCTATCTGATGGAGTATTTTGAAGAGCAGTCAATTCCGCAGTCTCTGTATTTACAACCGTTGTTTGAGCTGTAACTGCTGCTGTAGCAGTAGCAACCGCTTGAGTATCTGCCGCCACAACTGCTGTCTGAGACTCAACCTGTTGTGTTACAGTATTTAATGCGGCCTGTGAATTATTAAGATTTTCTGTAGCAGCAGCAACAACCGTAGTTTGAGATGCAACTGCTGCCTGTGCTGTTGTAGCAACTGCCACTGCTGTCTCTGCAGACTGAATAGCGGTGTTTGCCTCTGATACTTTTACTGTTGCCTCTGCTACCGCTGTTGCTATAGGCTCTTGAGTAGTAGCAATTGTGGTTGCAGCCTGTGTATCTGTATTTGGCACATTGGCCTGAATAGTATTGACAATAGCTGTTGCTTGAGTTTCAGCAGCCTGCTGTAGTGTTGTTTCTGCTGTTTCTACCTTAGATACAACTGTCTCAACTGTAATAGGAGTGGTTGCTGTGGCTGTATCTGAAGATGGATTTGCTGGTGTTACTTGAACTGTAACTTCCTCAGCATGAGCATTGCTTGGCCCAAAAAGAAAGAGCCAGCCGATTATAAAAAGGCTGGTTAAAAAATACTGTAACTTTCTAGTCAACTAGGTATCTCCTAAGTAATGCAATATCTTTGCTTACTTAGTAATTATAGCAGAATGTTAGTTTAAACTACTTACCATTATCTGTTTTATAAAAGCCAGTTCCTTTAAACTGAATTCCAAACGGGTTGTACACTTTTGTCATTGCATAACCGCATTTTTCACATGTCTCTGGATCAGAGGCGTTAGCCATTGGCCGATTAACTTCTTTTGTGTAATCGCATTCTATGCATCCAAACTCATATGTTGGCATCTATTAATTCCTTTACAAAATCATGCAGATAGTCTGCTTCTTCTTCGCAGTGTGCTCTGTCTATTAGAATATCATTAATTCCATATTGTTTCAAGTCATTTATTGTATTAATTACACATTCTTTATTCCCATATATTGTATTCATTTTGTCAACAGGGCTTAATGTCTTGGCTAGAGCTTCTGCCTCTTCTTGAGTGTCCTTGATTATTACTGAAAAATTGATCATTTTATTTGGTATATCTTTAAATGTAGATGGATTAAAAAGAAAATCTTTATACATTATTAGAGAGTAGTCTCCATAATCTTTGGCTGTTCTAACCGCTGTTGGAGCAGCACCACTTATTAAAATTGTTGGACGATTGTCTTTGTTGTTAAATAACTCTATATATTTTTTGACAAACTTTCTTACATAAAGTCTGCGCTTCTCTTTATCATCAACGTTAATATCTATGCCGTCTGGGTCAGTAGGATCTATTTCTCCAGGATAAAATTCTCCAGAAACAAAATTAATCATTAACCTATTTTGCTGAATTTCATTAAATGATTTTGTCATCATATATAAATACTCTGGGCTCAATGCATATGGGCGCATTGCAAACATGTATTTTATTTTTTTAGAGTGGTCTAAGGTTCTTGCTGCTTTAATCCAGTAGTCCGACATCTTTGTTCCAAATAAAAGCAAAACAGATTCATACCCAAACTTATCTAATTTATTAATTAACTCAGAAAGCTCATCTAAAGATATCTCTGGGTGTCTTGCCATCCAATGAAATTTCAAAATATTCTCTATCTATTTGGTGAGCAGTTTAAACACATGCTCAGGTGTATCCCAAGGCGTAACTATTAGCCCGTGTCCACGAATGGCGGACAAGATAATTATACCTTACTTGATTTTAATTGTCTTTGGCTTTTTATCTTCTGGCACAATTTTCTCAACTGTGACTGATAGCAAGCCGTTCTTTAATTCAGCACCAGTGACTTCCATATATTCACCAAGCGCAAATGTGCGTGTGAATTTACGAGCAGCAATTCCTTTATGGATTGCTTCACCAGCATCTTCTGTTGATGCTTCACCCTTAATTACAAGAGTTCCATTGTCTACAGTTACATCTACGTCCTTCTTGTCAAACCCAGCCAGTGCTAGGTCGACACGAAATACGTCTTCATCTACCTTTACAATGTTGTAAGGTGGATATGACTGATGTGAAGCTGTTGTATGTACTGAATTTAGGCGATCAAACATATCGTTGAAGCCAATAAAAAAAGGATCTTTAAATAGATCCAATGCAAAATGTGTTACCATTTTATTCCTCCTTTAAGCGAATAAATTAATATACGGGCCCCATATGGCGACCCGTATATTATTATAGCAAATATTAAAATATATGTCTATTACTTCTTCTTTGGCGCTGTCTTCTTTGCTACTGTCTTCTTAGCTGTTGTCTTCTTAGGAGCTTCTGTCTTCTTGACAGGTGCCTTCTTGACTGCTGGCTTCTTCTTAGCTGGCATCAGTTCTTCCTCCTTATCAATATTTTCAATGAACGCATCAACGTCCAAACCATCTGGAATTGTAAACCATTTCTTAATCTTTTTTATTAATGTCATCTTAACCTCCTTTCTTATTATATCATTTTGCGCCTTCGGCAGGAGTCGAACCTGCGACCAAGACCTTAGAAGAGTCCTGCTCTGTCCTCTGAGCTACGAAGGCATCTTGAAACTCTTTGTCTGAATCAAGCCTTTTTGCTATGAACATTCCATTTGACACATTGTATCTTTTCTTTGTCCAGTTCATATTATACTTTTCAAACACGTCTTTGTAAAGGCCTACGGGATAAAATTCTGTTTCAATTTCAAATATTTTTGCATCTTTATTTGCAAAAATACAATTAAGCAAAGATGATCCACTTTGAACAACTATATGACTTGCTTCTTGGACTATTCTTATTTGCTCAAACACAGAATGATTCTCAAAATAAACAATCTCATACCCTCTTTCTTTCAGGTACTCAATCAAAAAATCTTCGTTTTTAAGAGATCTATCTTCATAATTTTTTCTTGTAATATAGATTCTTGTATCCTTCATCTTATACCTGGGAGCCCATTTAAATAGCAACTCAACTCTATAGTCTAAAGATTCTGGGGTTTGTGAGACACAAGGCTCATGTGGGAAATAGCTTTTAAAGTAAAGCTCTTTTGGATAAGAATGTGTTAGATGTTCAGTATAAAGATATTCTTTTTTATCAAAAAATATAAATGCAGATCTTGGACACATTTCTTTATATTCTTTTGAGTCAATTGAATAACATACATAATCTATTTTATGATTTTCTAAAAGCTGCCTGAAGCAGTACATGTTTGGATCGCCAGTCTTTCTCCAACCATGCGGAATTTTTTCTTCTTTGGAGTAATTTTCGTCTGCATTTACAACAACAACAAGTTTAAAATTAATTGAGTTATTATGTAGATACAATATGTTTGTCCAAATTTCCATAATGTTGTGATAATATTTTTCTATATATGGTATTACATAAACATCGTGGTGAAAGTTTGCTACATTTTTGTCATCAAACTTTGGATAAGGTACAGTATTGTCATTATGCAATAGTTGTTTTTTATTAACAAATTTTGGCTTTGCTACCCTTAATGCAAATGTTGTTGGTGAAAAGGATATAACGTCTAGTATTTTCATTACATTTCTTCTTTAATCATTTTTTCTACCTTGTTACAGTAGTCTGTGCATACTCCGTAGATCTCTCCGCCGACATCTTTAAAGTCATCTAGCTCTGGAAGCACAGAAATTGAATACGGTGTAAGAGGTCTTCCTGGATACGTCCAAAGATAATTATTGCTTGTTAAAGTAAAATCATCTTTCTGATGCCAAAAATATTTATAGTACTTTACAGAGTTGCTAAAATAGTAAAGGGCTTCTACGTTTTTGCAATGCCACCATGCCTTATTACTTAAACTTTCAACAACATCTAGGGTTGTTTCGTATTGTGGAAAATCATGACCAAAAAATACAATATCATTTTCATACATCCAGATATCTATTTCTACTTCAAATCCTTTTCTTATTGCATCAGTTATGTGCAGTAAAGAATTTTCTTTTTCTGGCTCTGGACCATTTGTGTTTCCACGGTGAGCTATAATCTTCATTGCTTTACTACTACCACCTTGTCATTTGTAATGCCTGGAACCTTAACGCAAACGACTTCGCAGTCTTCAATAAATTCTGGGTCTGCTATCTCGTAAGGGTACAGTATAAATACATCACCAGATTTTAAAATTTGGTCTTGCATTTTCATTGTTCCACGGACCAATAAGTTTACCTCAATAATTTTTTCTTGATAATGTGTTGGCCAAGATTCTCCTTTATGATGATATTTATATGACACCTCACAAGCATCTGTTTGAAAAGCTGCTTTAGGAAAGTTTCCAACAAACCATCCTCCAATAGTATCCTCTAGCCTAGACAACTTCATAGCCCAAGATCCTCCCAATATTGATTTTCAAAACCTTCGTCAGTTAAAACATTTAATGACATTGATCTGTCTGGATCACTGTGCGTTAGCTTATCATTAATAAGAATTCTGGTTCCGCTTGTCATTCCCATAATAAGCAAATCCCATGGCAATCCAATTTCATTTAATTGCTTCTCTGTAAAATGTCTTGCAGATTCTTTTCTTGCAGTAACCAAAATTATTTTATGCCCCTTAGAATCCCATTCATTAAACTTTTTAACCACTCCTGGCAAAGCAATTGTATCTGATTTTTGAAGATCAGTAAACCTATGTGCATGCTTTAATATCGTTCCGTCAATATCACAAAATATAGTTTTAGGCTTTTCTGTATAAAATTCTTTTATTTTTCCAATATAAATTTCTACGTCTTCTGGTGTACCAAGATTAATATACTCATTATTTGGAATTTTATAAGGAGTTATATTTAACCCACGATCTATAAGTATCTGATAGGTTTGAGAAACATAAACCTCATCTGCAAGGTCATTGTCCAAAAGAATTTTGGCTGATTCTACAAAGTCTTTGCCATGTTTCCAGTAATGAATACCTATTAAGGCATCGTTGGATATAGGATCTTTTTCAACTATTCTAACAATTTTTTCATTTACTATCTCAACATAACTATGCTTTGGGTCGGTAGCTTTAAATAGCACAACAGCGCCGTCAGAACCACCAGATCTAACAGAATTTAAAAAATCTTCTGCCTGCCAGTTCATTCTCTGATCACAGTTTGCAATAATTAGTTCATCGCTATTGTTGATATACTTTTCTGCATACAGAGCTGCGTCTGAGGCCCCTCTTTGCTTTTGGTCTACTTGAATCTCGATACAGTCTGGGGATATACTCTTTAGCACATAAGTTAATCTTTCGTTATATTCTTTGTTTTTATATTTTTTTGTAATAAAAATATAACGACCTTTAACTCCCAAAGTTTTTACAGCATGCTCAATTAAAGTTTGTCCTTCTACTACGTAAAGTGGTTTAGGCGTATCAATTCCCTTAGCAGAAAATCTCTTTCCTTCCCCTGCTAGTGGGATAACAATGTTAATCATTTGGGATGTCCTCCTGTTGAAAATCTATAAGGCCGTACTCTTTAGCCCTGTGATATCCCTCTTTTGATATTCTAAACATTGGCTCCAAGTCTTCGTCATATTCTACTTCTAACAATCCCTCTTCGTATAAAGCTGTAAGGGCTTGATCTACATGCTCCATGTGTGCATCCCATAGTTCTGGTGCTAACTCTTGTGCCATTTCGTTAATTGAATATATAGGCTCTCCATTTTCATCTAAGCCTTCTAGCTCCACTACTCCTAGGTCAACATAGTAACCTAGCTTTTCTTTCCAGTCATTGTCGTTAAATTCCAAAAAAACCAGCTCCTTTATATTTATCTAAAATGTTGTACAGATCCCTATTCAATTCTCCATCGCCATTTCTTAACTCAATACTTATTACATCTATTGGAGATATTTCTGTTAAGTAGGAGTAGCTAAAATTATATCCTTTATTTGTATAAACTTCTATAAGAATTGTATCATTTTTTGCAACAAAACCACCAAGTAATCCAGTTCCACACAGCCCAGCAATATGAGTCGCATTAAAGTAAAAATTTAACTGGTCTATGTATCCATACTTAGACATTACTATAGGAACAAATCCATGTTTTTTAAAATAATCTTTAACTATATATTCTTTTTTAAATATTCTTTGCGGAAAAGTCTTTGACTTAGTCCATTTAGAATTAGCATCTGACCTGTCTATATATATTTTTTTGGGCAAAGACTCGTCTTCCTTTAAAAAATTATGGAACCTTTTCCTTATTAATATCATACCGTCTTTTTGCCAGGAAGCAGATATATTTTCTAGGCCTGACCAAGGAGCATGGTCATAAACGGTGTATGTTTGGTTTTCATAAACAAATTTATAGCTATTCAGGTAGTATGGTTTCTTAATTCTTTTTCGTGCAAAGGTTTTTGGATCAATCATATGCCTTAAATCAAAAATTGTATATGCATTTTCAACTACAAAATTAAATGAAGAATAGTTATATATATTAGTTTTATCAAGATCTTCCCCTAAATACATCTTTACGGCATCTTCAAAGTATGCAAATTTATGATCATAATCTTTTTTATTAATTTGTTCAACAAATTCTTTTAATGTTTGTATTGGGGTGTCGCTAATATAATGACTAATATTTAAAAACAAAAGCTTTAGGTCTGGCACTTCTTGTAACAATAATTCATACTGCGTAAGTTGTTCAGATATAAAATGCCACAAAAATTCATCTGGAGTTATTATAAAATAATTTCCTTCTAAGAAAACTTCTTCTCTACCCTGAGAATAGCTGTGGCTTTTTCTAAAGTTTTTTAAACAATAGTACTCTACTTTATCTGTATTATAAATTTCTGCAGAGTCAAATATGCACTCATAACTCATTTTTAACTAGGCTCTTTTCAACAATCTCCTGAACGTATTCAGAAAAATGCTTTCTTACGCTTCCTGTTGGTCTTGAGCCAATAGCCGCCCAGATCCTTTTATATTCCATAACATTTGCAAAAGTGGTTGGACATAAAAGTGTACCTTCAAACTCTTTTAAAACTGTTGGAAGTGGTACGTGTTTTCCGCAGCATTTGCACTGCTTAGCAAGCTCTTGATATGTACTCATATTATCATCATCCTATCCATTGCTTCTTTTAAATCTGGTGGCATTTGAGGTGCTTTAATTAAATTAAAAGACTCTTCTTTATCTGTTCTAAAATCATCATCCATTGTGTAAGATTCGTAAGTATGTATATTAATTTCATCATTCCTATTTGGTCTAGTCAAACTAATTGAATTATATATTGCTCCACAAACTGCATCCGCTAAATCCTTAGATCCTTTTCGTGGGTGATCTACTCTATCCCTCATAATTCTAAGCTGTAGGAGTTCGTCTATAAGCAATGGTATGTGTGGGCCCGTTAGTCTTTCTTCAAGCACCACCATTGCCATATCATCATAATGTTTTTTAGCAACAGATAAGGTTTCTGTATTAATACCATACTGCTTAAGTTGCTGCATCATATCGTGGGAGTTCCATCTATCAAAACTACACACTCTAATTTTAAATCCTGCTGTTCTTAAGGAAAGAATATAGTCCTTTACTTCAGTAAAATCAACAGACTTGTCTGGAGTTGGAGTCCAGTATCTTACTGCGTCAACCTCTACGATTGGAGCAGGCTGTGAGTAAGTATCTGTTACTTTAACGTTAACCCATCTTTGAACATGAGCCATAGCTACTGCACAGTGGTCATGTTTTTGTGCAAGGTCTACGTGTATAAAATATTCTTTATCTGGATCTGGAGCAAACCATGTCTCTAATCTTCCAAAACTATCTACTGCTAGCGCCATATTATTAAAAGACTTTTCAATTTTTTCACGAGACTTAAAGAAAGCATCTACAGCATCTGATGGCATGCAGGCAAATCTACTTAGCGCATCAGGCATATTTTTGTAGAATTCAACTTTAAAATCTTCAATTTTTTTAGTAGGATTAATCTCCCAAGTTGGTCTTTTTAATGCAAAAACTTTAGGAATATTATATGAAACTATATGGTCTTCTTCCCATTCAACTGTGACCTCATTGCCAGTAGTTCCATCTGGCAAATCTTCGTCCATCTTCAATGTCTTAGACCTAAGTACAACTTCTTTTTCTGCAATAACAGACTCATAAAATTTTTGAATAGGATCATTCTTAAATCTTGGGAATGACAAAAGTATAATTTTACCGTAGTCTGGAAAACGTGAGATGACAGAACCTCTGTACATATCATATATGGCGTCTGCTGTTTTAGCCTGATCATGCCCTGTAGTGTTTTCTGTGGCAAATCCAGAAATCTCATCAAGAATAACTGCAATAACGTTATATCCCTCAAATGCCTCTCTTTCAGAATGGCCAGAATACACGTTTACATTTTTATTAAATCTTATCTCTGATGCTTTTGGATCGTACTTTCCAACAAACCACGGAGATCTTTCAATTCTGGTTTTAAATCCTTTGAAGAAAACATTGTTAGCCTGTTGTGCGTTAACAGCAATATTGATAATATCAATGGTATCTCCAGGAGGCTTACCATAATATGTTGCTGGATCCTTTAAGCATAATAGTAAATATACTATATAAGAAACAGAAATTGTTGAAGTATAATCTTTTCCAGAACCTTTACCTAGCTGTGCGATTATCTCTGTGCAGGTTTGCTTATATCTTCTCTTTCCTTCTTCTTCACCAAAAAGCTTTATAAGAGTTGATTCTTTATAAATTTGTGAGCCCTTTTCAATAAGAGTATACTGATACTCTGAAAGCGGTGGGAGTCCAAGATACTCTGGGCTTGTAACAAATGTTCTGAGATCTACTGGTCTCTCATCAAACTCTTCGCCATCTAAAATATCTATGAGGTCATTAAAATTAAAGTCCATTTACTTCCTCATTTATAACTATAGGCTCAACAATACCAGTTATTTGAGAAAGTCTTTTTGCCACATCCATTTTACACTTTGGGCAAGAAGCTGTAACCTCTTTTAAAATTTTAACAAGGATATCCTGTTTTCTTTCTGTTTCCGCTAGCTGGGTTGCTAGCTCTACGTTATCTAATAATCCCACTTCTTGAAGCATGCCAATTCGCTTGCCTTCAATATCTGCAATTAGCTTTAAAGAAGTTGCTTTAACATTTAGCTGGCCCTGTGTGTCAGCATCCTCTACGGTCTTCCAGGCTTCTTTAATTAGCATAGCGTAATGTTGGTCAGCCCCAGAGATGGCTTCTTTTGCCCTGTCACGGGCCGTAGAATCGTTTCTAACGACTTGTTTCCACTCGTCTATATACTCTATAACCTCTGCACGTTTAAAGCCCGTCAGGGAGGCAATTTGGGTAGGATTATTGCCTTTGAGCAACTCCTCAACTACCCTATTCATGCGATCATAATGATCAGCCAAGTCTAATTCCATAGATTTATTATACCATCTTAGTTGACTAAGATTGGGATTTTGCTATCTTTAATAGCACCAAATACCCTATTAGATCATCAATATCGTTATCTCCTGGGTATTCTGTGCCCTTCATTAACCTATTTAGCTTGTCATCAATGCGAACATGAAGCTGTTCTCTTGGACCAGCTTTTGAAAATATACGAATTGGATCTAACGCTGAGTTGCCATAAGCTATATTCTTTTTTACTAGCATGTGCGCTATTTCGTGACATGTTTCTAGAATCTGTTTGCCAGCCGCTGTTCCAGCTGTTAATAGATATAGATCATCACATTTAAATTGATTTGAATCTGGAAAAACTGGCTCAAGCATCTTGGACTCCTATCCAATCATCTAATTTAACTTTAGGATACCATCCTAAAACTTTTTGGGCTCTTGATATATCTGCCCTTGTTGCTATAGCGTCTCCCCGCCTTGCAGGAAAAATTTCATATTGATCTGATATCATACCACAAACTTCAAGGATTGAAAAGTTTTTTCCAGTACCAATATTATATACCTTGCCAGTGTCATGATTATCTAATTCAGAATACATTGCTAAAATATTTGCATTTACTACATCTGAAATGTGAGTAAAGTCTCTTCTCTGTGCTCCGCCATAAATAGTTAGAGGCTTGCCTTCTTTTTTCTGTTTAAAAAATTTTCCTATAACGGTTGCATATTCACCAGACCCAGGCTGTCTTTCTCCATAAACATTAAAGTATCTTAAAATTATTGTTTCAACATAATAGTTGTCATTATATATCTTGCAAAGGTTTTCTCCCAAGAGCTTAGTTGCTGCATATGGATTTAAACAATTTGTATTATCTGTTTCTTTATTTGGAAGGTGCAAAGTATTTCCATAAGCAGAAGATGTACTTGCAAATATAACCCTTTTAATATTATTATTTGCAGAAGCATTTAATACATTAAGAGTTCCAATCGCATTAACCTCTATACTTCTTAGAGGATCTTCAAAAGAAGATTGTATTCTAGCATCTGAGGCTAGGTGGAAAACATAGTCTACGTCAACAAATAAATCTTTAATTTGCTCATAATCTGTAATGTCTGCTAGGTGATTTTCTGCTCCTTGATTCCAATAAAATGATTCATTAGATCCAGCAGACTCGTTATCTATTGCTATAACCTGATGACCCTCATACACTAATCTATCAACTAGGTGGGACCCAATAAATCCAGCAGCCCCAGTAACTAAACACTTATACATTTTTTGTCCTTATCGTAGACTCATACTTTTCATTAATCTCTATAGGAAGGAGCTCTGGTGGCTTTGGAGCATAGACATTAAGTAATCTATTCTCTCCGCCTTCAAGTAAAAAGTTATCAACAGGTCTAATCATTCCCATTTTATGGGTAAGATCTATTGCCTTTACCGCACCCTCATAGCTAATCAAGTATGCTAAAGTAGACCAGTCTTGATATGCTCTGGCTATAAAATGATTTTTAATATAATGATCTTTAATAGAAAACCTAGCAGCCATGTATCTATTTGCATATAAAAAAAACATATCGTAATCTTTTGGAAGCTTTTTTTTAGAAGAAGTATATTTATTTAAAAAATTATTTTTTAACAAAGCATCATCTTCAAGTATTAACAAGTCTTCTAATTTATTTTTTACAATATATTTCCACGCCAAATAATGACTTGCAAAACACCCTACTTCAGGCTTAGTAAGCTCAGCACCAGTAACACGAAACTCTAGGTTAGATGAATAAAATTCTTTAAGATCTGATTCGTTATGAGCATTAACTACGGGGATAACTGCTCTGCGATCTCCAAGAATATTCTCAATTTCTGTAATATTGTCTTGCCTAGAATTATCTATTTGTATTATGTGATAATTCATTTTACTAAACCAAAATCTTTAAGCTGCCTGTATATAGTCATAGTTGTTACAGAACACTCCTTGGCTATTTCTTCCATGCTTTTTCTTTGAACAACATATCTTCTATAAAGCCAGTCTTTACTTTTATAAAGCTTCATTAGTTCCTCTATAAAGATAAACCATTTTTTCTTCAAAGTCAGACTTATATGTTTTTACAATTTGCAAATCTGTATATAAAAATGGTTCTGTTTTTAGATTAAGGCCTCTATATGCTCCATTTTTAATATTAATATTTTTTGTTGTACTTGGTATATCATTTGTAATCAAAGCATACTTACAGCTTTTAAATATCTTTTCCATAACAATCTGAATAGATTCAAAATCTAAATGCTGCAGTACATCTTTAATTAATACTAGGTCGACTTGTGGGTATTCGCAAGTTACTATATCGTCATTAATAACCTCAACATATTTTGGAAGCTTTCCATAATAAGTTTTTATTGCGTGGTCACTTACTTCTATACATTTATATGAATCTATACTTTTTAAATCTAGGCTTCTTAAGATCTTTGTATCTCCACTGCCAAGATCAAGTATAGTCTTTACATTATAAAATTTAATAAATCCGTTTAAGTAATTAATATATTCTTTTGCATTGAATGGCAAAGACCCTGTTCCACTATCTTGACCCCACTCATTTGTAAGATATACTTTATTAAAAACTTCTCTGTTATCCATGTTTACCTCTCAGTTAAGACAGTGTTTGAATAGTGGGCTATTCCAAAAGCATCCGCAACATCAAAATCATCTAATGCAATATTATACTTTTTATTAAAAAAATCTACAGTTCTTTGCTTACGAATTTGTCGTAACTTATTCTTATACCAAGAATCAGCATATCCTGGGTTGGCTGCTCTTATTGCAGACTTCTCATCTTTCGTCGGATTTTTGTTGCCAATGTGCGCCTGCCATGCGGTAGGGCTAATTGTAATAACCTTAGCGCCAGTAGACATAAGCTCAGCAATAACAACTCCATAGACATATGACAATTTTATCACAGCATCAGGTGATCTGACAAGGACTGCTCCCTCTACAACTATGTAATCACTCTTTAATTCATCTAGCATTGCATGCATCTTAACTTTTGCATCATATATTTTTTCGTATATATCTGCACCAACAAATTCTATTTTACCCCATTTAATAGGCACATTGTTTTCCATCAAACAAAATGCAACAGAGTTGGTTGAGGCATCTATCCCCAAAACTTTGTTTGCTTTTGTTTTAATAAGATCAGCTAACTTCATCTATCATCCTCAACAATTGATCTCTGTTTTGCTTATTTCTCATTTTAATGCAGGAAGCACATACATCTTCATTTTGATATTTACTTAGTGGAGATTTACACTTTTTGCATTTCTTAATTATTTTACCTTTTCGTATTGCTTTTTTTTCATAGTATTTTTCCATGATTCTTTTATTTGTAGCAACACGACAACATTCATCTGAGCAGTACTTTTGGTTATGAGTTTTTGCCTCAAATTCTTTTGCACAGTCTGAATTACCGCATATCATTTTATACCTCGTAAGCCTCAATCTGGACTTCTCCTGTTGGGCCAGACCAGCATTCCTTTTTAATAGGACATCCCTTACATGCATAACTTGTTTTTAAAAATGGTCTCATTGGAATCCCGCCATCCTTAAAGTTGTCATAAACTTCACACATCCAAATAAAAAGATTATCAATAATTTGCTTATTCTTTTCATTCATCTGGATTGGGATAAGAAGAATCTCTTGAGTGTTTTTATTTTCATACAAAAAGAAAGCCTCTTTAACATTTTTTAATTTCATGTATGTTAAGATTTGCAATGCATGATTTCCAGAAGGAGACATTTCTGCTTGGCGTGTATCCCAAACTTCTTGCTTAGCAGTTTTAATTTCTCCAATTACTTTCTCGCCATCCCAATCAATAATTAAATCAATAAATCCTCTGATTGGAGGATACTCGTTTTTAATTTCAACTTCTGTTTCAACTGACTGTATCTTTGTAGTCTTAAACAGATCTGTGGACTGACTTTGAATAAGAGCCTGTAGTCTTTCATGCGCTTGTGTACCCTGTGCCATGTTTGCAACAGCTTTTGCATCATTACTATCTATAAAGTTTGCACCGCTAAAAGCCATGTACCAATATCTAGGACAGTTACCATGTCCATAGCCAAGAGAACTAGGGCTAAATGATTTCTTTGTCATTTCTCCATCTGGTCTTTTTGTTGCAAGGTATGCATCATCTAGTAGCTTGGCAAACTCTTGTATGTCAAAGTTGCCTTCGTATTTTTTAAACTTAAGGTTCTTAACTATATCTCTAGCCATTTATGAGTTGTACCTAACGACATACTTGAGTGCATCTACAAGCTTGTCTATGGACTCCTTTACTGAATAATATACGTTCTTCTTGTTATTGTTTGAGGTTCCAGCCTTATCCTTGGCAATAGTAGAATAATATGAAGCAAGCACAGCAAACTTAGTTGACATAGCCTGTAACTCCATAATTAGATGAGGAGCCTTAGCTGAAGGGACATCAGGGTTCATTAAAAGCTTTACTACAATTGACAAAGCTCTATCAAGATGCTCATCCTTCATGAACTCGTGTAAATCATTAAATTCAGTTATATCGCTAATTAGCTCTAATGTGTTTTTATCTTCTGCCATTTTTGATCCTCTTATCTAGTTTATCTATAAACAGTCCGACTGGATATCCGATTACAAATCCTATCATTAGTCCTAATAAAAAACTAGTCATCTGTCTCCCACTTTTCTACTAATTGCTCTAGTAATGACCACTCAATTACTGCAAGCCTCGTTTTGCTATTGTCTTTGCCAAGGATGAGTTTGAGAACAGGATACTTATCCCTACTAACTTTAAAGGTGTCTGTACAAACTTTAGCCCAAATACTTTGTGAAATAGAGATTGATTTTTCATATTCTTTATAATCCACCACGAAAGATTTCCACGTAGCGTCACCCTTCTGATAATCACCACGTCCACTATTTTTTTGTTGTTTTGCACCATCTCTTTTAGCCTCTGATCTTTCTGACACTACTCAACCTTAATCTGATTTGGATGTCCCTCAGGGCATTCCCAAGCAAGTATTAAAGTCAATGGGTCCCAAAAAGCTTCTTCTGCATCTTGATTGCATTTAGAGCATGGCTTCATTCCATGAATTTTTTGCAACTCTGACTTATGTAACAATTCTGGTTTATGAAAAAACTCATTAAGATTTGGCATTGATTACCTCAATAAGTTCTTCTACAACTTCTGGATTGTCTCTTAAGTACTGAACTGCTTTAGCACGACCTTGAAGTCTTTCTCCATTAACAGTATACCAAGCTCCACCTTTTTCTACTGCACCAACCATTTCTGCAACATCTAGCGTCTCTCCAACACGATCTACACCAAGAGTTTCCCCTTGGTAGTAAAAGTCGTATTGTCCTGATAGATTTGGGGGGCCGAGTTTGTTGTAATCAATAATCCAGTTAACTGGTCTTCCGACTCTTTGTTCAATAATTTTGTCGCCAACTTTAACACCAGCCTTAATAGCATTTGCTTCAGCCTCAGACGACCAGAGCTTAATGACGGTTGAAGAAAAGAACTTGACTGCCATGCCACCTGTGGGGATGTGACTAGCATGCATAGATCCAAACTGGTTTCGTTGTTGTGAGATGAGAACAAGTAATGTGTTTTTGTTTGCATAGTTTAACATTTTGACTGCGTGGGTCATATCCTTTGCTTCAGCGCCGATTTGCTTTGTGTCTTGCAAATCTTTTAATTCATTTCCATCTTTTTCAAAGTAAATAGCTGGCAGTAATGCTGAAATAGAGTCAACAACAATCATGTCAACATCTGCTTCCATTAACTTAGTAGCAACATCTACCATGTCATTTACTGTTTTAGCTGGGGAATATATGAGCTTAGATGAATCTACCCCTAATGACTCAGCCCATGATTGATCGTATGATGCCTCCGCATCAATCCATGCACAAGTCTTACCTTCTTTTTGTGCCATAGCAATCATTTGAAGGCAGAAAGAAGACTTACCAGCCGACTTGTTGCCCCAAACGAGCACCTGTCTACCATAGCCTAGCCCGCCTTTTAACGCCATGTTTAGTCCAATGCTAGGGGTCAATTGCTTTTCAACCTTAACATCTTGTGCTGACTGAACTCTTGCTCTTGTTTTTGGATCTAGTTTTGCTAATATATCATCTAGTACGATTGTCATTGTTTGTCTTTTCTCTTATTGTATTATTATACCATTAAAACAAATTGCCGTGAAGCTTTGGTCGAGATTTATTTTTTTCCATTTTATTTAATAAAATTTCATCTAGGCTGTGGTTGATAAAATCTGCATTACGCATTGCTGCATACAAATCTAAAGTTCTAATTAGAATATCCGCCATCTCTTCTACAATTTCTTGAGAGCCCTTATTTTTTCTAATAGCTTCTAAAACTTCTGTTACTTCAGAATGTACCAATGCCAACTTGTTTCCGAATACATCAAAATTCTTTGGGCTATCCCAAAAACCTTTTTCAATTGCAGTCTCATGCAGAATTGCTGCAAGTGCATCTAATCCATACTCTGTTACTAAATCATTGCTGTTCATCATTTGTCTCCTTTTGTAATTCTCTAATTCCGAAAGTAAATGTTGGTCCACCTTCAGATTCTCCATCATAATCTATTAGCAGCTCTTGATTTTCACTTGCTGCATTTAAAAAAACATCTACTGGAATTGTCATTGGCCCGTTATGCTTAATGATTGCAGAAAGCACTTTGCTTGCGCTAATCATTTTCATAATCTCTTCTTGATCAACTGTCATTTTATTTCCTTTACCATTAATGTTCCATCATCTAATTTAGACAATGTTACCTTACACTTCATTCCATCACGCATCTTTGCTAAAGATATCTTATACATGGTAGGGAAAACAATTGCTCGTGTAAGATTTTTATTTCTATCAGACAATATAATGTGACTCATTGTTTTGCCAGCCTTTGTTTGATATGGAGTAAAGTTTACCACAATGTACTCGTCTTCTTCAAGGTCATATTCTTTTCTATACAAATAATCAACAAACAAGTCTGAGCCCTTTGGATCAATGTCGCTAACCTTTATGTATCTAGCAATTCTATTATCTCCAACTAGAATAAAATACATCTGATTAGTTTCTATCTGTGTCTGTTCATTATGGAATAATCCGATAGAGCCAGATTCATCAACAAGCTCTACTCGTGCCCATCCAGTTCCTCGTTTAATATTTTTTACCATACCAAACATAACAAAAGAACCAAGTGGATCAAAGTCTTCGATAGGTCTTGCCTGTGCTTTAATTCTTGGAGGCAGGTCTATACTAAATGTAGGTATACCTAAATACTCATAGTAATTATCTTTTTCATTGCCTGCTCTAGGGTTGTCTTCAAAAGCAGCACCTCCGATTGCATTTAACGCTGACACCGCTCTACTATTGATTCCACTTCCCTTTTTAGAAGACTTGCTAATAAAGTCTGCATAGTCTTTAAAAGGTCTCTTGTCAATAATTTTATTAGCAATGCTATCTGAAATAAACTTAACTTCTGCTAAACCAAATTGAATTGCATCTCCCTTTAAAGAAAAGTAAGGCTCTGACTCATTGACATGAGGTAGCTTTACTCTCAAGCCCAAGCGCTTTGCTTCAATTAAATATTCAGTTCTTGTATCTTTATTTCCTTCGTTTTTAAGTAGAGAAAACATAAAGTCAAGAGGGTAGTAATGCTTAAGCCAAGCAGTATAGTAAGAAAGAAGGGAGTATGCAACAGCATGAGAACGGTTAAAAGAATAGCCAGCATGTGCTTCAAACATATGCCAAAGAGACTCTGCCTGCTTTTTAGAGATATGCTTTGAAGCTCCTTCAACGAACTTATCTTTAAACTGGTCAAACTCTCTTGCATCTTTTTTCTTACCAATGATCTTTCTAACCTTATCGGCCTCAGACCATGTCATTCCTCCTAGATGTACGCATGCCTGCATAACCTGCTCTTGGTAGATAATAACCCCGTAAGTATTTTCAGTAAATGGCTGCATAATAGGATGCATATACTGAACTGCTTCTTTGCCGTTCTTTCTATTAATATAAGAAGCACCAACAGTATTCATCGCACCTGGACGAACTAAAGCGTTAGATGCTGCTAGATCTTCAAAAGAGTTTACTCCCATTTTCATTAATAGATTTGTATAAGGAGTTGCTTCAGCTTGGAATACACCCTTTGTATATCCTTCGCTTAAAGTTTTAAAAACATCCTTATCGTCTAGTGATACCTTTGATAAATCTATTTGTTTTCCAGATCTATCTTTAATTGATTTAATTGTATCTGAAATTACTGAGAGAGTTTTAAGGCCCAAGGCATCAAGCTTAATCAGTCCAATATCTGCAACTGTGTCCATATCGTATGCGACAACAGGAATTCTTCCAGAAACTTTATCGTTAGCATCTTCTCTAGACTCCACTGGGGCATATTTTCTGATGTCGTCCTTTGCTACCACAACACCTGCGGCATGTACTCCAACAGATCTGATTCTTCCACGCAGCTTTTCTGCAAGCCAAACTACCTCTGGATATCTGGTTCTAAATTCTTTTGTATTTGGCGAATCAAGAAAGTCTTCAAACGTATCTACTGACTTTAAAGCTTTATTTACATCGTTTAATGGAATCATAAATACACGAGCTGCATCACGTACAACACCCTTATCTTTAAAATAAGTAAATGTTGAAATAGAAGCAACGTGCTTAAACTTTTTCTTTAGATAATCTTTAACCTCTTTACGACGACGATCTTCAAAATCTGTATCGATATCAGGGAAGTCATTACGCTCAGGATTAATAAATCTAAAGAACAGAAGGTCATACTTAATTGGATCTACGTCCGTAATTCCTAAAGCATAGCAAACCAAAGACCCTGCTGCAGATCCACGACCTGGACCAACCATAATATTTTGAGACTTAGCCCAGTTAATCATGTCAGCAACTACAAGAAAGTATGATGCAAATGATTTATCTTTAATTACTTGTAACTCTTCTTGCAACCTTTCTACGTAGACCGTGTCCTCTGATAGACCTAGTCTTTTTAAGCCTTCAGAGGCCATCTCAGCCAGTTTCTTATCAGCATTGGTCTTAGGAACTGGGAGCAGGTCTAGCCCTTGATAAAACTCATACTCTCCAATTTTATTTGAAATTTCAATTGTATTGTCATATATATCTGTACGAGTAATGCCAGATTTATTAAAGTCAGCCTCTATTTCTGAGCGACTTTGTATGAAAAGGTTCATGCCCTGAAATGTCATTCTTCTGTCTGGGTATAGGTAGTTAAACCTTTCTCCGATATCTTTAATTTGTCTAGACATCTCAAAGTCAGATTCTTTGTCAGACTTAGGGTTAGTAGAAAGAATTAGAACAGCCTCTTCCAATATCCTGTCTTCTTCTTTTGCAAAGTGTGCATCACCTGTTGCTACTGACTTTATTTTGAGTTCGTCAGCCAGTTCCAAAAGCTTTGCGTTTGTTTCTGGCGGATTATGAGACTGTACTTCCACATAAAAGTCTTCTTGAAAAGTTTGCTTAAAATCTTTGAGTATAAGCTTGGCTTCTGAAAATTCGCCCTTTTCGATGCACTTGCTAATAAGCCCGTTAAGGCATCCGCTAAGAACAATGATGCCTTCTGCATATTCTTTTAGTACCTCTCTGTCAATACGTGGCTTGTGGTAAAAACCTTCATTCCAAGCAAGCTCTTGCAAAGCATGGATATTATCTAAACCTTTTTGATTTTTAGCAAGCAAAATTATGTGATTATAAGCCTGAATACTTTTATCTGTTGCTGATGATCTATCGAATCTATCTGTTGGAGATATATAAGCTTCCACTCCAAGGATTGGCTTTACATTTAAATCTTTGCAAGCAATCTGAAATTCTCTATGTGATGATAATGTGCCATGATCTGTTATGGCAATAGATGTTTGTCCTGCATCTTTAGCAGCCTGTACAAGTTCGGCAGGAGAGTTAAGCCCATCCATTAATGAATAATAAGAATGCACATGTAAATGTGTAAATGACATAACTCTCCGCCTACTTTCCTGTATTAAGTTATTACCAATCTAAGCTACTAGCGGAGCTAGAATCGGCCTTTTCCTCGGTGTTTCCTTCTCCTGCAAAGAAGGCTTCCTGCTCCGTGTAAGGGAGGTCACGGACTGCAGTTTCTTCTAAGTTATACAATTCAAGCGCAGATGAATCGAAAGGAGACTCATCCTTAGCTAGAGGGATAATTGTATAGCTCGTATCTGTCTTTGATCCAGTACGCTTAATACGCCACATTAGGTTGGTGATAGAACCCATTTCGCCAGCGTACTCGATTAGTGTAGGAGTAACAGTCTTACCGCTACTTCCTTGTGACAAGATGGCAACGTAAGGATCTTCCTTGCCATCATCTACAAGAACATTGATGTAAAGTCGGGAACGTCCTTTCCATCCTGCCTTGTAATCTTTTCTATGTTGTTCGCAACCAAAGCACTTGCCTTGATCGTCCATTGAACATAATGCCTTACGGCGATAATCCTTTGGATTTGTATGCTCTACAGCAATAAAACCTAGTCCGTTCTTATCATTATAAGTTGGTGAATCTGGATCTAGTTCTTGAAGAAAACGAATCTTTACGCTTTCTCCGTCTTCTAACTTTGCCCAACGTGCCTTTGTGCCATCGCCTTCTGAATAGGTTGGCTTGTCCATTACCTGATTTAGTCCCTTAAGACCCTTTACGATACCCATGTGTATCTCCTTCTATTATGTATTTGACGGTATAGATCCGTCTGTCTTTTTATTATATCACAAATTCCAAGATCGATATTCGATATCAGAAACTGCATTTTTAATACATAGCTTTATTTCTTCATCAGTCATATCGCCTGCATCTTTTGCATCATGTGGGTATATCTTACCATATTCGCAAGAAGCCCACAAGAGGTTTTTATTACGAAGTTTATAACAAATAGTTTTGCCCAGCTCTCTTCCAGCTGTATCTGCATCTGTCATTATAGTAATATTATTAAAATATCTATTTAATAGTTTAATATTATCGTCAGATATGTGACCACCAAGAGTTGCAATAACATTTGGAAATCCAGCTTGATGTACACGAATTGCATCAAAGTTTGATTCAACTACAACAACATGGTCCCCAATTCTTTTTGCTCTATGAATATTAAATAACGTTTTGTTCTTTGGAAGATTTGTGCTGTTCTTAAATGACTTTCCTTCAATAGATCTTCCAACAATTCCAACTGGAATTCCATCTGGGCTATGTACTGGTGTAACAACCATATTCATAGCGTTAGAATACCCTAAAGCAAAATGTTTCATAGAATCAGTATTGATTCCTCTAGACTCAAGATAGTCTCTAGCAATTTTATTTCCTGCTAGGTCGGCATGCAATCTGTCTAATGTTTCTTGAGAAAATTCTTCAAAGTCTGGTTTATCTAAAAACATTTCATTGAGAGTATCTTCAAATGCATCATATGTCTGAAATTCATCTGACATAATATATCTAATAGCCTGAAAATCATTCTTGTCTAGAATACGCTTTACTATATCTGTTAAAGTACCATTTTCTCCACATGACGGATTAAAACAAATCCACGCACCAGACTCCTTATTAATGCTGCAACTTGGGCTGTTAGTGTTATTATGAAAAGGGCAAAAGAATCCAATCTCAATATTAGTTTCATGAGAAATGTTTATTCCAACTGATCTTAGTACGGACTTTACTTGGTTTGGCGCATACTGCGTGGTATTGGCTTGTTTTGTGCTATACCCTCTATTTGACATGCCTTCCTCTTTCCTACGTAAACTCCATGAATAGTCATTAAGAACTTCCATGTCTCACCTGTGAATTCTACCGAAAATGCTGGGTCTATGTCAAGTACCCTGACATATCCCTTTGACCTCATATCATGAGTCAAAAGGCTTTCATATTGAGCTCTAGTTCTAATTAAATCTGAATCATCCCTAAACTCAACAGCAACCTGAAACCTTTTAATTCGCTTGTGGGTCATTCTTCATATTCGGAAGATTTTCGTAAATTTCTTTTACGATACCACGATTAATATCCCAGTCAAGATAAAAATCAAA
>Ga0315899_10000777_pt1 | contig 38078 bp, 25 predicted proteins | sample LakEriMetagenome_2_FD_203518 | JGI IMG/M metagenome (GOLD analysis project Ga0315899, IMG submission 203518) | Freshwater fungal communities from buoy surface, Lake Erie, Ohio, United States - Buoy 4 MA112 | ecosystem: Environmental > Aquatic > Freshwater > Lake | place: USA: Lake Erie, Ohio...
ACGATGGCGATCTTCTCGGGGCCGGACAGCCGCTTACGCTTCTGCGACATGGGATGGAATCCTCCGGGGGAAAGGGTAGGCTAACCCTTGCCCACGGAGATTCCAGGTTCGACGGGAGCAAGACAGACCTGCTCGACCACAACCTCGCCACTGAAGACTTTGAGTTGTTCGTGGAACGGATGCTGCGAAAGCTTCGCGGACCGATCACGATGGTCATCGACCGGCTCGGAGCCCACAGGAGCGCGGCCAAGCGGCTGCTGGTCAAGTATCCTGACCGGCTCGCGTTCGAGTGGCTTCCGCCCTACTCGCCGGATCTCAATCCGACAGAGCATGTCTGGGGCCATACGAAGTACAGCCGTTTGGCCAACTTCATTCCCGACGATCTTCTTCATCTTGGCAGGACCGTCTCCGACGCTCTCAGAAAGACCCGGCGCCAGCAGCGGCTGCTCCGTTCCTTCTTCCGTCAGGCTGAACTCGACCTGCAGATCCTTGAAAGAACAATTCAAAGCTCAATAAGCAGGGCCGCACCGCGCTCTATCGCTCCATCTTCGATGTCGTCCACAACTTCCTCAGAGCTGAAGCCCTCGGCGAGGACGACACCATGATCGCCAACTACCTCCGACCCGACCTGCTCATCATCGACGACATGGGCATGAAGCAACTCCCCAAGCGCAGCGGCGAATGTCTCTTCGAGATCATCATGCGCCGACACCAGACCCGAAGCATCATCATGACCAGCAACCGCCCACTCGAAGACTGGGGCAAGCTCCTCGGCGACGTGCCCAGCGCATCGGCCATCCTCGACCGCTTCCTGCACCACGCCGAGATCATCACCTTCCAGGGCCGAAGCTACCGGCTCAGGAGCCGCCTCGACGACGAATCAGAGACCACCGCAGAACCAGCCGCCGGTCCAAAACCGGCCAGCGCGCCGACCGGGAATCGACGGCCCAAATCGCCCCCCGCCATGCCCGCTGCCACCGATCGAAGCCCCCAACCGGCTCGATGCCTGGCTGCTGTGGCTGCTGCCGCACGCCTTCGAGACGCAGCAGGAATTGATCCTCGACGGGCCTGTCGACAGGGAGCTGCTCCTGAATGCCGCGAGGCTTATGGAAATCTGGTCCGGCTGGCGGCCCGACCGCCGGCCGATCGCCGTGCGTGCGGAACTGGCCGACCCATCGGCGGCAAGCCGACGAGTCCCGGAACGCACGGGGCTCTTCTTCACCGGCGGCGTCGACTCCTTCTTCACGCTCTTCCATTACGACGAGACGGTGTCAGCCGATCCGGCAGCGGCGCGGCGGCCGGTCGACGACCTCATCTACGTCTGGGGCTTCGACATCCCGCTCATCCATCGGGAGGCGTGCGAGCGGAAGCAGGCGACGCGCGGCCGGATCGCCGCCCGCGTGGGTAAGCATCTCGTCAGCTTCGTGACGAACCTGCGCGAGACTGGCATCCGCCAGCCGTGGGGCCAACCCCAAAACCCCGCTCGCATGACACGTCACGGATTGCCTGGGCAAAGCTGATGGCCAGCGTGGGTGAGGAGTTTCCACTCGAGTGCCCGAACTGCGGCGGCGACATCCGCCTGATCGCGTTCAGGCTGCTTTCCGGGTGCGAAACCATCCCTGGCCTTCGCACTCGTGGCAACCTCCGGTTGCTGCGGACTTCCTGTCCTCGAGCCGGGCCCGATCCGGAAGATTCTCACACACCTTGGCGAACCACTCGAGCCACCGCCAGTCTCACCGGCCCGGGGACCGCCCACCGACTGGGGCGAGCTTGTCCAGGCTGATGACGACCGCGAAGCGGTTCAAGTGTCACCTGACGAGCTACCCGTGATCGGCATCCACAGTCTCTGAGCGGTGCCGGACGCGAGGTTCAAACAAAAGCCCCCAGGCGGCCGAACTCGGTGGGACTCCGCCCCGATGGACGAAAAAAGCCACTGCAGGGGGAGGGCAGCCGTTCCGGGAGCCGGAAAACGCGGCACCATGCCTCGGCAGCTGCCCATCGGCTCGGACATGCCTGTGGACATGGTTGCGGAAGTGCCATTGACCGGACTATCCGTCCACCAACGATACTGGGTTCCGCCTCGCGCGAGGCGGTCGCAGGCCGCCGACGCCGGTCTGTCGGAAAAAGCTGCATGCACGAGACCTCCCCGCCCGATTCCACCCTGCCCCGCCTCGCCCGTCCGTGGGCCGGCCCGTGCGGCGGCGTGCCCCCGCTTGCTGACGCCGTGGCCGCCGACTTCGCGCCGGCCATCGCGGCCGGAATGGCGGAACAGATCGCCGCCCTCGACCGGCTCGGGGCTGACCCCGAGCCGGCGACGTTCGCCAATACGAACCTTGCCTACGAACGGTCGGCGCGGACGCTCGAACGCGCGCTCGCCGTCTACGAAACCTACACCTCGGGCCGCAGCGACGACGCAGTGCAGGAAGTCGAACGGCAGGTCGCGCCGCAACTGGCGGCGCACGCCGACCGGATCGTCCAGGACGAACGGCTCTGCGCGCGGATCGCCGCCGTCTACGCCGGCCGTGACCAGTCGGGCCTCGGGCCCGAACAGCAGCGGCTCGCCTGGCTGCAGCATACCGACCTCGTGCGGGCCGGTGCCCGGCTCGACGCCGCGGCCAAGCGCGACCTGGCCGCGATCAATGCCGAACTCGCCACGTTGCACACGACCTTTTCACAGAACGTGCTTCGCGATGAGGCTGAAAAGAAAATCCATCTCACCGCGGCCGAAGACCTCGCCGGGCTGCCCGAGCCGCTCCGCGACGCGGCGCGTGAGGCGGCCGCGGCCGCCGGTCTGCCCGGTTGGGTGATCGGCAACACGCGGTCGGCCGTCGAGCCGTTCCTCGTGCATGCATCGCGCCGTGGCGTTCGGGAGCGGGTTTGGCGGATGTTCGTCGGCCGCGGCGACGGCGGCGGCCCGACCGACAACAATCCCGTCGCTGCGCGGATTCTCATGCTCCGCGCCCGCCGAGCGAGGCTGCTCGGCTACGCGACGCATGCCCACTGGCGGCTCGAGCATTCGATGGCCGGCACGCCGGAGCGGGCGATGGCGCTCATGGAGGCGGTGTGGAAACCGGCGCTGGCCCGCGTCCGCGAGGAAGTCGCCGCGATGCAGGCCGTCGCCGATCGGGAGAACGCCGGCATCCGGATCGCGGCCTGGGACTACCGCTACTACGCCGAGAAGGTGCGGCTGGCGACCTACGACCTCGATCAGGCCGAGATCCTGCCGCACCTGCAACTGGAAAATCTCCGTGACGGGATGTTCTTCACGGCGGAGCGGCTGTTTGGCCTCGTGTTCCGGCCGATCACGGACGGATCGGTGCCCGTCCATCACGCCGACGTCCACGTCTGGCGGGTGCTGCGGAAGGATGGTGGCCTCGTCGGACTCTGGTACTTCGACCCGTTCGCCCGGACGGGAAAACGGTCCGGGGCGTGGATGGGGAGTTTTCGGCCGCAGTACGGCCTCGACGGCGGTGCCGCGCCGCTCGTTTCCAACACCTGCAACTTCGCCCGCCCCGCTCCGGGGGAGCCGGTGCTCGTCAGCTGGGACGACGCGCGGACGCTGTTTCACGAGTTCGGTCATGCGCTCCATGGACTGCTCTCGGCCGTCGAGTATCCGTCGCTGTCGGGCACGAACGTGGCCCGCGACTACGTCGAGCTGCCGTCGCAGGTGCTCGAGCACTGGCTCTCGACGCCCGAGGTGCTGGAGCGGTTCGCCCTCCACGTCCGCACGGGCCGGCCGATCGCGGCGGACCTCGTCTCCCGGCTGCGACGTGCGGAGAAGTTCAACACGGGGTTTCAGACGGTCGAGTACCTGGCCAGCGCCATCGTCGACATGAAGCTGCACCTCGCCGGAGACGTCGTCATCGATCCCCGGGCCTTCGAACGCGAGACGCTCGCCGCGCTCGGCATGCCCTCGGAGATCGTCATGCGGCACCGGATCCCGCACTTCAACCACGTCTTCGCCGACGACGGCTACTCGGCGGGCTACTACAGCTACTTGTGGTCTGACACGCTCGCCGCCGACGCCTGGGAGGCTTTTCAAGAGTCTTCGGGAGGGCCGTGGGACGCGGACATGGCGGGCCGCTTCCAGCGGCACGTGCTGTCGGCGGGCAACACGGTCGATCCCGCCGTCGGCTACCGGGCATTCCGTGGCCGCGATCCGCAGATCGACGCCCTCCTCCGGCAACGCGGCTTCGCCTAATCTCAAAAAGGTGCCAGCCACCAAAACTGGGCAATTTGCTTCGAATGGGGCACTCGGGAGTCGCACCTCTTTCACGCCGGCTCAGCGGCCCGCTCCAGATCGCGAACCGCCTCCGAGAACACGATTGCCGGCACGGCGTCGAGCGAGAGTGGCCGCTTCGCCCGGGTCGTGAACCTGAGCGTCGTCAGTCGGGTCGCGCCGTCGAGGCCGGCTTCAATACCGACGCGGGCCTCGACGCCGAACGCGGGCAACCGACGCATCAGGACTCCAGGCTCGAAAATGTCCCGCCAGCCCGCGGCATGGAGGACGGCGGCGAGCCTCGCGCCGTCGCAGACGGCCTGCGGAAATGGGCGGAACTCCCCGGCCTCGTCGATCGCGGCGTGATCCGCGGCCAGATGCACCCGCCGTTCCACTTGCTCGAACGGCTGCTCGATCTCTTCGGCTTGCAGGCGGGCGATCCACGCCGGCAGGTCGCCGGAGATCGCGAGTTCCACCGGGTGCACGATGCGCAGCGAGGCGTCTGCCGCGAGCGGTGAGAACCGCCCGTTGACGCCGGTCAGTCCACGGCCGTCCGCGGTGCGCAGGCCGACGTGGTGGCCGTCGGCGACGAGCAGGGACGAGAGCACGCGCTTCACAAGCGGATGCCGGCCGAGCCACTCCCATTCGTCGGCCGCGTGCCACCTGCACCGCAGCATCGCCTCCTCGGTCATGCTGCAGGTGAGATCGAACAAGCCCTGCACGGCCTTGAACTGCCGTTGGTATGGTTTGTATCCGGGATGTTTCTTGAGCGGTGCGGGCGCGGTCTTCACGCCCTTGCCGCGTTTCGTGAACAGGCAGGCCGGCCGGCCGCGTTGGTCGATCACGATCCGCGCCTCGCACTCCTCCGCCGTCACACCGTCCGGCTCTTCATAGCCGGCCGCGGCGGCGAGCAGCCAGTCGAGTCGGGCCGCCGTGCCGAGTCCCGCCCTGCGGGCGAGCAGGCTCAACGCGCGATCGACTGTCTCGATCGCTTCCTGTTTGCGCCGCACCGTGCCGGCGACCTGCCGGAGATGGGCGAGGGCCTGCCGCCGCTCGATGAGGTCGGGCAATCGGCTCGCCCCGGGCAAGAGGCGCACGAACGCCAACGGCGTCGGGTCGATCGGCTTCTCGGCCGCCAGGGCCTCCGCGACGAGCTGTCCGCGATCGACCCGTCGATGAAGGATGGTGATGCATGTCCGTACCTGCTCGAGACGTTTTGGGGCCATGATCACGCGGGCGGCGCCGAGCAGCCGTGCGATCTGCCGGTCGTCGAGTCCGTCGGGCACCCGTTCGTACCAGCGTTCGACGGTCGGGGAGGCGGCGGTCGCCGCCGGCCCGGCGGCGGGTTCGGCCGCCACCGGCGGGTCGGCAGAGTCGGCCGCGGATGGCTCGTCGTCATCGTCGTTCCATGCCGTTGCGACCTGCTCCAGTTCCGTGAGCCATTCGTAGAGCCGCGGCAGTTCCGGCCAGCCGATCGCCCGGCCGACGATCCCGAGCCACTGCGGGGCGAGGAACGCCGCCTGAAGAAGATGGGCCTGCGTCACCTGCCGCCGCGCCAGCAGGTCGGCGATGCGGGCGACCGCCCGATCGTGATCGAGCGTCGGCTCGGGGTGGATCGACCGCACCAGTCTGGAAATCGTCTGGCGCCGGGGCGTGCGGTCGCCCGCGAGCCGTGCAAGCCCGATGGCGGCAGCCCCCTCCACCGCCCGCAGCCAGTGTTCGAAGCCCTCCAAATGGCCCACCGTGGCGGCGAGCGTCGTCCAGTCGGTCGGCGTGTCGTCGGCGCGGTTGGTCTCGGCGTCGACGAGGCACGCCGCCAGTCGGTTGCGGAAGGCGATGAATTCGTCGGCCCGCTGCGGCGACGTCGTCCGGAGCTGCTCGACGAACTCCCGGGGAAGCCGCGGGGATTCCCAGATGGCCGGGGGTTTGTCCAGCACGGCCCGGAGCATGTCGGCGAGCGTCGCGCCGCCGCCGGCATGGCTGCGCAGGTGAAACTGGTCATCCGTCCCGTCGTGCCAGCGCCAGGAACCGGTGTGCCGCCGGATGACGAACAGCCTGCGTGCGGTCTCGACGGGCTCCCGCTCCGCGTGCAGGGCGGCGGGGGAACGCAGCCAGGCCTCGACCGGGACGACCTGCCCAAACACGACGGCGCGACTCCGGTCCATAGATGCAAGCAGTTCCGCGGAAACAGCGGCGCACATCGTTTCGGCCACATCGAGCATCCAGTCATAGTCCCGCCACGTGCCACGGCGGTCCAGGACATGCTCGAACAGCGTGCACACCGTCCGCCTGTGCTTGGCCGCACCGATGGTGGCGAACTCCGCGACCACGTCCGGATCGTAGCCGCCGGTGGGCTCCAGCCGACCGAACAGCCCCTGCGGCACCTGCAGCGCGACGAGCGGACCGAAGTCGATCCCGATGGACTCGAGATGTGTCCGTTTGAAGTCGTCACCGAACACGCCGCGCCGGAGCGTGCCGAGGCGGACGAGGTCAAGGCCGTCCCCCTGCTCCGCAGGCGGTCCGTGTCCCGACCACCACTCGATCGCCCGCAGCCGCAGCCGATCGAGCCACGGGGTGAGATGTGGGCGAAACCACGGCAGTCGGTCGAGTGTCTGGTCGCGACTTTCGGCCGGGCGAAGGTCGTCGGGAATCCGCGACGCCAGGTTGAGGAGAACGTCCCCATGCTCCGCGAAGAAGTCGCCGACGACGGTGTCGAGGGTGGTGAACAGGGCCGCGCAGCCGGGCGAGAATCGGCGAATGGGCCGCGGCCCGGGCGTCCACCGCGGCGTGGCCACGAGCTCGGGAAACGCGGCGCCGAGCGGTCCGGGGAGCGCGGGGATTTCGATGCCGTTCCGCCTGGCGAGGTCGGCATCAATGGCCGCCAGCAGGACGGACTCGTCGTCCGACTCGACTGACTGCCGCGGGCGGCGGGCCGTGTCGCGGACAATTGCCCGCGCCAGGTTCAGGCACCGTTCGCCGCCGGAAGTTTCCAGGGCCTCGAGGACGATCTTCAGGCCGGCGCGGCGGACGCGCGGCCGGGTGTCTGAGCAGAGGCGTTCACAGACCGCAGTCATGCCTTCGGCGTCGAGGTTCCGCACGAGCCGACGCTGCTGCCACTCGACGCCCGCCTGTGATTCGGCCTGCGGTGCCAGCCAGCGGTGCCATTGGGCGGGCGTCAGTGCGGCCCGGGCGAGGAAGCAATGTGGGCGGGTGTCGGCCAACGACTGCCCCCGCGGGAGCGGCCGGGCGCGATCGATGAGCGGCTCGATCGCAGCGTTGTCCGGGGGACGGTAATCGGCGGGAAGGTACAGGTACTGGCGGAACGCCGGCCTGTCGATCATGTCGCCGAGCACCGTCACCGGTTCATCGGCCCAGGCATGCCTCATGGCCGCCTGGATGCGGACGAGGAGCGTGCCCGGGTGGGCACCGCTCAGGGCTTCAAGGCCCGGCTCTGCTTCGATCACCCACCGGGCAAGGTCGATGAGCCGCCGCAGCCGCTTCGGCCGGTCCGCGGGGGCGGCTTTCCGTTTGGCGTCTTCCAGGGGGCTGACGGCGAGGAGGGCGACACGCAGATCCGGATCGGACAGAGCCGTGTCGAGAAGGGGCAGGGCCGCGGGATGGGAAACACGGCCGGCGAGCAGGACCGCGCCGACCCTGGCGTCGATGTCGTCGCCGGCGAGGATCTGCGCGAGGATCGGCGCCCCATCATGCACGTCCTCGGCCAGCGCAACCCAGGCATGGAACAGCAGGCCCGGCGATTCGGCGGGGCACGGCAGGCCCAGCGACCGCGCGTCGATGGCGTCGAGGATCTGCTCGATGAAGCCGGCGACTGCGTCTGCCGGGCTGTCGGCGGCGGGCAGCCCGAACCAGCCGAGGATTTCCGTGCTCACCTCCGGCGACAGGGCATCGGGGTGGGCGAGCAGGCAGCGAAGCACCACTTCCACATGGTCGAGGCTCACCTCGGCGGCTCCGCGCACGATGAGCCGGTGATGATCGCGCCCCTGACCCGAGGCCAGGCATGCGAGGAGCGCGGCGTGCGCCTCGTCATTGCCGCTCCGCCACAAGGCCCTCGGCACGTGGCCGGCGAACATGCTGGCGGGATGGCGATCGTCGAGCGTTAGCCGCAGCGTGTCGAGCACGTTGTGGCCGGCGTCGCCCCCTTCGTCGATCACGCCGGCGAGGAGGCGCCCGACGTGCTCCGTCGTTTCGGCACCCTCGATGAGCACGAGGACCTCGAAGATCCTACGAATCAGCGGCTCGGCGAAGTACGGAGCCCAGACGGCGAGTCCCTCGGCGGTCGTGATCTCGGCGGGATAGTCGAGAACCACCCGCTGCGTCGTCCGCAGCCAGTCCATCTGCTTGCCCAGGTTCACCCTCGGATCGCGGGCTCGGCAGGGGAGCGGCGAACGGAAATCTGAGATGAAGCCGGCGCCGATCGACCGCCACGCTCGCACCGCGGCGGTGGCGAGCCCCGGCAGGAGCACTGAAAAGATGTCGGCGAGTTGGCGGTCGTCGCAGTCGGCGAGGTCGTCAGCGACCCCGGCCCACTCGTCGGCGGCCGTGCCGGCCCCCTGCGCGGCAAGAAACCGGCCCGCAATCGCATCAAGCGGAGCGGGCAACTCGGCGGCCCGAGCCTGCAACTCGGCGTTGCGACCGACAGGCAGGCGGAACGTCTCGAGGAGCCGATGACCGGAGTCAAAGTCGAGCATGGTAGCACGTGGAGGACGGTGCCACGATAACCGCGAAAGGTGCCAGCCACCAAAATTGGGCAATCTGCTAGGTTCTCCAGATTTGGTGGCTGGCACCTTTTTTTTTGGAGGAAGAGCCGTATGGGTGGCACGAGGTGGTGGTTCGTCGCCGTCGTCGCGATCGCGGTGTCGGCCCGGGCGGAGGCACCGTGGGGGCAGTGGCGCGGGCCGAACCGCGACGGCTTCGTGGCCGCGGACCATCGCTGGCCCGACGGCCTCGACGAGACGCGAATGGAAAAACGCTGGCGGGCCGACCTGGGGCCGAGTTACTCCGGGCCGGTGATCGCCGGCCGGGCCGTGATCGTCACCGAGACCTGCGACAAGAAGACGGAGCATGTCCGGGCCATCGACCGCGTGAGCGGGCAGGAGCTCTGGCGAGCGTCGTGGGAGGGATCTCTCAAGGTGCCGTTCTTCGCCGCCTCCAACGGTTCGTGGATCCGCTCCACTCCCTGCGTGGACGGCGACCGCGTCTACGTCGCCGGGATGCGGGATGTGCTCGTCTGCCTCGATGCCGCGACCGGCCGGGAGATCTGGCGGCTGGACTTCATGCAGGACTTGAAGAGCCCCCTGCCCTCATTCGGGTTCGTGTCGAGCCCGCTGATCCGTGGCGACCATGTCTTCGTCCAGGCCGGCGCGGGCTTCGTGAAGCTCGAAAAGAAGACGGGCAAGGTGGTGTGGCGGGTGCTGGAGGACGGCGGTGGCATGATGGGGAGTGCCTTTTCCTCCCCCTATCCGGTCGTGATCGGCGGCGTGCCGCAGATCCTCGTCCAGACCCGCGACGACCTCGCCGGCGTCGATCCCGAGGCGGGCACGGTGCTCTGGAAGACCAAGATCGAGGCGTTTCGGGGAATGAACATCGTCACGCCGACCGTGCACGACGGCAAGGTGTTCACGACGAGCTACGGCGGCGGCTCGTGGCTGTTCGCCGTCGATCCGGCCCGGGCCGAGAAGCCGGTCGAGCAGGTGTGGCGGAACAAGATCCAGGGCTACATGTCGAGCCCGATCGTCATCGGCGGCCATGCCTACGTGCACCTGCGGAACCAGCGGTTCGCCTGCCTCGATCTCGCGACCGGCAAGGAGGCGTGGGTGACCAAGCCGTTCGGCCGCTACTGGAGCCTGGTCGCCCAGGGGGACCGGATCCTGGCCCTCGACGAGACCGGCGACCTGCGGCTGATCCGTGCGACGCCGGAGCAATACGACGTCGTGGGCACGGCGAAGGTGGCGACAGTCGAGAGTTGGGCCCACCTGGCGGTCGAGGGGGACGAGATCTACGTCCGCGACCTCGAGGGCCTGACGGCGTATCGCTGGAAGTGAGCGGCCGGGGTTCCAGAAAGCTGGCCCGACTCCTCGAACACGCGGTCGCCATGGCGGCATGACGACGAACTCAAGACATCGAGTGCATGCTTCCTGGCGGAATCAGGGTGGTCTCCGGAGGGGGTGCGCCCATGCCCTGAGAGCCGGCATCGAGTGAGCGAAGGGCACGCTGCCCGCAGCGAACGTCCGGTGACGGGGTGTGGGCACCCCCGACCTACGCAACGGGCGACTTCTCATGCCTCCGAAAACTGCAAAAGTCGAGGCGCGGGGCCGCGTCGGCGGCCGTGTCGCCGGCCGAACCGTCCCCTACAATGGTCTGTATGAACAAGGCCTTCTGCCGTGAGCCCGACGGCGACACGCCCCCGCTCTGCCCGCTCTGCGGCCATGTCGGCACCGCCGTCGGCACGGCGACGCTCGCCGCGCACGTCCGCTCGGGCAGCGCCGACACGCTCGGCGAACCGGCTTACTTCTGCGGCACGCCCGCCTGTGCGGTCGCCTACTTCGACCTTCTTGAACGATCGGTCCCCGTCGCCGACGCTCACGGGCTGTTCTGGCCCAAGGATCCGGCCGCGCCGCTCTGCGGCTGCCACGGCCTGACCGTCGATGACGTCGACCGCGACCTCACCGAGGGCGTGCCGACGCGGGTCCGGGCGGTCGTCGCCCGGGCCGCGGCACCCGACGCGGCCTGTGCCATCGCCAGCGCCGACGGCCGGTCGTGCGTGGCCCGGGTGCAGGCCTGCTACATGCGGCGCCGCGCCGCCGCGGGCGGCTGAGCGATGCGGCTGTTGAGCTGGAACATCCACAAGGGAATCGGCGGCCGCGACCGACGCTACTCGCTCGGCCGGATCATCGACTGCATCGAGGCCGAGAATCCCGACATCATCTGCCTCCAGGAGGTGGACCGGCTCGTCCGGCGCAGCCGCTTCGACGACCAGCCCCGCCTGCTGGCCCGCGTCCTGCGGCAGCATGCGGTGTTCCAGGCCAACGTCGCCGTCGGTGACGGCAGTTACGGCAATCTCGTCCTCTCCCGCTGGCCGGTCTCGGGCCGCCATCGGCTCTCGCTTCGCCAGGGGGCGCGGAAGCCGCGGGGCGCCCAGCTGCTCGTCGTCGATTCACCCGAGGGGCCGCTGCACCTGGTCCACACCCACCTCGGCCTCGCCGAAAGCGAGCGGCACTGGCAGGTGGGGCGGCTCCTCGGCCACATGCTCTTCCGCTCCGCCGACCGCCACCCGACGCTGATCGTCGGCGACTTCAACGACTGGCGCGACTCCCTCGCGTCGGCGGCGCTGGCCGCCAATGGCTTCCGCCAGGTGACCAGCCCGCGCAGCCGGTTCCGCACGTTTCCCGCCTGGCTCGCGGTCGGCGCCCTCGACAAGGCTTTCGTCCGCGGCCCGATCGACGTCGGCCATGCCCGGGTCGTGCGGACGAGCCTCGCCAAGGCCGCCAGCGACCACCTGCCGCTGGTGATCGACTTTCACCTCGGCTGATCAGCGCCCGTGCCTGCCCCGACGCCGGGCGGCCCACCACTCCCAGGCCAGGGGCAGCACCGACACGAGCACGATGCCGACGACCACCAGTTCGAAGTTCTTGCGGACCGCCGGGATCGTCCCGAAGAAATAGCCCGCCAGCGCGCAGATCGCCACCCAGGCCACGCCCCCGACGACGTTGTAGAACAGGAACGTCGGGTAGTGCATCCTTCCCACGCCCGCCACGAAAGGGGCGAACGTGCGCACGATCGGCACGAAGCGGGCGAGGACGATCGTCTTCCCGCCATGCCTGGCGTAAAAGGCCTGCGTCCGCTCCAGGTGTTCGTGCTTGAGAAACCAGCGGTTGATCGTGAACGCCCGGGGCCCGATCCAGCGGCCGATCGCGTAGTTCACCGTGTCGCCGAGGATCGCGGCCACGATCAGGACCACGAGCAGCGTCGGCAGGCCGATGTGCTCCGGATAGAGGGCCGCCATGGTGCCGGCCGCGAACAGCAGCGAGTCACCAGGCAGGAAGGGCGTCACAACGAGGCCCGTCTCGCAGAAGATGATGGCAAAGAGCAGGAGGTAGGTCCACGGGCCCCAGGCGGTGACCAGCCGCTCGAGGTGTTCGTTGACGTGCAGGAACAGGTCGAGAAACGCCTTCAGGGCTTCCATGGCGGCGGGTCCTTCAAGGAGAGGTGAGCGCGGCGAGCGTCGCCCGGGCGGCGGCGACGGTGGCCTCGATGTCGTCGGTGGTGTGTACCGCGGAAAAGAACAGGGCCTCGTACTGGCTGCAGGGAAGATAGATGCCGCGGTCGATCATCCCCCAGAAGAAGGCGGCGTACCGCCGGGTGTCGCTGTGCGACGCGGTCTTCCACCCGGTCACCGGCACGGGCTCGGGGCCGACCTGAAAAAACGTCGTCATCATGCTTCCGACCCGCGCGGTCCACGCCGATATGCCGGCATCTGCCGCCGCCGCGCGGAACCCCGCCTCCAACCGGCTGCCAAGCCGCTCGAGGTGCGCATACGGCGGATGGTCACGGAGTTCTTCGAGCGTCGCCGTGCCGGCCGCCACTGCCAGCGGATTGCCCGAGAGCGTGCCCGCCTGAAACACCTTGCCCACAGGGAGGACGTGGTCCATGACGTCGGCCCGGCCGCCGTAGGCCGCCAGCGGCAGGCCGCCGCCCACGATCTTGCCGAGCGTCGTCAGGTCGGGCGTGACGCCGAGGATCTCCTGGGCGCCCCCCGCGGCGAGCCGAAACCCGGTCATCACCTCGTCAAACACGAGCAGGCTGCCGTGCCGAGTGGTCAGCCGGCGGGCGGCTGCGAGAAACTCCGGCGTCGGCACGACGAGCCCCATGTTGCCGACGACCGGCTCCATGAGCAGGGCGGCGATCTCGCCTCCCTGCGCCGCAAAGACGTCCTCGAGCCCCTGCGGATCGTTGTATTCGAGCACGATCGTGTCGCGGGCCGTGCCCCGGGTGACGCCGGGAGAGTCGGGGGCGCCGAGCGTGGCGGCCGACGAGCCGGCGGCGACGAGCAGGCTGTCGGCATGGCCGTGGTAGTTGCCGGCGAACTTGACTATTCGCTCCCGCCCCGTGAACCCGCGGGCGAGCCGCACCGCCGTCATCGCCGCCTCGGTGCCAGAGCTCACGAGGCGGACCTTCTCGATCGACGGCACCATGTCGATGATCAGTTCGGCGAGCCGGCTTTCCCCTTCGGTCGGCGCGCCGTAGCTCGTGCCAGTGGCGAGCGTCCGCTCGATCGCCGCCACGACCCGCGGATGCCGGTGGCCGAGAATCATCGGTCCCCACGAGCCGATGTAATCGAGATACGTGTTGCCGTCGATGTCGGTGAGCCGCTGGCCCGACGCCGAGGCGAAGAAGATCGGCTCGCCGCCGACGCCGCCGAACGCCCGGGCCGGTGAGTTGACGCCGCCGGGAATGACGGCACGCGCCCGGACAAATGCGTCGTGGCTGCGGCGGCGGGAGGGAGGCAGAGGCACGAAATGGGAAGGCTGCGTCATGGCTGGTCGGAACCCGGGAGGATCGGTGTCGTCTTGGGGGCGGTCGCGTCGGGCCGGGCCGATGTCAGGAGCCGTTGAGCCTCGGCAACATGCGGCGCGGCATGCGGGCGGCCGGCGAACACCTCGACGAGACTTGTGAGGAGTGCCCGACGTTTCGCCAGCAGTTCGGCGCGGCGGCCTGCATCGCTCGCGGCCGCCGCCTCCCCGGCGAGGTCGGCCGCCTCGGCGAACGTGGCCGCGGCGCGGGCCGCGTCCTCTTCTTGTTCGCGGGCGGCGAGCGGTGTGAACCGGTCGATCTGGCGGCGCACGAGCGCCAGCCAGAGGGCCGCCTCGTTCCCGGCGGTATCGGCGACGGCCGTACCGTGCACGGCGACGATCGCTTCGAGTGCCGCAAGACATCGGGCCGGACTTTCCGCCGCCCGTTCCATCGCCGCCCGGTAGTCCCGCTCGAGCGCTGAAATCGTCCGGCCCGTCTGCGGCCGCCGGTGGCCGCGGCGCTCGAGGGCGTCGACGTCGAGCCTGTGGCCGAGGCCGGCAATCCGCCCTGCCCGCGGGTCGTCGGGGTAGCGGGCCAAAAATTCCTCGATCAGCGGCCGCGCATCGCGGAGATCGGCGGCCTCGTCGGCCTCCAGCGCCGCGATCCGGCGCTCGAGGTCGGAGGCCGACGGCGGCCGCATGGCGAGGAGCAACCCGATCGAGAGCATCGCCGCCCCGGCGAGCACTGCCGATGCCTGACGCCGTCGCGCGGTCGTGGCGTCGCGGTGCGCTTCGGCTGCCATCCGGGCATCGAGTTCGGCCACGGTGGTGAATCGCGTCCGGCTCGCGGCGGGGCCGGATGGCCCGCCTTCGGGCTGCGTGTTTTGCCGGGTGGGCCGCTGCTGCGGCGGCGCCTGTGCGGTCCGCGTGGGTGACGTGGACTGGTGCGGCGCGGCTTCGTCGGGCCCGGCCGCCGTGTCCTCCGCGATCGCCACCGGCATGTCCAGCGTGACGCCGAGCGCATCGGCCGCGGCCCCCGTGTCGTCAGCCAGGCCCGCGATGGCCGTCAGCATGCGCTGGGTGAGCAGGGCATTGGCCGGTCGCGCGGCAGGATCCTTGGCGAGCAGCCGGTCGATGAGGTCGTCGAGGGTCGGCGGAATGCCGGCAACCAGTGACGCGACCCGCGGCGCCGGCTCGCTGCGTTGCCGCGCGATGACACGGGATGCGTCCGCGCCGGTGAACGGCGGCCGGCCCGTGAGCATCGCGAACATCACAAGTCCCGCGGCATACAGGTCGGCCCGGTGATCGACAGCACCCCCGCAGGCCTGTTCCGGCGCCATGTATTCGGCCGTGCCCACGACAGTGCCGGCGCTCGTCTGCCCGGCATCGCCGAAGAGCCGGGCGATGCCGAAGTCGGCGAGTTTGACCGAGATTCCGTCGCGGGGCTCATCGAGCAGCAGCAGGTTGGCCGGCTTCAGGTCGCGGTGCACGACGCCGTGGTCGTGGGCGAACTTGAGTGCCCGGGCCACCTCCGCGGCCAGTGCCACGGTCTCGCGCCACGAAAAGCGGCGACCATCGCGGAGCGCCTGCTCGAGACTCCGCCCCGCGACCAGCTCCATCGCGAAGTATGGCCGCCCCTCTTCTTCGCCGAAGGCCAGCAGCTGCACGATGCCGGGATGCCGAAGCGCCTTGAGGGCGTTGATCTCCGACTCGAACCGGAGCCGCAACGCCTCGTTGCCACCGAGGTGGGCGGCGAGCGTCTTCACGGCCACCCGCCGGCCCGTCGTTGTGTCCGTGGCCTCGAACACCTCCCCCATGCCGCCCTGGCCGAGCCGGGAGAGGACGTCGTAGGGACCGAGTCGCGTCGGGAGCATGCGGCCGAGTGTATCCGATGCATCGCCGGCCGCCGCCAGGGTCACTCCGTCTCGGCAGCGGCCTGCCGGCCGAGCTCCTGATCGATGAGGATCAGGCCGTGTCCGTCACCACCGACGAGCATCAGCCGGTCGTGGACGTCGTCCGCCTCGGCCGTGTCGGCGATCTGCTCCGGGACGAACTGCGACAGGAAGCCGTGCGTGAGGTGATCCCGGTGTTTGTCGGCGATGCCGATCAGGTCGTCGATCCGCTGCAGGAGCTCGTGCTCCTGCGTGCGGACCTGGGCGAAGGCCTCGATCGGGCTCTCCCACGTGGCCCGCGGGGCCTCGATCGTGGCGAACTTCGCTTGGTGGTCGCGGTCGTTGAGATACTTCACGAAGAGGTTCATGTGGGTCAGTTCCCCCTGCCCCTCGCCGCGAAACCAGTTCGCCATGCCGGACAGGCCGCGGACGCTGGCCCACGACGCCATCGAGAAGTAGAGGAACGCGGCCGAGGCCTCGATGCGGACCTGCTCGTCGAGGGCGGCGGCGACCTCGACTTCCAGCGACTTGCGAAAACTCACGGGGATGGCTCCGAAGAAAGAAACCGGGCGAGGTTCGAACGAACCTTGACCGCCGAAGGATAGACGGTCAGGCCGCGGCCATGCAAATGACCATTGGCGAATCGCCGCCGTCAGCGGCCCGTTCCTGTAGCCAGCGCCGCACGTCTTCGGCGACCGCATCGCCGTACGCGATCGCCAGGAATTGGAGCCGACTTTTGTCCTCCATCGCGCCGGGATGGCGGCGTCGGATCGCCTCCTTCGATGAGCGGCGGCCGCGGTTCGTCAGCGCACAGCCTTTGCGAAGCCGCTCCTGCGACTTCAGGGCGCGGATGCACTGAAGTTGGACAGCCACCGCGTCGGCCGAAATATCACTCGGAACTGCGTCAAGCAGCGCGGATGTCGGTTGGGACAGTGGCGTCATGGCCGGGGAATCCCTGTCGGAAGTTCATGACCAATTCATGCGTCGAATCGTGGCCGGGGCCTCTCCAGTCGCCGCAGATTGCTGCCGCGGCCGGCGTTGCAGGACCCGGGTGACTTCTTCTACAGTCCCTGCCTTGAAATCCCCGACCAATCACCATCCAGATCAGGACGGTCGGCACCACGACGATTCGCTCGGAGGCTTGTGCATGGTTCGCGTCCGAAACTGTCGCTCGTGGACACGGTTGCTGCCGCTCGCCCTGTGCGGGCTCGTGATGCCGCTCGATGTCGCCCGCGGCGAATCCGTGGGCGATCTCGGCGGCGCCGACCGGCTCGTCGTCCGCGGGCTGGAAACGACGCTGGCCGCGAGTCTGCGGCAGGGCCTGCTCGACGACGACAGGCTCTACTGGCTGGGCATCCCGTCGGCCGATCGCGAGCCGTATCTCACCGCCCTCCGCACCCGCATCCCGCTCGCCCTCGAGGCGGCGGGGTTTCCCGCGCCGCGGGTGACGGTGGAGGTGGGGCCGGGGCCCGATGGGACGGCGTCGGTGCTCATCGACGTTGTCGCAGGGCCGCGTCTCATGGCTGGCCCGATCCGCGTGACCGGCATCCCCGACGACATGGCCGCGCGGCTCGTGAAGCATCTCCAGGAGCCGCAGCCTGACGGCGACGCCATGCCGGAGACGATCACGCTTCCCGACGGATCGAAAAAGGTGCTCTGGTTCAGCGCCCAGGGCGAGCCTACGAAGCTCGTCAGTCCGGCGTGGACGCCCGGCGACCCCGCGCCGTGCGGTGAGCGGCGCGCGAGCGACCTCTTGGGGTCCGTTGCCGGCTTCTTCCATCGCGAAGGCTATTTCGCGATCGCCGGGTGGAAGAATTTGTGGGAGGAAGGCTACCTCGATGCGATTCGCGAGCACGTGGATGTCGAGGTGCGTGCGGAAGGTGACGAGGCCGTGCTCGCGATCGACGTCAAGCGGCTGCCCGCGCGGACGACGCTCGTGGGCATCGAGGTCAACGACGGCCTGCGGACGACGCCCGCGGATCTCCTGGCCTATCTCGGCCTCACGGTCGGGCAGCCGGTGACTGGGGCCGACCGGCCGGCGTGGCTGGGCCGGCTGCGGCTCTCGGGCCGGTTCATCAAACAAGCCTGCCGGTTCGAGCCGCGGGATGGCGGCTGCGTGGCCCGGTTCGAGCTCGTCGAGTATCGGAAGGCCGCGCCGCTCGCTCGCGTCATGTCGCCCGAGCAGGAGGCGCTGCTGCGGGCCCGGGCCTGGCTGTTGGGCGAATGGCACGCCGGCCGGGAGATTCACTTCAAGGCCACGCTTCAGGGAGAGGACAAGGCCGACGGGCCATGGGGCCGATGCATCGAACTCATCACCGGGCCGGAGACCGGTAGCGTGGTGAAGGTGGAAGGTGGCGACTGGTCGTGCGCCGCGGCCTGTGGGCAGGGCATGACCGGGCTGTTCACCGACACGTCGCGATTCGAGGGCGCGCTGCCCGTCGGGCTGGCACCGCGGATGACAGTCAAGCTCGCCATCGACGAGAAAGACCAGAAGCCAACTTTCCGTTTTGGGTACGGCAACGGCTCGGCACTGGTCTCGTTCCAGATCGAGCCCATCTGCTGCAATGCTGTCGGCATGACCAGCCGCCGGGACGGCGACGAACTCGTCCTCGAAATCGACGATGCGGACTGCCACAGTGAAATTCGCCTCGACGCGGTTTCCGGCCGGCCGCGGCGGCTGGTCAGCATCAGTGAGTCGGGCCGTGGGGAGGTCCGCATCGAGACCGGCGACGGCCTCGTGGCGCAGGCGCTCGGCGACCTGCGAAGCCGGGCGGGCAAGAACCTCGCCGATGCGAATCGGCCCGTGTCGTCATTCGTGCGGTTTGCCCTTGCCAATCGCGGCCCGTTTCACGATGCGGTGCGGCTGGCGGCCGCCATGGCCATGGGCGATGAAATGAATGACGACGCGATCACGCAGGGGATTCAGTCGGTGCAGACGGCCGTTGATGACGACGGCTTCGCCGCACTCGATGCCGCTGTCGGGAAATCGCTCCGCGCGATGCGTGACGCAGAGGCAGCCGACGCGCCGGAGAGGCTCACCATTCCCGTGTCGCGGGAGGAGGAGTTGGTACACGTGCGGTCGCTCTTCGCAACGAGGACCGCGGCCATGACGACCGAGATCAATGGCGTGCCCGTCGCACCGCCCATCGATGACCACATCCGCCCGGCCCTGATGACGCAGCACGCGCCCGAGCCGTTGCTGGGACGGGAACTGGGCCGGGCGCTGGCCGCGGGAGCCGCGCCCATGCTGCGGAGCGTGGAGCGGATGGCGGGCCGCGACTCGGCCGCGGCGGCGGTCGCACGGGCGGCGGTGCTCGTGGTCTCGTTTGCCGATCATGCCGCCGCGGCGCGGGAACTCGCCCGGGTGCCGGCCACGTCGCTCTGGACGCCGGAACTGGAGGCCCTCTGCGCCGCGCTCGGGCCGCGGGGCCGCGAACTCGACCGCCGGGCCCGCGAGGCCCTTGCCTACCTCCACGGCATCGCGGGCGATACGGCCTGGAGCCTGACGGCGTATCGCCGGCTGCTTGCCGAGGTGGAGGAGCAGCACGGGCCGGATCACCCCGAGACGTCGAAATATGTGCACAACCTTGTCTGGCTGTTGAATCGATCCGGCGGGGAGAAGGAGGCCTATGCGCTCGCGCGGCGGCCGCGGGTGGCGATTGAAGGCAACTTCGGGACATCCCAGGGTGGCATGCACCTCCCCACGCCGGCACGGTTCAAGCAGCCTCAAAAAGACACGAAGGCCCACGACGACAAGACACGGGACAAGACCAGGCAGAAGACCGCTGATAACGCCCCGCAACCGGTCTCATCCGGGAGACCGGACGCCGAACGCTGGGGCGGCCTGAACCTCGACCTGCTGAAAACCATCCGCTGACGGCGATCCGATTGACATCGCTCGATCGGCCGGAAAGCTTACGCCTCTGCCGTCCGCGAGTGGGATTCCAACGGCACGAACTTCGGCTACGACCCCGCCCGCGGCCGGACGGCCGGCGAGTTTGGCCACAACGATTTTTATCCGGTCGCCCTCGCCGCGGCCCGCGAGGCCGGGCTCGACGGCGCCGCCACGCTGCGGGTCATGCTCCTCATCGACAAGATCCGCGGCCGGCTCGCCGAGGTGTTCGCCCTGCGGAAGTATTCGATCGACCACGTGCACCACGGCGCGGTCGCCTGCGCCGCGGCCTACACGGCCGCCCACGGCGGCACGGAAGACCAGATCGAGTCGGCGATCGGCATGGTGGTGGCCTATTACGTGCCGTTCCGCGCGATCCGGGCCGGGCACCAGCTCTCTCGGGCCTCGCGGGGTCGTAGAAGTGCACGTGCGTGTCGATGAGCGGCCCGCCAGTCGTGTGCACCGCCGCGTCGGCCGCGGCTTAGCAGCGCAGCTGGGTGGAATCCGGCGGGCGGTCCGGCCGGGTTCCTGTTCGCTCGACCATGCTCCTGGCCGGGTGGGAGCACCGGCAACGGCAGCGGCCTGAATCGCTCCGCGACCGAGGGCCTGCTGGCGGGGGGATGCATCCCGCGAGTAGTGTACGGGCGATCACTTACACTGCCCCCGCCCCGGTCCGCCCATGGTCGCTGCCCTCTGCGGGTTTTTCACGCGGCCCCGCCCCCGGCCTCATGCCGGCCCGGCACCACGCCGCCGCTACGAGCGTCGCCGCCCCGAAAAAACGCCGCTCCACAAGCTGGTCTCGGAGAACCTCGAGAGCTGGCTCGTCTGTCGAGAAGCCGCTGAGCGGTCCGTGCCGGCATACGTCGAGGAGGAACTCCGCGGCTATCTCCAGTGCGGCATCCTCTGCTTCGGATTCGGCCGTGCTCTCTGCATGGGCTGCGGCCAGGGGTTTGTGATTGCGTTCTCGTGCAAGGGCCGCGGGGTGTGCCCGTCCTGCAACGGTCGGCACATGGCGCAGACCGCCGCGCACCTTGTCGATCACGTGATTCCAACGGTGCCCGTGCGGCAGTGGGTGATCTCCGTGCCGAAGCGGCTGCGGGGATTTCTCGCTGACCGCCCCGAGGCCGTCAGGGCCCTCACGAAGATCTCTCTTGACGAGATCGGGTCTGCGAACGCCGCCCCGCCAGCCTTCCTGCCGGCCCGACCAATCAACCTGGCCGACCTGGCCGCGCTCACCGAGCGGGTGCGGCGCCGCGTGATCCGCTGGTTCAGACGCACGCGATTCCTCGACGCCGAGGCAGCTGCCGACATGCTCGGCTGGACCAACAGCAGGTTTTCCATCGACGCCAGTGTGCGGATCGCACTCATCGACCGTGATGTGCCGAGCTATTTTCACAGTCTCGAGCACCTGCTGCGATATTGTGCCCGGCCCCCCTTCGCACTCGAGCGGCTCTCCGTGACCCGCGACGCAAGCGGCCACGCAGCCAAAGTCCGCTACGTGCTGCCCAGGCACAAAGCCGCCAACTGGGTCGGCCCGGGCCGCTCGCGAAAGTCCACGCGTCCAGGGGCCAGCGGCGTCGTCGAGCTCACGCCGTTTGAGTTTCTCGACCGGCTCGCCGATCTCGTGCCGCCGCCGCGAAAGCACCGGCATCGGTATCACGGGGTGTTTGCGCCGAACCACCCGCTCAGGCCCGCCGTCACGGCGCTGGCGATCGGGAACGTCGGCAAGCGGCAAGAGGCCGAGGCTGGCCGGCATGCGAGCGACGGGCACGGCGCGGGAGGCTGCTGCGACCCGGCTCACACACATCAAAAGCCACGCTCACATGACACCGCGCGCATTGCCTGGGCGAAACTCCTGGCCCGGGTGGGGGAGGAGTTTCCGCTTGCGTGCCCCACCTGTGGCGGCGACATCCGGCTCATTGCCTTCATCACGGAGCCAGGGCCGATCCGGAAGATTCTCAAACACCTCGGCGAACCACTCGAGCCGCCTCCCGTCTCTCCCGCTCGGGGCCCGCCCACGGACTGGGGCGAGCTTGTCCAGGCTGATGACGACCGCGCAGCGGTTCAGGTGTCGCCCGACGAGCTGCCCGTGATCGACATCCGTAGCCTCTGAACGGTGCCGGAAGCGAGGCATCAAGGCCCCGGACGGGCGCCGATAACGCCCCGCAACCGGTCTCATCCGGGAGACCGGACGCCGAACGCTGGGGCGGCCTGAACCTCGACCTGCTCAAAACCATCCGCTGACGGCGATCCGATTGACATCGCTCGATCGGCCGGAAAATCCGCTCGGCTTGCCGCCGGGAGTGGTACGCCGGTGTAATCGTCCGGATGACGACCACTTCAGCACATCCCTCGTCCGGCGACGGCGCGACGACGACTCTCCCACGCACGAGCAACCAGGCCCGCGGCCTGGCCTGCTACGCCCGTGACTTTCTCCGGACTGACGCGCCCCCCGTCGGCGCGGCGACGCTCGCCCTCCTCGAACGGTTCCATCTCGACAGCGTCGGCTGCGGCGTGTCGGCTCTGGCGCTCGGTGCCAACGCACCGACGGTGCTTCGCAGCGAGGCCCTGCAGAGCCCCCCAGCGGCCGGCTCGCGTGGTGGCATCTGCTTCGGCTCGGCCCGGCCCTGCGCCGTCGAGAAGGCGGTGGCGGCCAACGCCTCTGCCGTCCGCGAGTGGGATTCCAACGGCACGAACTTCGGCTACGACCCCACACGCGGCCGGACGGCCGGCGAGTTCGGCCACAACGATTTTTATCCGGTCGCCCTCGCCGCGGCCCGCGAGGCCGGGCTCGACGGCGCCGCCACGCTGCGGGTCATGCTCCTCATCGACGAGATCCGCGGCCGGCTCGCCGAGGTGTTCGCACTGCGGAAGTACTCGATCGACCACGTGCACCACGGCGCGGTCGCCTGCGCCGCGGCTTACACGGCCGCCCGCGGCGGCACGGAAGACCAGATCGAGTCGGCGATCGGCATGGTGGTGGCCCACTACGTCCCGTTCCGCGCGATCCGGGCCGGTCACCAGCTGTCCGACAGCAAGGGGGCGTCGGCGGCGCTGGCCGCCGAGGCGGCGGTGGCGAGCGGCCGGCGGGCACTGGCCGGGTTCGTCGGGCCGCGGGACGTGTTTCGCAACCCGCTGGCGATCTACCGTCTCAACGAGCCCTGCCCCGCCGGGGAAAGCCCGTTCGACCTCGAACTCGGCATGGCCGGCGACGCGTTCGCGATCCATGCCATGCACTTCAAGCTCGGGCTCTACGAGCACCAGTCGGCCGGCGCACTGCAGTCGCTCTGCGACCTCTTCGCCCGCCACCCGGGCCTGGCGACGGACCTCGATGCCCTGGCCACGATCCGCGTGCGGATCTACGAGCCGGCCTACTCGATCATCGCCGATCCGGCCAAGCGCACGCCGACGACGCGGCAGTCGGCCGATCATTCGCTCCCCTACATTCTCGCACGGACGCTGCTCAAGGCCGGGGCCGTGGCGGCCGCCGGCCGCGCATGCGATTGGGACTCGCTCATGCTCCTCCCCGACGATTATTCGGACGCCGCGATCGCCGACCCGGCCGTTGCCAGGGTCATCGCCCGGATCGCGATCGAGCATGGCGGCCCCGGCTACGACGCCCTCTATCCCGAGGGCATCCCCACGAGCGTCGTCATCGAGCACGCGACCCTCGGCAGCCTCGACGGCGGGCTCGTGCAGTTTCCGCTCGGCCATGCCAGATCGGACGCGGCGCACACCGCGCGGGTCGTGGACCTGAAGTTCGATCGGCTCGTGGCGGCCGCCGGCGTGGACCCGGCCGTCCTGCGCGACCGCGTCCGGCTGGCGGGGCGAACGGCGGCCGAGGTGGCCGAACTGTATGCCTTTCCGATCCGCGGCGTGACTCCATGACGTCTGGTTCGAACGACGCCGACCGAGGGGGAAACCTGCCTCGCGACGGCGTCGTGGCGGTGGACAAGCCGGCCGGCGTGACGTCGCGGCGGGTCGTGGACGTCGTTGCCCGCTGCCTCGGCACGCGGGCGGCCGGGCACGCCGGCACGCTCGACCCGCTGGCCGAGGGCGTGGTTCTCGTCTGCCTGGGTACGGCCACCCGGCTCGTCGACTTTCTTCACGAGCTCCCCAAGCACTACACGGCGACGTTTCTCCTCGGCCGGTCGAGCCCGTCCGACGACCTGGAGACGAAGGTCGTCGTGGCCGAACCGCTCCAACGGCCCGATCGAGAAGCGATCGCGGCCGCCCTCGGGGCGTTTCGCGGCGACGTGCTCCAGCGGCCCTGCGATTACTCGGCGGTCCACGTGGATGGCAAGCGGGCCTACCGGCTGGCCCGCAAGGGCCGGCCGGTGCCGCTGGCCGCGAAGCCGGTGCGGATCGATCGCCTGGTGATCACGGCCTACGACTGGCCGCGGCTCGGCCTCGACATCGTCTGCTCGTCGGGCACGTTCGTCCGCGCCATCGGCCGGGACCTGGCGGAGGCGGTCGGCACGCGCGGCGTCATGGAGTCGCTCGTCCGCGTCGCCATCGGGCCCTTTGGGCGGGCCGCGGCCCTGCCGCTGGCGGCTGTCAGCCCGGAGACGATCGCGGCGGCGGTCGTCTCCCCGGCCGCAGCGGTCGGCCACCTGCCCCGGATGACGCTCGAAGGGGATGCCCTCGCCCGCGCGGCCCGCGGCATGCTGCTCGCGCTCGAGCCCGAGGCCGCGGAGACGATCGCCGCCGTCGACACCTCGGGCAGCCTCGTGGGGATTCTCAGGCGGCATCCGTCCGGCGGCCATCGGCTGCGGCCGAACTACCTCGGTGTCGGCTGAAGGGGTGTGGATCGCGCCAGGTGCCGTTGATCGCCGCAACACACAGCTCCGAGGGAGCGCTTTCTAGGCGTACTTTCGAAAAATGAAGGTATTCGACAGCCACGCCGACGGTGGCCCCATGGCCTGATCTTCCCGGACCTCCAGCGGCCTGCATCGTGCCTCCTCGGCAAGGCGAAATACCACTTCCTGCGGGAGGCAATGCACCTCGATGGTGCCGGTGTCGGTCGGTTTGGCGAGGTAGGCCGGCGTCGTAAACGAGTAGCCCAACGCATACGTGGGCACCTGAAACATCGCGATACCGCCCGGAGCGAGCCGGGCAAACGCGACCCGCAGGATCATCGCGATCACCGGAGGCGGATTGTGCTGCAACACGATGTGGCTGAACCACAGATCATACGGCTCGGAAAGCCCGAAATCGGGGGGCCGAGACAGCTGGAACTGCACGTTGCGGACACCGCTTCTCGCGACTGCATCGCGGGCCATGGCGAGATGGCTCTCCGAGATGTCGCACGCCGTGACCGCGGCGAATCGCCGTGCCAGGTATGGAGTCACCCGCCCAATGCCGCACCCATATTCGACGACTCGTCGGATGCTCGGAATCGCGATCCCGTGCCGCTGAAGGGCGCCGACCACACGTGCCGCATCGTTCGCTCCGGAAGCGTAGAACGCCTCCGCGCTGCGTGCGATGTGTTCGGGAAGAAACGCATCAGCGGAGAGAACCGACCAGTGCGGCCGTTCCTGCCCAAGCTTGTTCCACGTTCGTTCCACGTGCTGGAGAAGCCGGGTGGACGTGGGGGCATCCGTTTCCCATTCGACGTGCTGGGGCGCGAGGTTCTGGGGAAGCGAAGCCGCGGCCGCGGTCTGGCCGACCGCGGTGGATTCGAAGGCGCTGCGAAACTCGGCCGACTGGAGGAAAATTCGGCGCAGCTCCGCGATCGAGGCTGTCGTCAGCCACGGAGGGATCTCGTTCGGCTGCGGCTCACGACCCAGGATCCATTGATACGCCGCTGTGACTTGGTCGCTTGAAACGGTCATGGTGAGTGAAAGCTCACGGAGGCAGGAAAGGTGCTTGCTCGTGCGAGACGGATCGAGCAACGAACGCCGTCAAGCCATCTCGCCATCGCGGGGCGTCGCGCCCGGAGACGTGCGTTGCGGGACCGGGTTCCGCTCGTAGGATCCCGGAGAAGATTCCATGGTGGCTCTAACGTGTCCGACTCGCGGCGGATGATAGCCCGATGGCGGGCAATCCGGCAAGAAAGTCCGGCCGATGGCATGCTCATTGCACCACCGTCCAGCCGTTGACTCGGTTCGTTGACCCCGGGCGGGCGCGGCTGATGGCGATCGGCCCGCCGAGAAACGAGTTCGTGCACGACCTGGGCTCCCGGTTTGGCACCGCATCGCTTTCGCTGCCCGGTGACGGAACGAACCGGCGTTCCAGCCAGGCGGCACGATCGGCACGCCCCTGCTTCCCCAGGCGGCACCATCCTTGCGGTCGGCACGACCGGCGGGCCGGGCACCGGCCAACGTCCCGTCCTGCCCGCGAAACCCCCTGTAGAGTTGCTGACAGGAACCGTTTCCGCCCGCCAGGACTGTCGTTTCATGGCCATCGCCGACCGCGTTGTCGATCAGGGTTTCTCGTCGCGCTCCGCTGCCCGTTCCGGCGGCGGCCCGTTCGGCCGTTCGGCGGAGGCCGCCGCGCCGACGCCGGAACGGGCGCCGCGGGACCGGGTTCGCGACGTCACGGCCCTCGGCCTGCTCGCCGCCTGCCTGTTTCTGGTCGTGGCATTGGCCACTTTTCATCCGGCCGATCCGCCGGCAGCGCGGATGTTTCCGCCACATGCCCGGGCCGCCAATGCCTGCGGCTTCATCGGCGCCGTCGCCGCCACCGGGCTGCTGGAATCCCTCGGTCTCGCAGCCTGGTGTCTGGTCGGCGGCCTCGTGGCCCTCGACGCGGCTCTGCTCCGGCGCCGATCGCTGCCCGACCTGCCGCTGCGGACGGCGGCCGGGGTCGTCGCCATCGTCGCCATCTGCACGCTCCTCGCCCTCTTTCTCCCCGACTGGATCGATCGGCCGTTGTGGGGACCGGGCGGCCGGATCGGATCGCTGGGCCGGTTCTTCGCCGAGGCGTATCTGGCACGAACCGGCGCCGCCATCGTGCTCGCGGCGGTCACCGCCGCCGGCCTGTTCATCGCCCTCGACCCGCTCCCCCTCGTGACTGCTGCCGGCCTGATCGCGTTCGTCTGCCGCGGCCTGCGGGCCGCGGGCACCGGGGTCGCGGGCCTGCGCCGGTCGCGTGCCGCCGACACGGACGTGGTGACGGCTCCCTTCCCCGGCCTGCGCGGCCGGTTTGGCCGCACGGCGGGTGAAGCAGATGACGAAGACGATGCCGCCGACACCGCCGTGGAAGCCAGCGACGAGCCCGAGACCGAGGTCGATTCCGGACCGACGATCCGCGTCCGCCGCCGTGCTCCCGTCGTGCCGCCGCCGGTCGCGGGCAGGACGGACGGCGAGACTGACGACGAGTCGGACGATGAACACGACGCCATGGCCGAAGACGCAAGCGGCACCGTCGCGGAAGAAGAAGAACAGGCCGCCCCCGCCCGCCCCGCGGTGCCGATTCGCACGCTTTCCAGCCGGCGCCGGGCCCCCGAGCCGCTCGAACTCTCCCCCGATCCGTCCGCCGACTACGAGCTCCCCGCGCTCGACCTCCTCCTGCCCACGGAGCACCTCCAGCTCGAGGAGCAGGAGCAGGAGGTCCGCGAGCGGGCCCGCGTCCTGGAGAAGACGTTCGCCGACTTCGGCTTCAAGGTCCGCGTCGTCGAGATCGAGACCGGGCCAGTGATCTCCCAATACGAGATCGAGCTCGAGGCCGGCCTGCGGCTGGCCAAGATCGCCAACCTCGCCGACGACCTGGCGATCGCGCTCCGCGTCCCGAGCGTCCGCATCGTGGCGCCGATCCCCGGAAAAAACTCGGTCGGGATCGAGGTCCCTAACACCACCCGGCAGATGGTCCGGCTCCGCGAGGTGATCGAGGAGACGCAGGCCAAGAGCCGGGCGATGAAGATTCCGATCTACCTCGGCAAGGACGTGGCCGGCAATCCGATGGTCGTCGACATGGCGAGCCTGCCCCATCTCCTCATCGCCGGTCGCACCGGGACGGGCAAGTCGGTGTGCCTGAACTCGATCATCGTGTCCATGCTCATGACCCGCCGGCCGGACGAGGTGCGGATGCTGATGATCGACCCGAAGATGGTCGAACTCACCCCGTACAAGTCGCTGCCGCACCTCATGCATCCGGTCGTCACCGACATGCGCAAGGCGGAGGCGATCCTCGCCTGGGCGGTGGAAAAGATGGAGGAGCGTTACGCCCTGCTCGCCAAGGTCGGCGTCCGCCACCTGACGCAATACAACCAGCTCGGCCGCGAGGAGATCCTCAAGCGGATCGATCCGCCGGGCCCCGAGGAGGCGGCCGCGATCCCCACCACGATGCCGTTCATCGTCATGATCGCCGACGAGATCGCCGACATGATGATGACCGCGGGCAAGGAGATCGAGCAGCACATCATCCGCCTCGCCCAGAAGAGCCGGGCGGTGGGCATTCACCTGATCCTCGCCACCCAGAAGCCGACCGTGGACGTGATCACGGGCCTGATAAAGAGCAACCTTCCCGCCCGGATCGCCTTCCAGGTCGCCAGCCGCACCGACAGCCGCGTCGTTCTCGACGAGTGCGGCGCCGACCGGCTCCTCGGCAACGGCGACATGCTCTTCCTCTCCCCCGGCACGAGCCAGATTCTCCGCGGCCAGGGAACGTTCGTCAGCGACGACGAGATCGGCCGCGTGATGGGGGCGATCGGCACCAGCGAGCCGCAGTACGCCGCGGAACTGGTCAACCTCCAGCCGGCGGCGGCCGCCGGCGAAGGGGCGAAGGCGGGGCCGAGTCCGAAGGACAAGGACGACCTCTACGAGGCGGCCGTCGAGGTCGTGATTCGCGAGGGCCGCGGCAGCGTCTCGCTCCTGCAGCGGGCGCTCGGCGTGGGCTACGGCCGCGGGGCCCGGCTCATCGATTTCATGGCGGAGGACGGCGTCGTCGGCCAATATGCCGGCTCGCAGGCCCGCGAGGTGCTGATCACGATGGAGCAGTGGGCCGCCCGGTCCGGAGCCGCCCCCCTGCCCCCCGATCCCGCGCCGCGGAAACTCAGGATCCAGCCGCATGTCGTTCCGGCTTCAGTCAGGGCCGACGCCGATCACGAAGACGAAGATCGCGACGACCTCGAGTCGGACGACGACCAGTACGAGGACGACGACGTCGATGCCGACACGGACGCCGGCGACGACGACTGGGAAGACGACGCGGATGATCGCGAGGACGACGCCGGCGACGACGACTGACCGCGCCGCCGCCACGTGGCACGAGCGTTTGCCGCCGGGCCGACGGCCAAGTATTCTCGTCCGACTCTCCCGATTCAGATGTCGGCCGGCCGGCTGCGGCGTCAGCCGATGAGCGATCCTCATGCGCACGATCGAGATCTACGACACCACGCTCCGTGACGGCAGCCAGGGGGAGGGAATCAATTTCTCCCTCGAGGACAAACTGGCGATCGCCCGCCGGCTGGCGGACGCGGGCGTCGACTTCATCGAAGGGGGCTACCCGCTCTCCAATCCCAAGGACGCGCAGTTCTTCGCCCGGGCCGGCGATCTCGACCTCGGCCGGTCGCGGGTCGTGGCCTTCGGCATGACCCGGCGGCGGGGAATGGCGGCCCCCGACGACCCCGGAATGAAGGCCCTGCTCGACGCACGCACGCCGGTCGTGACGATCGTCGGCAAGACCTCCGCATTCCACGTCGCCGAGGTCCTCGGCGTCTCGCGTGAGGAAAACCTGGCGATGATCGCCGACACCGTGGCCCACCTCCGTGCCGCCGGCCGCGAGGTGTTCTACGACGCCGAGCACTTCTTCGACGGCTGGAAACTCGACGCCGGCTACGCCGCGGAGACGATCCTGGCCGCGGCCCGGGCGGGCGCGACGCGGATCGTCCTCTGCGACACCAACGGCGGCACGCTCCCCGACGAGATCGCCTCCCTCGTCCGCGCGGCGGCGGCCGCGGTCGCCGCCGCCGGCCACCCCGTGCCGCTCGGCATCCACTGCCACAACGACTGCGATCTCGCCGTGGCCAACTCGCTGGCGGCCGTCGCGGCCGGGGCCGCACAGGTCCAGGGAACGATCAACGGCATCGGCGAGCGGTGCGGCAACGCCGACCTGATCTCCGTGATCGCCAACCTTGCCCTCAAGTGCCCGGGGCACTCGCTTCTCGGCGATTCCGGGACCCGGCAGCTCACGGAACTCTCCCGGTTCGTCTACGAAACGGCCAACATGACCTACCGGGCGAGCCAGCCGTTCGTCGGCTCGAGTGCCTTCGCGCACAAGGGGGGCATGCACGTCCATGCGGTGAGCAAGGCGGCGGCGTCGTACGAGCACATCGCCCCGGAGGCGGTGGGCAACTCGCGGCGCGTGCTCGTCAGCGAGCTCTCGGGCCGGTCGAACATCGCCGCCCTCGTCACCCGTGCCGACGTCCGCGACGATCGGGCCCTGCTGGACGCCGTGCTGGCGGAGGTCTGTCGGCTGGAGAACGAGGGCTGGCAGTTCGAGGCCGCGGATGCGTCGTTCGACCTGCTCGTCGACCGCTGCGCCGGCACGTTTCGGCCTGCGTTCACCACGCTCGCCTACAACGTGGCGGTCGAGAGCCGCTCCGGCGGCGACGTCCGCACCGAGGCCACGGTCAAGCTCGAGGTGCGGGGCGAGCAGCGGCACGAGGTGGCCGAGGGGGACGGTCCTGTCAACGCCCTCGACGCCGCCGTCCGCAAGGCCGTGGCGCCGGCCTTCCCGGCGGTCGCCCGCATGCACCTCCTCGACTACAAGGTGCGGGTGATCAACGCCCAGGAGGGGACGGCGGCCAAGGTCCGCGTGTCGATCGAGAGCACCGATGGCGACCGGGTCTGGGGGACGGTCGGCGTGAGCGAGAACGTCATCGAGGCCTCGTGGCTGGCGCTCGCCGACTCGTTCCTGTTCTTCCTCGGCAGGTCGTGAGCAGGGTGACGTGGACGATCTCCCCCTCGCGGTTCACCTCCGACGCCTGGCAGGCTTTCCGCTCCGCCACGAGCGTGTGGCCATCCGGCAGGACCTAAAACTGGACCGTGATGCTCGGCGGCTCGTACTCCCGGACGATCCTGCCCAAGAAGTCAGGGCGGCCGAGGTCCATCGTGGTCGACGAGCCTTGGAAAAGGGCTGAATCCTAGCGGTCTCCTCCCGACGCGTTGTCGGCGGGCCAGCCCGCGCCGGCCGCGTCCGCACCGGTGTCTCGCCGCACCAGCAGCCAGCGGTTCACCTGGCGGTAGTTGGCCTCGATCCAGGCGAGAAAATCAGGGCCCGCGTCCGGCAGCGCCTCGAAAACGAACGCCGTGTCGAGCAGCCGCGGCCGGCTGCGGCGGATGTCGGTCGCATAGTCGAACGGGGGAAGCTGCCACCGGACGCGGGCCGCGCGCATCGCGTGCGTCGTGCGGCGGTCCGAATCGATCAGCGGCACAGGGTAGAAGGAGGCATCCTGCACCACGATGGGATGGAGCCTGCTGCGCATCAGGATCGTGTCGTCCGGGAGCAGCGCGGCAGCCAGGGATTCACGTGAAGACAGCGTGCGAAACACGGTGCTGCCCCGTGCCAGCGTCATGGCCGCCGACAGCACGACGACCGCGGCGGTCAGGTTGACGACCAGGCCCGCCGCCGGACGCGGTGCTCGACCGCACGATGCCTCTGCATGCGCCACCACGATCAGGCACGCGGCCACGAGCGGCACCAGCGACTGCCCGTAAAGGAAAGGCCATGCGGAGCAGACACCGACGGCGAGCGCCGCCCAGGCGGCCGCCTCCCAGGCCGGATACGCGCGGGCAGCCTTGAATTCCGCGGGCACGACGTGGCGGAAAAACAGGAACAGGCAGAGCAGCGTCGCGGCCATCGACGGCAGTTGGAACGAACTGCCCGCGCCGATCTTCTGCAGCAGTGCGGAAAAGTGGATGTTGAAGAGGATCTCGGACGGCGTCTGTCCGCTCACGACCGCCGCCGTGACGAAGCCCGCCACGAATCCCGCCATGACTGCCATCACACGCTTCCACTCGGGCTCCGCGCGGTCCGGTCGGGAGGGAATCACGAAGATCGGCAGAACGGCGAGGAATCGAGGCGCGGCCTCGCAGGCCAGGCCCGCGAGAAAACCTCCCGCCAGTGCGGCCCCGGGATGCCGCCCGCGGGCGAACGTCCATCCCCAGACGGTCAGCGGCAGGCCCAGGGTCTCCGGCCGGAGTGCGACCGCTTCGGGGTAGACGACGACCGTAAAGGCGGCAAGTACTGCGGCGCTGTTCAGCGGTGACAGCCAGCGTGCATGCCGCCCGCGGGCAATGCGGCCGACGCCCAGAAAGGTTGCCAGCAGCAGGATCGCGACCAGGCAGCGGCCTGCGAAAACGGCACCCGTCGGAGACACGGGCCCGAAGCGGAACACCGGACTGAGAATCGTCCACAGGAGTTTGGGATGGTGCTGGAAAAAATCCTCGTGCGGCCGTTCGCCCCAGCGGCCCATGAGGTAGGCGGCGTGCAGGTGCTCCCCCTCGTCGTCCGGTTGACCGGGCCCGAAGACCGCAAATGCCAGGGAGACGACCAGCGCCAGTGCAGCCAGGGCGGGAACGGGCCGGCACACCGTGCGCACCAGCGTCGCGAACCATCCGGCCGTCACGTCGTTCGGGCGTGTGGCCTGCGTTCCGGGTGTTGCGTCGGCCGCGAATACCGACGCCGTGGCAGTGGAATCGGGGTTCGGACCTGGCGCGGTGGGGCCGTTCATGAGACAGAGCATACCGGTGCCGGCACCGCGACGATACGCATGCTGCCGCATCTCATCGCATCTGAACGATCGGCACCTGCCGGAGCGTATGCCGCGGCCGCTGCAGGCGATCGTTGCCTGTTGCAGTCTGGCTGCCAGACCTCGCCTGGCTCGCCGTTGCGCCAACGCCGTGCGGCGCGCTAGCGGAACGGTGCCGCCGTTCGCTACATTTGCGGCTCTTTCAGGAGCCCCCATGCACGAACTGCCGAAGCACTACGACCATCGCGCGGCCCAGGGCCGCTGCCGGGCCCTCTGGGACGCCGCCCGCCACTGGCACGCCGACGTGCCCGCCCCGGACGATCGCCGGCCCGTGTTCTCGATGGTCATCCCGCCCCCGAATGTCACCGGTGCGCTGCATCTCGGGCATGCCCTCAACAACACGCTCCAGGACGTGCTCGCCCGCACCCGGCGGATGCAAGGCTGCGTGACCCTGTGGATGCCGGGCACCGACCATGCCGGGATCGCCACGCAGGCTGTGGTCGAGAAGCGGCTCCTCGAGGAAGAGCGGCTCTCCCGCCACGACGTCGGTCGGGAAAAGCTCGTGGCCCGGATCTGGGCCTGGAAGGAGCAGTACGAGAAGCGGATCCTCGGCCAGCTCCGCGACCTGGGAGCGAGCTGCGACTGGGACCGGACCCGGTTCACGCTCGACGAGCGGTGCGCCGCCGCCGTCCGCACCGCCTTTTTCCGGCTCTTCGAAAAGGGCGTCGTCAAGCGTGGGAAGCGGCTCGTCAACTGGGATACGTTCCTGCAGACCGCCGTCAGCGACGACGAGGTGTTTCACGAGCAGGTGAAGGGTCACTTCTGGCATATCCGCTACGACGTCGTCGACCCGCGGCCCGGTGAGCCGGCGAGCGTGACCGTGGCGACGACCCGGCCGGAGACGCTCCTCGGCGATACCGCCGTGGCGGTGCATCCGGCACCGGCCGCGGCTCTCGCCGCCGCCGAGGCGGTCCTGCGCGAGAAGCGGTCTGCGGCGCCCCTCAAGGAGCACGCAGACATCGATCGTGATCTGGAGGAACTCGCGTCCCGGCGCCGCGACGTTCTGGCCGGGCTCCAGACGCTGGCGGCAATGGCGGCCGACGGCCGCCAGGTGCGGCTTCCGCTGCTTGGCCGGGCGATCCCCCTCGTCGCCGACGAGTGGGCCAAGCCGGAGCTGGGGTCGGGCTGCGTGAAGATCACCCCGGCCCATGATCCGAACGACTACGACGTCGGGCTGCGACGGGGTCTGCCGCAGGTCAACATCCTCAACCCCGACGGCACGCTCAACGCCGCGGCCGGGCCGTACGCGGGCCTGACGATCCAGAAGGCGCGGACGCAGGTCGTGGCTGATCTCGAGGCCGCCGGGCAGCTCGAGCGTGTCGAGGACCGGCTCATCGAACTCGCCCACTCCGACCGCTCGAAGACGCCGATCGAGCCTTATCTCGCCGACCAGTGGTTCATCCGCATGGACGAACTCGCGCAGCCGGCCCTCGACGCCGTGACATCGGGTCGCGTTCGGATCGTGCCCGAGCGGTATGCCAAGAGCTACCTCGACTGGCTCTCGGAAAAGCGCGACTGGCCGGTGAGCCGCCAGCTCTGGTGGGGGCACCGGATCCCGATCTGGCACGTCGCCGGCGTGACGGAGGCCGACCTCGAACGCGCGTTCGCCGGCCGCGACACCGTCGCCTGGCGGCCCGACGACGCGGGCGGCTGGTTCGTCTGCTCGGCGGCCGAGTCGCTCGACGTCGATGCGGTGGCAGGCCAGCCGCTCGTCCGCGATCCCGACGTCCTCGACACCTGGTTCTCGTCCGCGCTCTGGCCGCACTCGACGCTCGGCTGGCCGGCGGCGACCCCGGACCTGGCCGCGTTTTATCCCACCTCCACGCTCGTCACCAGCCGCGACATCCTCACGCTCTGGGTGGCGCGGATGGTGATTCTCGGCCTGTTCGACATGGGTCAGATCCCGTTCCGCGAGGTCTACATCCACCCGAAAATTCTCGACCGGTACGGCGAGACGATGAGCAAGAGCAAGGGAAACGGCGTCGACCCGGTCGATGTCATCGACACGCTCGGGGCCGACGCGTTGCGGTTCGCCCTCGCCGGCATGGCGACGGAGACGCAGGACGTGCGGATGCCGGTCGACTTCCAGTGCCCGGCCTGCGGGCACCTCGTCGAACAGACTTCGCAGAACCGGGTGCGGCCGCGGATCGACTGCCCGAAGTGCGGCAAGCCGTTCCGCACGCAGTGGGCCGCGGCGGAGGCCGACCTCGCCCTGCCCCGCGGCCCTGCCGTGAGCGAGAAGTTCGAGTCGGGGCGGAACTTTTCCAACAAGCTCTGGAACGCGACCCGGTTCGTGCTCATGAACCTGGAAGGGTTCGCCGGCAAGCCGCTCGACGCGGCCGCGATCGCCGCCGCGCCGCTCGAAGACCGCTGGCTGGCAAGCCGGCTGGCGAGCGTGAGCCGCGACGCCACGCGGGCGATCGATGAGTATCGATTCGCCGAGGCCGCACGGATTCTCTACGCCTTCGCCTGGGACGAGTTCTGCAGCGCCTATCTCGAGCTCTGCAAGCCCCGGCTCGCCGATCCGGCCACGCGACAGCCGGCCCAGGGGATGCTGCTCGCCGGCCTCGACACGATCCTCCGGCTCCTCCATCCGATCATGCCGTTCGTCACGGAGGAGATCTGGCAGCACCTGCGCGAGGTCGCGGGAAACCGCCGGCTGCCCTGGGATGACGGTCCCCTCCCCGACTCGATCATGGTCGCCCGCTGGCCCGCGATCCCGCCGACTTGGATCGACGCGTCGATCGAGGAGCGGTTCGGCACGTTCCTCGCGGTTGTGGGGGCGATCCGCGAGATTCGTGCCCGGCAGAACGTGCCGCCGAAGACGCGGGTCAAGGTGGCGATCCGGGCGCCGCGGGAGCAGGCCGATCTGCTCGGGCCCCTGCACGGTGCCGTCGAGTCGATGGCGGCCGCGGAGCTGACGGCAGTCGGCCCCGCTGCGGTCGGGGCGACGGGTGCGGCCGCGGCCACGGTCCGGGGCTGCGAGGTGTTCGTCGATCTCGCCGACCTGATCGACGTCGGCGCGGAGATCGCCCGGCTCGGCAGGGAGTTGGAGAAGACGGCGGCCTTCATCGACGCCAAGCGGAAGAAACTGGCCGACGAGACGTTCGCTGCACGGGCACCGGCGGCCGTGGTCGCCAAGGAGCGGGCCCAACTGGCGGATCTCGAAGAAAAGCTCGCCAAGGGGCGGGCCATGCTCGTCGAACTCGAGAGCCGCAAGGGCTGACGTCCCGTGAATGGCGGTGGAACTTCGGGTACAATCCGCTCAGTCGGGCGGATGACGATCCGGCCGGGCGGCTGGCACCCCAGGGAGACTCCCATGAGCGTCCAGATGGAGCTCTCGCGGATCATCATCAGCGAGATCAACGACCAGCAGGTGGTTTACCTGAAGGAGGTCGAGGGGGACCGAACGTTCCCGATCCTCATCGGTCTCTTCGAGGCGACGAGCATCGACCGGCGGGTCAAGCATCACTCTTCGCCGCGGCCGCTGACCCACGACCTGCTCGTGGCGGCGGTCGAACTGCTGGGCGGCGAGTTTCAGGATGTGATCATCTCCGAGATCAAGGACCACACCTACTACGCCCTGATCCGCGTCGTTCGCGAGGGAGAGGTGATCGAGATCGACGCCCGTCCATCCGACGCGATCGCGGTGGCGGTGACCTGCGAGCCGAACCTGCCGATCTACGTGTCGGAGGAGGTCTTGGAGAACGTCCTCGGCTAGTCGCGGACCTGATTCGGCGGGCTGCCGCCGCGGGCTTCGAGGTCCGCGAGGACGTGGAGCGGGCCCGGCGACGTAAGCCGGAGCCGACGGAGAGGGGTCACGTCTGTGGTGGTTGTGTTCGGGTAGGTCGTGCTGCTGGCCAGCGGCATGACCGTGCTCCCGCCGCCCGACTGCACGAAGTACGTAAACGCGTCCTGCGTGACCGGCGTGCCCCGGTCGCCCCGCATCACGGCAGTGCACGACACGAACCGGTCCACGCTGCCGGCGAGTGTCGCCGTGGCGGTGGTGGCCGTGGCGTAGTTCGTGACCTCGATCAGGCCGCTTGTGTCACTGATGTACTGAAAGTTGCCGGCGACCTCGTTCAGGAGATCGGGGTACCGCTCGATGTCGGCGAGGTTGGCCGGCAGGCTGACCGCTTCCGGGCTGGCCACCCAGATCGGCAGGCCGCGGGAGTCGTAGCGGGTGTAGGTGCCTTCCTGCCGGGTGACGCCGCCGTCGGTCGTGCTGATCACTTCGAGCATCGGCTGCAGGCGGGCGTTGGCGTAGGTGATGCGCTCGGTGCCGTCGGGGCGGGTCTCGGTGGTTTTCATGCGCCAGTCGAGGTTGCTGCCGAGAAAATCCGCCCATTTCGGAGGCTCCCTCCAGCCGATTCGCCGGTAGAATGCTGTGATGATCAAAACCGGCGAAGCTGTCGTTGATGAGCAAGGCACGGTCAGACTGTGAACGCCGGTTAAAAAGTGCAGCGCGGGGCGGGGTAGCCCGGCCGGTCGAAAAGTGCAGCGCTGGGGATGGGTTGAATCTAGTCCGGGGTAGCTGGTTTCTCCAAGGATGGCGGCTTCAGGACGGGCCGATCGCTCGCCGCTGCCGTCTGCGGGCGTCGCGGAGGCGAAAGCTCTCGCCCTTGGCCTCGAGAATGTGGCAGCGGTGCGTGAGGCGATCGAGGGCGGCTCCGGTGAGCCGTTCGCTGCCGAGCACCTCGGTCCACTGCTCGAAGGGCAGGTTCGTGGTCACGATCAGGCTTTGCCGCTCATAGGCCGTGCTCAGGACGTCAAAAAGCAGCTCGGCCCCTACCTTCCCGATGGGAACATAGCCCAATTCGTCAAGAACGATGAGGTCGAGCTGCTTGATCTGCTTGCGGAATCGGAGGAGCTGCTTCTCCTCCTTGGCCTCCATGAGCAGCGTGATCAGTTCGGTCACCCGAAAGAATCGCACCTTGCGTCCCTGGCCGCAGGCGGCGAGTCCCAGAGCGATCGCCAGATGCGTCTTGCCCACACCGCTTGAGCCGATGAGCAGCACGTTCTCCCGGTCGTCGATGTACTGCCCCGTGGCCAGTTCGAGCACGAGGGGCTTGTTGATCGACGGCTGCTGGCCGAAGTCGAACTCGTCGAGCGTCTTCGTCTGCGGGAAGCGGGCGGCCTTGAGCCGCCGCTCCGCCGCCCGTCGCTCACGTTCAATCAGCTCCAGCTCGCAGAGCCGCTGCAGGTAGGCAAGGTGGTCGAGGTTCTCGACCGCCGCCCGGGAGGCAACCTTCTCGCATTCGTTCGACATCGTCGGCAGCTTGAGCGACTTCAGGTGGTGCTTCACGAGCACCGTGCTCTTGGTGGTGCTCATGTCGATGCCTCCTGGCCCAGGAGCGACGCATAAGCAGTGATGTCAGTCGGTGGAACGTGCACGAGCTTCAGGTGCGGACGACTGTCGAGGCAGAAAAGCGCGACGGGGGACTCGCGTCGGTGTTCCACGATCACTCGGATCGTGTCCGCATCGGCGATCCCCAGGCCCATCGCATACTCCACCGCAGCCGACAGCTCCTCGGGGCTTGCCTTCTCGAGCAGGAGAAGCACACGAATGAACTCCTTCGTCCCGAGGCCATCGGGAGTCCGCTCCATCCGGCGGCGGAGCACGTTGAAGCATTCGGGCAGTTGCCAGTCGGCAAGAGGACGGGCATCAGGGCAATCGCATCTTCTGAGAGCGGCACAAGTATTGCGGTGAGTCGTCGAAAGGCAAGCGGGCGGCGGTGGCCGCACGCCACCTGGCCTTTGTCATGGAGGACGACTTGTGATTGTTTCAACG
>Ga0315899_10000778_pt1 | contig 38069 bp, 22 predicted proteins | sample LakEriMetagenome_2_FD_203518 | JGI IMG/M metagenome (GOLD analysis project Ga0315899, IMG submission 203518) | Freshwater fungal communities from buoy surface, Lake Erie, Ohio, United States - Buoy 4 MA112 | ecosystem: Environmental > Aquatic > Freshwater > Lake | place: USA: Lake Erie, Ohio...
CTCTGTCGGTCTCAACTGAGCATTCGGTATTACGTCCCGCTATCTTCGCATGCCAAACGGCAATTGATTAGGAGTGTAGCTTCTCCTTATCTGCGAGAAATCAGTTCGGTTAATCCGCACGCGGCAGTGAAGACCCATATTACATGGATGGCACTATTTTGGAATACACTGTCGGTCTCAACTGAGCATTCGGTATTACGTCCCGCTATCTTCGCATGCCAAACGGCAATTGATTAGGAGTGTAGCTTCTCCTTATCTGCGAGAAATCAGTTCGGTTAATCCGCACGCGGCAGTGAAGACCCATATTACATGGATGGCACTATTTTGGAATACAGGGGGAAAGGTTGGTTACAGGTGGCTCTTGAATTTAAGTGGCTGTGAAGGGTGGGGCTTTTCGGGTACCATAGGGTAGTTTTTCATGCGAGAAGCTTTTCAACGCGACTTTGCCTTTGGGGGTGTACTATCAAGACCTCAATCTACTTTGTGACGCAGTTTCTCGTTGGCTTGTTCCTTTGTAACGCCCCATGTAACGCATTCTTTTTCCTCTACATTCAATCACCTCAATCTCCTCAATCATCCGTTGAACCTTCAAAGGGTTCGTCGACCCTAGAGACCTATCTCTATCAGGCTAAGCTGTCGGATGGTGAAACCGCCCTAAAACTAGAACTCGATAAACAACCACAAGGCGACAACATACGATTCAGCCTAGGTGTCATTCAATTCTTCCGTGCGATTGAAAATCTGGGCCAAGCACTCTACGAATACGGCGCTCTCTCGAATCGTCTAAATGAACCCATACTTCGACTCGGCGTTCCCCAGAATGAAAATCCTTCAGAATTGAGTCCAGACGAATTCGGACGCGTTCTCGACACGTTTCGCCATGATTTGATTGTGGCAGAGCAAACACTTGCAGGGGTCCATGATGATCGAGTTAAAATTTCTATAAAGTTAGCACGCGTCGCTTTGCGAATCTCGCCGGAGACAGATGAGAAGATAACACTCAATAATTGGATGCAAGAGATTCGAATCGATGTGACTAAGTTTGCAATTCGCAATCCCGAACTCGAAGTCCATTTTGATCGCGGCGATGTACCTTGGATCCGTGCTTATTGTCACGCACTCTGCGCACTGGTTGAACTTTATCGCTCCATCGACGAGAACGTTGGATTCGAACAAAGATTCAAGGGCGTTTTTCCGAAATTGAAACCCAGCGAATCAAAACCCAAAACTGACAAGGAATGGATCTTTATGTTGAGTGTCAAAGATCCATCTCGCTTGCGATTGATGCGGGAGCATTTAATCGCAGTCTGCCAGCTGAATCATGAATCTTGGAAACATATCCGGCTAGAAACAGATGACGATTTTGAATGGCTCAGTCACCCAGGGCAAACAGATCAATTGGGGATGCCCGTAACAAACCAACAAATCGACGCATGGTTGGGAATGATGGATCAAATCGAAGGTTTGCTAACAGGGGAAAGACTAATCGATGGCTCTATTCTGGTTTTTCTGAACCCAAAATACGATTCTAAAGACGGCTTGAACCTGCGGAAAGTGTTAGACAACCCGCCAAGAGACCTACTGAATTTCTCTAGGATCCAAACAGAAGGTTTCGACCCCCAGTATATCGAAGTGAATTCAAACAAACCAAAGTTTGACATGGCCGCAATCCTCACTGTTTTTCGACTCTTTAGCGGTCCGTTCGGAATGGTCCAAGCAGCGAGAATGAACTGATCGTATTGTTTGGTTAACATTGTTATTGGCCAATCGCCCGTTAACGCGCCCGACGGATTCAAGGTTCGCCAAATCGGTATTTCAATGAGTCAGACTTCGTAAAATCTTTGCGTTCCGTGTATACTGTCTACAATCGAGGTTGCGCTTCCCATTAATGCAGATTGTGGGATGTTCATTCTCCTTTCCCTCCCTGTCCCTCCGAACCCGCATTTGGATAAAACTCTCGTATGTCCAAGCTTCACTGCATTGATTGTTTTTTCTTTGTAAAAATTCTCAGCCGTTTAATTCTGGTTTCCGCCGTACTTTTGGCGTGCGAGGTTGGCTCATCATCGCTATTCGCAACCGATCCTTCAACGGTCGCAGTCGGGTCATTAGTGGCCGAATCGGTGGAATTCAATCGAGACGTTCGGCCCATTCTCTCAGACAAGTGTTTCGCTTGTCACGGTGCCGATGCGGGAACTCGAGAAGCAGGCTTGCGTCTCGATACCACCGATAGTTTGATCGCTAACGCGACTGGCTCAGCGGCAATCGTTGCCGGGCGAAGTGCCGAAAGTTTAATGATCGAGCGAATTCTCTCGGAAGACGCCGACCTCAAAATGCCTCCGCCTCATCTCAACAAAGCCCTGACATCAGAAGAGGTAGAGGTCCTCCGACAATGGATTGATCAGGGTGCAAAGTACGAGAACCACTGGGCGTTCGAACGTCCTGCGAAAGTCGAAACACCAAAACTTGACCAGTCCTCTAATGTCCCATTTCATAATGTTCAGAATCCAATCGATCTGTTCATACAGTTCAAACTCCAAGAAAAGGGCCTTGCTACATCCCCCATCGCGGACAAGTCTACATTGATACGACGAGTCTCATTTGCCCTAACCGGACTTCCGCCAACCCTCGAAGAGCAAGAGCAATTCTTCACAGACGACAGCGATACCGCATATCAGTCTATGGTGGATCGATATCTGCAGTCAGAGCGTTATGGAGAGGAAATGGCTCGTCACTGGTTGGACGTGGCTCGTTACGCTGACACGCATGGAATGCATTTGGATAACGAACGCCAAATGTGGGCATATCGAGATTGGGTCATTCGTTCATTTAACAACAATATGCCGTTTGATCAGTTCACAATCGAACAGCTAGCTGGTGACTTGCTGCCCAATCCCAACGTGGATCAATTGATAGCAACTGGCTTCAATCGATGCAATGTGACCAGTAGCGAAGGGGGATCCATTAACGAAGAGTTGATCTATCGATATGCAGTTGATAGGACTAGCACGACGATGCAGGTCTGGATGGGACTGACTGGCGGTTGTGCGGTTTGTCACGACCATAAGTTCGATCCCATATCTCAAAAAGAATTCTACTCGATGTATGCGTTTTTCAATTCCGCAGCTGACCCAGCCATGGATGGAAATTCTTTACTTACCTCTCCAACAACCAAGATCGATCGCGAAGAAGACAGGGTTAAGCTTGCGGATATAGATCGACAACTCACAACCCTGCTTGAAAAATTCGAAACGGACACCACCAACATAGAGTATTCAGACCCTGCGATGGTAAATCCGCAGCCCGAACCAGAATCTACCTTCACTATGTGGATGGATGACGAATTCCCTGCTGGAGGAAATCTCACAGCCGCCGGGGCACCGATCGAGTTTGTCGAATCACAGATCCCGATGCCCGTTAGCGGTAAGAAAGTTCTCAAGCGCACTGACGGCGGGCTAGCGCAAGATGTTTGGGAGTCTAAGTCAAATCCTATGGTTGTTCCTAGCAGTGGGCAATTTCAAGTCAGTGTGTGGATTGATCCGCAAAACGTTCCCAAGTCAATCATGGTTCAATTCTTTCGTGAAGGCTGGAATCATCGTGCCGTGTGGGGAGACTACAACGCAATCAACTGGGGTAAGATCGACTCGTTCGAAAGAGTCGCGATGGGGAATCTTCCGGAAACAGGGACTTGGGTGCAGTTAAGCGTTCCTTTCGAGAAGTTAGGTCTTAACGCTGATGACAAAATCCAAGGGTTTGCGCTGACTCAGTTTGGAGGAACGGTTTATTGGGACAAAGCAGGGGCAGCGGGTCTAATAGCCAAGGCGACTGATTTACGCTATTCGTTTGCCGTGTGGAAATCGCGACAGATAGCAACACCACCCGATCAGCTTGACGTTGAGATACGTGACGCCGTACAGAGATATAAAGTATCGATCGAAAGTGCTAATACTAACTCAAAGCAAACTGATACGGAATTAGATGGTCAATTGCGCAAGTATTACTTAACACGCATTTGCATCCTTACGAAATCTGCCTTTCAGCATTACACGGACGCGATTTCGGCACTAAGGAACAAACGGAAAGAGGTTGAAGAGTCGATCCCCGGAACGTTCATTTATCGCGATCTACCGACTCCCCGCGAGAGTTTTGTCATGATGAGAGGTGCATATAACAAGCCTGGGGAGCCGGTGCAACCAGGTGTTCTATCCATTTTACCGCCGTTGAAGATTGAGGATGAAAAAAGACAAGCGAATCGGCTCGATCTAGCTCGTTGGTTGGTGTCCAAGGAGCATCCCTTAACGGCTCGTGTTACAGTAAATCGCTTGTGGCAGCAGTTCTTTGGCGTCGGTCTGGTAAAGAGTAGCTATGACTTTGGAACGCAGGGGGAATTGCCTGTCAATCCCGATCTGCTGGATTGGTTAGCGATTGAATTCCAGGACAGTGGTTGGGATATCAAGCGGCTCGTTCGGCTCATAGTCAATAGTCATGCGTTTCAGCAATCCTCTAGAGTGGAATCACAGCACTGGGAAATCGATCCTGCAAATCGATTTTTAGCTCGCGGCCCACGACATAGGCTCGATGCAGAGCAAATTCGCGATAATGCATTGTTCGTTGCGGGTTTGCTGGACTTGAAAATGGGTGGCAAGGGCGTCAAGCCATATCAACCCGCCAACATCTGGGAGCCAGTTGGTTTTGCAGGCTCGAACACGAGGTTCTATACTCAAGAAAGTGGAAGTGCCCTGTATCGTCGCAGTATCTACACGTTTTACAAGCGAACCGCCCCTCCGCCGTTCATGACGAATTTTGATGCCCCGAACCGAGAGCAATCTTGTTCCCTCCGGGAGCGAAGCAATACTCCGTTACAAGCCCTCCAGTTGATGAACGATGTTCAGTATGTCGAAGCAGCCCGATGCTGTGCGGAGAGGATCATGGAGAACGCTGAGGATACTCGAGGTCGAATTGAACTAGGTTTTCGACTCGTCCTCAGTCGGGTTCCAACAGAACGAGAAATGGAAACACTTTCTAAGCTGTATTACGATCAATTGGATCGATTTAATGCTTCTCCGGAAGCCGCAGCTTCGTTAATTGCCTTTGGTGAAACGCGATCCAATGAAAAATGGAATTCGAAAGAACTAGCTTCATTAACCCTTGTTTGCAACGTGCTTCTGAATATGGATGAAACAACCAATCGCAATTAGTGGTTCGTTTTAATATCAAACATGACGAATCAAGCCAACTAAGACAGATTTCAACACAAAGGAAATTCGAATCGTGGAAACGTGGCAAACAGAAATAACCAATTTGAAACGTAGGCATTTTTTTGGGACTGGTATGCAGTTTGGGGCAGCGGCATTAGCAGCCATGAGCGGAATGCGGTTTGCGACGTGCGGAATAGCTAGTGACGACGTGACTTCCCAATCGTTTGCATCCGGGGTTCATCCGCCCTTGCCGGGTTTGCCGCATTTTCCACCCAAGGCCAAGTCCATAATTTATTTGCATATGAACGGTGGCCCTTCCCAGTTGGATACGTGGGATTACAAGCCGGGGCTTCAGGAGTTTTTTGACAAAGATTTGCCACCAAGCGTTCGAGGGGAGCAACGTTTGTCGACGATGACGAGTGGGCAAGGGCGTTTTCCGGTCGCTCCCAGCAAATTCAAGTTTGAACAGTGCGGGCAATCTGGCATTTGGGTCAACACCGACTTGCTGCCCCATACGTCAAAGATTGTAGATGAAATAACGCTAATTAAGACCGTCACAACCAACGCGATTAACCACGACCCAGCGTGTACTTTTGTTATGACGGGCTCTGAGATACCCGGTAAAGCCAGTATTGGATCATGGATTTCTTACGGGCTGGGAAGTGAGAATGATAACCTGCCGTCATTCGTTGTGTTTACGCCACAGTTTCCGAGCGATAGTAATGGCCAAGCGTTGTATAACCGAATGTGGGGAAGTGGATTTTTACCCACGCGTTACAGCGGTGTGGCTTTAAGGGGTTCTGGCGATCCAGTTCTTTATCTCAAGAATCCTCCTGGTATTGAAATGGCAGATCGTCGTGCAATGTTAGACGCTTTACGGCAAGTCAATAGCGATGGATTTCAGAGGTTTGCGGATCCCGAGATCCAATCAAGAATAGCGCAGTACGAGATGGCGTTTCGCATGCAGAGCAGCATTCCCGAGTTGGTTGACATAAGCGGTGAAACAAAAGAGACACTCGACATGTACGGACCAGATGTCTCCAAGCCTGGTACGTTTGCACACAGCGCACTTTTAGCTCGGCGATTGGTCGAGCGAGGAGTGCGCGTCGTTCAGATTGCGCATCGAGGTTGGGATCAGCACGGTGCATTGCCGCATCAGTTGGGTAATCAGTGCAAAGATACCGACCAAGGGTCTGCGGCACTGGTAATGGATCTTAAGAACAGAGGTCTTCTCGACGAGACCTTGGTCATCTGGGGTGGTGAGTTTGGTCGTACGGTATATTCGCAAGGGACTCTTACCAAAAATGATTATGGTCGAGATCATCATCCCAGAAACTTCTGTATGTGGATGGCGGGAGGAGGCGTCAAGGCTGGTTATGTGCATGGTGAAACCGATGATTTCAGTTACAACGTTGTGCGTGATCCGGTTTCGATCAATGATTTAAACGCAACCATCTTGCATTGCATGGGAATCGACCATTCGAGACTCTCCTTCAAGTTCCAGGGGCTTGACCAACGGCTTACCGGGGTAGAGTCCCCATCCGTGATCCCGGAACTTTTGGCTTAAGTTGCGGGGTGATTTCAACCGTCGATAAGTCTACCTCTGGATCTGAAAGCGATACTTCAGTCAATTGCTTAGCGCGGCCTACGGCAACAAGTTCGGGGAGAAAACCGGGAAAAACCTGGTTTTTCATTAAGTTAATGGCATAGTGGGTAACGCTACCTTCTGAAATCGGTCCAACGAAACCTAAATCTTGCAAAAATTGCAATAGCGCAAAATCCGGAAATTCTTACGGTTAGAAATTAAAGAGATGCAAATATTCGCGTCAACGTTAAGATTTGGCGATTAAACTGTGCAAACGGCTCAGGCGACACCTCTCTCTTCGCCTTGCTCCAGGATGATTCGTGAAGGGACTGTTTTTTCGTCTGTTCACGAGTTTTCAACACGGAACAACGTCGTCCAACCTGTTCGACTTACTTAGTGCAAGCACCGGTGACCATGATCGATACCAAACAACAGTTGCATGCCCTCAACCTTGCTAGTTGGTTTCAAACTGCCAGATATTCTTCACGCTCGTTTGTTGATCGCTCTGCACTGACCTTGGGCAATACGATTCTGTCTGTCGTCATCATTGCACTTTTTCTGCTTAGAATGGATCCTGCATTCGGGCAAGAGGTGCAATCGGTTGAAGCGAAGGCTGAGGCGGGTTCCGGCGAGAGCACAAAACCAATATCTTCCGATCCAGCTGAGAGCGATGCTGAGAAGAAGCCCAATACTGATGACGAGAAAAGTTCTGGCCCTGTGATTGCGATTGTCAATGCAACCGTTCACACCATGGTTGGGCCCGCCATCGAACGTGGACGCATCGTTGTCAAGGGAAAGTCCATTGAATCAGTCGGAGACGAAACTTTAGTTATCCCTGAGGATGCGCAAATCATTGATGCACTCGGGCTGTCGATAACTCCTGGCTGGATTGATGTAAAAAGTCAACTCTGGATGTCGGACTCTCCAGCAGATTCAGGGGCCAGCGATGGCAGTTTGTTAGCGACGGACTCGTTGGATCCCTTTGCGGAAGACTGGGCAGATGTTCTTAACTCGGGGGTTACGACCGTATACGTGCAGCCATCGTCGGTTGGCGCGATGAGTGGTCTCGGTGCGGCCGTTTCTGTTGCCCCATCGACGCCGGGTTCTCTAGAAATTCTGAATCCGACAGCAGGGCTACAGATGTCGCTTGGAAATGCTCCCTCGAATCGCGATCGAGCTGCACGATTTGATTCCATCAAGAAGACGCTTCAATCGGTTATTGACTATAAGAAGAAGTGGGACGACTACGAAAAAGCAGTCAAAGAGGAATCGACTAAAACCTCAGAGCCTAGCAAACCAGCCGATGCACCGACGCAGGGGCAGCCTGCTCAAAGACCTTCCGGAGAGGGAGGGAACAGAATGCGTAGAGGAAGGGATAATCCTGGTGACGAGCGCCGGCCAGCTACGCCGCAACCCTCTGAAAATGGCCCACCTGGATCAGGTACGCCTAGTTCGGGTGGAGCACAATCACCGACGGGATCGCCTGAGAATGTTGCTTCATCGAAAGATGCATCGACTGGGGCGTCGACGACTCCTCCGAAAGATGCCCCGAAAAAGCCAGTTAAGCCGGAGAGAGATTTGGTTAAGGACCGTTTAATCGGAGTCATTACTGGTAAGATACCTGTTAGATTTGAGGTGAGAAATGCGAACGATGTTCGATATGCATCAGAACTGAAAAAGAGCTTTTCGGATGTGCAGTGGGTTTGGGAGGGGCTCGATCAGCTTGGCTCAGCATTGCCAGACGTTAAGAACTCGAGAGCTCCTATAGTTGTTGGGCCATTTTTAAGCTTGGGAATTCCGGCAAAAACCACAACAGCCCGCATTGATCAATTATCAGAGTTACTTCGTGATTACCAAGGCGTCGTGGTTGTCCAATCCAATTCCAATATTCGAAATGGATCGCGATTGTTGCGAGAGCAACTGGCATCATCAGCGGCCGTGGGAGTACGACGGGAATCACTTCTTAAATCTGTTACGTTGGACGCAGCTCGGTTGATCGGTTGTGAAAAGCAGATTGGGGCGATTGCACCTGGATACAAAGCAGATTTGGTGGGGTTTTTGGGAAATCCGCTTGATACAACATCGCCGATTTCTTTGATTATTGCGAATGGAAAACTTTATAAGCAGGCAGGAGCCACAGCAGCGAATACGGAAGCAATTCCAAGTTCGCAATCTAAGAGTGGATCGCCAAGTGCTTTTGGCCAAATTGCAAGCAGCGCAGTACTCAAGTCTGCACATTTACTGCTTCCGGACGGGTTGCTGACAGGCGAGTTGTCCGTTGAGGATGGGAAAATTGCAAAGATCAATCGATTGCCTCCGGGATCGTCCGCCTCAAGCGACAAAGTTGTAGATGTACACGATGCTTTTGTTACTCCTGGTTTGGTTTCAGTTTATTCATCATTTGGTTTAGATGCCAATGCCAGAGGGACCGATTCAGATTCCTCAAACCTGATTGCAAGTGATTTATCTCTCTCAGATCAGAGAAGCTATAAGCGAATGGAAGGTACGGGGCTTTTCAAAGTTGCATTAACGACATCTTCCGCCAATACTTTGGCAGGACAACTGTCACTCTTCTCAACGGATCTCAATCATTCGAAGTTAATAGGTGCCATCGGTGCAAAGCTAGTGTTATCGTCGGAAGCACGCAGTTTGGATCGATTCCCATCAAGTCTTGCGGGGCAGGTCAAGTTTGTTCGTGATGCTTTAGAAGGCAAACGAACCATTTCGCGTTTGTTCGTCCCAGATGCCACATTGTCAGAAATGGAAAAGTCAAAGACCGACGCAATCAATAAGCTACTTGAACGAAAACAATTAGCTATTTTCCAGGTCAGCGATGAGGCGGAAATTGAAGCGGCGATTCGGATGGTTCGTGATTACAAATTGCGGGCTGCGTTTGTTGGATCAACTTCTTGGGGTGGGTATTCGGCGGAGCTTAAGGAACTGGGAATAGCCATTATCGCTTCACCCGTGAAAGAAGAGGATTTCCCTATTTATATTGACGATCTAGTTGTTTGTCATAAGAGTGGCGTTGATGTTTACTTTGGTGGGGAAACCGGGGTTCAAATTCGGGCGACTGCAGGCTTGGCCGTTCGTCACGGGATGGATGCGAATTGGGCTCGATTCGCAATCTTTAATGGATACACAAAACTATTCCCTGAATGCGATGGGAGACTGGGATTCATGGAGGGGGAGCCAGCCGACTTCCTAGTATGGTCAGGCGATCCGCTCAATCTGTCGAGCACGATTCTGGCGAGAGTTCGAAGTGGTAAAGTAGTCGCCAGTGAGGAAAATCAATAATGAGAAGACGTCAAGCTTTTGGGTTGATTGTTTGCAGCCTGGTTCTCGGGACGGCTCCGTTTTTTCCTACGCCTGCAACTGCATCGGATGGTGGTAATACAGTTCTGGTAAAGGCAAAGCACGTCGTTCTAGGTACAGGCGAGACAATTTCACCAGGTGCCATTCTGGTCGAGAATGGCAAGTTTAAGCTCATCGCAGGTGAGATTGAAGCGAAAGACATTCAAACGGTCGAGGCCGATTGGATAATGCCAGGATTAGTTAACGCCGCAGCATCATACGGCGTATCCGGAGGCACATCGGAGATCTCCACGGAGGTGGCGCCAGATTTCTACACATCGTTTTCTCTGAATCCAAATTCTAGGGATTTCCGTGAAGCCATCGATGAGGGAATAACAACGGCTCACTTATTGCCAGGAACCCAAAGCGTTATTGCTGGATGTTCCTCGATCATAAAAGTAAGCGGCGGAGGTAGTGACGGAATTAAGCCATCTTTGTTGATAGAGAAACACGGTCTTACCATCGCATTAAGCAGTGATCCCACATCTAGAAACCAAGCGCGAGGTCGCCCCGATTCTATCTTCATGCGACAACCAACCAATCGCATGGGAGTCGTTTGGATTCTAAGGAGTGCCCTACATAAAACACAGAATGGACAACCCGCTTCGTTTTTAACACCTGAAAATCGGGTCATTATTGCATCGGCAATGAAAGGCGATCTCCCCCTGTATTCAGTAAGTCGAAAGGATGTAGACATCCGCAGTACATTTACATTGCAAGACGAGTTTGGTGTACGACCGATCATCGTTGGTGGAGACGAAGCCTATCGAATCATTGCGGAAGTAATAGACCGTAAACCAACGATCATCTACACGGACTTGACGTCTCGATCGAGTTCATCTGGACTGCGAGGGCCGGAGGGGACGGAGAGACGCTGGAATGTAGCTAGCCAATTTGCAAAGGAGGGAATCGAGTTCTGTTTAGCGGGCAGCGACTTGCTAGATCAAGCGCGATTTGCAACGCGGTTTGGTTTGGATCGGAATCAAGCTTTAAAGAGCATTACATTGAGTCCAGCCAAGATTTTGCGGGTGGACCAGCAGGTTGGGTCCATCGAAAACGATAAAGACGCTGACTTGATCGCGTTTAATGGCGATCCGCTCGAATTCACATCGGCAATGCAGTGGGTTATGGTCAACGGAAAGATTCATTCAGCTGAATCGGAGAAAAAATGAATTCGATTCAAACTGCGGTTCGTAGGTTAGGAGTATTGACTTTGAGTTTGCATACTAGATCCATCAACTCCAACCTAGGTTTCAGGGGAGTAAAAATGAAGACGATAAAGATAGCTGCTTATTCTTTGGTTTCCCTTTTTGCAGCGTGCAATACGGGCGTGTGCAATGACACGCTAGCGATTATGGGCGCCAAGATTATAACCTTGGCTGGGGAACCGATCGCGAAAGGGACGATAATCGTTCGCGATGGAAAAATCGAGGCAGTAGGGTCTGACGTCAAGGTCCCGCTCGAAGCGAAAGTGCTCGATGTATCTGGTCATGTCATAATGCCCGGCTTTATCGATCCTCACACATCGGAAGGTATGGGGCAGGCCAATGAGCGAAACGAGAACGTCCCCTTTCTCTCTGTAGTGGATGGAATCGATCCGGTCATGGAGTTCTTCGAGGAGTGCAGACGTAGCGGTGTGACTACGGCTGCGATTGTTCCTGGCAATAGCACGCTTATTGGAGGTCAAGGTGTCGTCCTAAAAACAGCAGGTCAGTACGTAAACGACATGATTGTTAAGCGGGATGCCGGAATGAAAATTTCGCTTCGTCCCACCTCAGGAAGTCGTATGGCGCATATCTCGAAGTTAAGACGTGAATTGGACAAAGCCAAAAGGGCGCTTGAAAAGAAGAACGAACCAGAGGCTGAGAAAGCGGAAAAGCCTGCAGAAGCTTCGGGGGAGACAAATACAGAGCAAAAACCAGCTGAACAACCTTCTGAAAACCGAGGTGATGCTCCTGCCGAGGGGGCACCCCAACCTTCTGCGGCTGAGGTTAGCCGAGGACAAGATGCCATGATGGCCGTTGTGCAAGGAAAACTGCCAGTGTTTCTCTACTGTGATACTGCGATGGATGTAACTACGGCGCAGTCTTTGGTTAAGGATTACTCGTTGAACGCAACTCTTGTTTTGGGGCGAGCTACCTACAAAGCAGCGGAGTTACTTAAAGGCTCGAAGCAGCCAGTTGTTTTGGATCCAACCCTAATTTTTTGGGAAACAGATCCTAGAACGAAAAAAGATACAAAGATCGTGCTGACTAAAGTATTTCAAGAAGCGGGAGTTCCTTTCGTCTTCCAGACCTCGGAAAGCTCCGCGCGAACCACCTCTGCTAGTAGTTATTTTTGGTATCAAGCTGCTATTGCGGTTAAGAATGGCATGACTGAAGCGGAGGCACTCAAGGCGTTGTCGCTCGCACCTGCCAAGATGTTAGGCATTGATGAGTTCGTGGGATCCATTGAGGTAGGCAAGGATGCGGACCTCGTCATTTTGACTGGTGAACCACTTAAGCTGGACACATGGGTAGAAAAAACAATCGTGCGTGGCGAGGTGGTCTATGACCGCTCCACAGATGAAAAACTAGCACGCCTACTTTCCCCATCTGCGGAGTAAGGACATGCGACTTACTATGAGTTTTAAGTATCTTTTCACCCTAGCAACGTTATGTATTGCTTCCACTGCTCGATCGGGTGATGTCGACGCTTACTTTGTCGACACCCTGTGGCCTGGTGATGGAGAACCGATCAAGAACGCAGTTATTATTGTCGAGGGAGGTAAGATCCAAAGCGTTGGACCAGCCGCCACGGTGACCATCCCCTCGCAAGCACGGCGGCATAGCATGGCAGGCAGGACTATTATGCCTGGCATTGTTGCTATGGAAACGTCTATAGGCATCGGCAATACGGACGACGAACGAAACGTCACACCTGAGTATCGAGCTATCGATGCATTCGATTTTTACGGAGAATATGATCAGTACATAGCTTCGGGCATAACGAGTGTGCACATAGCTCCATCGAATCGTCGACTCCTACCAGGTCAGTCCGGTCTGGTAAAGCTCGGCAAAGGGTTGCCCGACACAAAAAAGCTAAGCGATTCGAGCGGAATGAAAGTGGTGCTTTCCAAGTCCGCTCTAAATCCGCCAACTGTTTACGAGCCGCCGGTTGGTGCCGTTTCGATTGATCGTCCGCTTGAACCGACCCGCCCGCAATTGGGTGTAAGTTATCTCGAACAAGTCGCTGGTTTAGCTGCCTTGCTCGAATCAAGCCGTGGAGCCGATGCCGTCAGTGATGTTCGACTTGAAGCACTTGCATCTGCGATTGCCAATAAATCTACGTTTAGATTTCTAGCTGAGAGTCGATCCGAAGTGGAAGCGACGATGAAGCTCGCTAGCCGATATGGTTTGAAGTGGTTGTTGGTTTTTCCGACATCAGCAGTTCCGTTCGAAGACGAAGCCTTGTGGAGAACTAGCGATTTTATTGGAGTCGTGTTGAGACCGGACGCTAGCCCGGGTGCAGTTGCCAACATTTCGACTTCGGACGCTGATGAAGAAGCATTTTCACCGAGTTGGAAGAACGCGGCCAAGTTAATGGCTATGGGACTTGATTCGAAGATTGCGATCCAACCAGGTTCAGACAACGATCTCAAAGAGGTCATGTTTCTGGCCAAGTCCTTCCTGCGAGCCGATATAAAGGTTGAGCAGGTAATCAAGATGTTGACAGCAAATCCCGCGAAGATGTCGGGACAAGAGGGCAAAATTGGCGTGTTGAAAGCCGGGGCTGACGCAGACTTTGTAGTGTTAACTGGCGAACCGTTGCGAGATGGTACCGAGATACTTGAGACATACATCAACGGTAAAAAGGAATATCAATCGACGGGCCAATCCACAGGTGCATTGTTTAGTGCATCACAAATCTACACGCCTTCGGGGGTTGTCGCAGATGGTATGGTAGCGGTCGCGAACGGCAAGCTAATCGGTGTTGGCAAAGAGGTTTCGATTCCTACTAAAGCTCAACGAAGACATTTCCCATCCGGAGTGATTGTGCCAGGTTTTATCGACGTTGGTTCGCAGTTAGGTCTTGGTGCACCGCTCACTTCGCCGGTCGGACTAGAAACCAAACTTGGGGATGTATTGGCAATCGATGACGAAGCGGTTCAAGCAGCACGAAAGGGTGGGTTAACGACAGCCTTTCTTAGTTCGACGCAACTACCAAGCCCTGTCGTCGCTTTTAAGCTGAGCGATAAACCGCGAGTGGTTAAAGACCCTGTCGCACTTCGATTTGCTCTTTCGGGCACAGTAAGCTCCGCCGAATCGTCGATAAAGAGAACGTTGTCCACGGCGAAGCAATACGTCGAAAGTTGGACGAAATATGATGGTGAATTCGTGGAGTATGAACGCAAGAAAAAAGAGTATGAAGAAGCGAAAAAGAAGTACGATGAAGCCGTAAAGGCAGCGGAAGCCAAGAAGGCAGAAGAGTCAAAAAAGGCTGAAGAAGCGAAAAAGACTGATGGTTCTACGGTAGCTCCTGGCGACAAGAAAGAGACGCCCCCTTCGCCGACTCAGCCTCCTGCGGCGGAAAGCAAACCCAGTGATCCGCCCAAATCAGGGGTCGGAGATGCAGGGAAATCGGACGGTTCGAATAACGCGTCTACCGTGCCCAATGCTGATGAGTTAAAGGCACCTGAAATGCCTAAAGAGCCGCAAAAACCGAGGGTGCAACCAAACCTGGAGCCATTCCGAGATTTGTTTGCCAAAAAAATCGTTGCGATGGTTGAGGTCAAAGAGGACGCGTTGTTTGAAGTCGCGATCCGAGTATTCAAAGACGAGTTCGGCTTAAGCTTGGTGATTGTTGGTGGAGAAGTCGCGTCGAAAATGGTTGACGTGGCTTCTAAACATTCCGTGCCTATCGTCGTTGGGCCTTCTCTTACGAAACTGGTGCGGGAGGAGACGGTGAATATACCGGTTGAGCTCTCATTGCATTCGGTACCGTTTCTGTTTCAATCGAACGCCGCAGCGAAAGCTGGTGGATTGCCAGATGCCGTATCCTATTCCGTATACAAGGGACTTGGTCGTCAAGTAGCGTTGGGTGGTTTAACAGAACGCCCCAGCCAGATTTTTCAGCTTGGATCCGTCGGGGCATTGGAGGTGGGTAAAGACGCCGACTTTGTAGTTTTGAGCGGTTCGCCTCTTGATCTGGCTTCTGAGGTACTAGTCGTTGTCATTGATGGGCAAATTGTTTACGAAAAGGATTCGCAATAATGTTGAATCGAGTAAGTGTTTGGAAACTGTTTGCGGTCATATTATCCACCTGTTTACCAGCGTCGATTGTTATTGGCCAAGATGCATCAGCAGAGCCGCCCAGTGCACCGAAGCCAACTGTTGCCATTCGAGCGGGCAAGGTGATAACGAGTGCAGGAGATCCTATTATTGATGGGGTGATCCTCGTTGCTGACAAGAAGATTTTGGCCGTCGGCAAGTTTGGCGAGGTTGTCATTCCTGAAGGATGCGATGTAGTCCATCATCCAAACTCGTTCGCCATGCCAGGTTTGGTCGAGGCCCATTCGCACGTCGGTGGAACCAGTGACTTAAACGAGATGGTTTATCAAACCAATCCTGAACTCAGAAATTGGGATCAGATCATACCGCACAACGAAGATTTGAAAGTCGCCATTGCGGGTGGGGTCACCACGATATGCTTCATACCTGGTAGTGGAACCAACATGGGTGGTTGGGGAACTCTCATGAAAACTGGGCCCGGAAAACTATCTGACGTTGTTATCAAAGCGCCAGGGGTTTTGAAAATCGCACAAGCGGGTAACCCGGAGAGGCAAGGTGGTGAGGTCGGTTCAGGTCGTGTGGGAATGAACCACGTGATCCGACAGCAGCTTATGGAAGGCCAGATGTACGTTCGGCAATGGGATGCTTACGAGGCTGGACGAATTTCCAAGAAGCCCGAAATTAATCTTCGACTCGAGTACTTCAAACCTTTGTTTCATCGCGAGATACCCGTTGTGGTTCATACCCAACAGTATCAAGTTGTTCAATCAACTTTAAGGATGTTGGTCGACGAAATGAACCTTAAAATTGTGATCGACCACGGCACATTCGATGCCTACAAATTGGCCGAGGAGGTAAACAAGCGAAATATCCCGGTCATGGCTGGTCCACGTGGATTCTGGTACGAGAGATCGGATGGACAAGTCAAAGGTATTGTTGCCGAGTATGCGAAGCGGGGGACGGTGTCGTTGGGGGTCAATACAGACGCACCGGTGATTCCTCAGGAAGAGCTATCGTTCCAAGCAACCATGGCAGTTCGGTACGGTTGGGACGAGGAAAACGCCATACGCGGAGTAACGATCGAGGCCGCGAAGGCACTTATGATTGATGACCGCGTTGGATCACTAGAACCTGGCAAAGATGCTGACATCGTGATTCTAACAGGCTCGATCATCGATCCGAGAAACTACGTCGAACAGGTTTTTATCAACGGTTCGAGCGTTTATGACATCAAAAAAGACCGGCGGAGATTTTAACATGATGGGAACTGTGAGATTTCGATTCGCGCCGGCTTCCATATATGTCAAAGCCTTGGTCGTAACTTTTTTTGCCGCTTCTTCTTGGGATGTTGAAACGACTGTCCGTGCGGAAGACTGGTTGCTAGAAAACGCAACGGTTCACACCGTAGGCAAGGCAGGCACGATCGACAAGGCGAGTATTCATGTATCCGATGGAAAGATCAAAGCGATTGGTAACGATCTCGTTGCGCCTATTTCCATCCGCAAAATTGATGGTAAAGGAAAGCATGTAATACCTGGATTGGTCGGACTCTTTTATCCAGTGGCAACTAGCGGCGAACCATCGGCTGGAGAAACGAGAACAATCACAGTAGGAGGAAGAACCTTTACCGTTGGTGGCGCTTCTCCTGCTGTTAGCACCTCATTTACGGTTGTTTCGGAGAACGTCGGTCTAGATTCGTTGGATTGGCAATTGCCCACTCGAGCCGGTATCACGACGATGCAACTGATCGCTCCAGGTTATTGCCAAACAGCTGTTGTTAAGCCCAGCTCGGATCGTTTTGCGAGTCGATGGGTTGACGAAAAATCGCAGTTGGTTGTGACGTTGACGAATAGTCCACAAAGTTTAGATCTATTGAGGAATAATCTAAAAGATCCGACTGCAAGTGCTGATGGAACTGCGAATAATCCCTCTCGCGGAGCACCATCGTTTCCTTCCAGAACCGGTGGAGGCGTTCGTGGCCCTCGGGGAGGTTCAGGTACTCCTCCAGGCACGGGAGCTCCGTCAACGCCAGCACCAACGCCGCCAGATGCCAGTGCAAAGCCAGCCGTCGAGCTAACTCCAGAACAAAAGTTGTGGAAACAAGTACGTGATGGCGAGCGGTCTATCTGGCTAAACGTTAATAACGCTGCCACGATCCTTTACGCTTTGCAGATTTTAAAGGATTATCCCAAGGCGAAAGTCGTTTGGATTGCAAACGGCACCGACGTGTTTCAAGCGTTAGAAAAGCTACCCAAGGACAGCTCCACGGTTATTCTGCCACCTCAAATTGACATTGTACCGAACACACGTAATCGAATGAATGTGCCAGCATTAGCGGTCAACGCAAAGGTTCCATTCGCGTTTTCTATTGGTTTACGAAATGCGGAGTTGAGTCGTACCGAAGCCGCTCCTTTGTTCGCGTTTTCGATTATTTCTAAAACCGGATTGTCCCAACAAGAAGCATTAAAGGCCGCAACGCTGGGGCCTGCTGAGTTGCTCGGGCTACAGTCTCAGATTGGTTCTTTAGAGGTTGGCAAACTGGCGAATATGATTGTCCTCGATGGTTCCCCATTTGAAACAGAAACCTCGATTGATACCGTTTATGTAGAGGGAAGTGCCGTCTATGAAGACAACTAAAGCTTGGAATCAGAAATTGTGGTCAACCTATATGGATATGAATGTCATGGCAGGTATTGGCGTACAAGCAGTAGCCTGCGGTCGCTCTATCGGCTCATACTCGGCTATCAAGTTCCTTGTGGTAGCGATCGTTGTAGCTAGTTCTTCTTTGGCGTTGGCGCAAACGCCTCGTCCGGGTGAGCCCAAGCCTGCCGCGGATTCCGATAAAAGCGACAAAAAGGAGGGAGCTGATTCCGCTAAAACGGCAACCAATCCTGATACCGCTGCCAAGCCAGCGAAGCCCAAAAAGGAAATGGTTGCCATCTCCGGCGGTGATATTATCACGGTGACCCGGGAACGCATCCGTAAAGGCACTATTCTTATAGAAGACGGCAAAATTGTTGGATTGGGCCAGAACCTCGAGATTCCTGAGGGAGCGGAACGCATCGATGCGACAGGCAAGACGATTACCCCGGGCTTTGTCTCGATATCGATGACGGGTGTTGGGACTGCGGGTGGTCAAAGTAGCGGCAAATTAGCCGATCAATTGAATCCATTCGACCGCAATATACAACTAGCACTTGGGGTTGGGATAACGTCGGGTTGCGTGCAGGTACCACGCGGAGGCGGATTCGGTCGAAGACGTTCTCCGGAAAGTGGATTTGATGAGACGGATCGCTTCCCAGGATTTGATCCGGATGAACGCGAGGTTGCGAATTGGATCAGTGATGAGATCAAGGCTTTCGGAGATTCGACTCCTCTTTGCCCGTGTTGCAATCTTCCCATTTTGCCAACGGAACCAATCACCCCTACGGAGCCATCGCCAATCGTTCCGCAGGTTAGCGCTGTGATAAAGATGACCTATAAAACACTTGACGGCATGGTGATCAAGGAGAATGGTTTCTTAGATTTAACACCTGGAGCGTTAACAGGCCCAGCTAATCAAGATTCTTGGCGCAGCCAATTGAAAAAGGCAAAGGAGTATCTCAAGGAGCAGGCTGCTCACGAGCAAGCAATCAAGGAAGGAAAGAAGGTCAATCCACCACGAAAGCCGGTTAGTGATGAGATTTTGTCTTTAGTAAAGAAGGAAATAGCTTTACGCATTCCTGCTAGTCGTGTTAGCGAAATTCGCGAACTATTGCAGTTGTCAAAGGAACTTGATTACAAGCTGGTAATTTCGGGTGGCGTCGAAGCGTGGGTGATTCCTAAGGAATTGGCCGAGAGTGGAGCATCCGCTATTATTACACCACGAACGAGGCGGCAGCCCCGTTTTGGTGAAGAGGAAACCTCAGGCAGTTGGATTGAATTGCCACGAGTCCTCGAAGAAGCTGGCGTTCCCTTTTCCATTCAACCTCTAGGGACCTCAATTAGTCTGGACGGCTTGGCAGGACGTGATTTGACCAGCTTGCCGCTTGAGGCAGCATTCGCGGTGCGCGGCGGAGCATCGGAGGCAAAAGCATTGGCCAGCATTACTATCGTGCCTGCCACGATGATGGGCTTGCAAGATCGAATCGGTTCGATCGAAGTCGGTAAAGATGCGGACTTGTTGATCCTTAATGGTCCACCACTCGATTATCGAAGCTATGTGGAAAAGGCAATCGTTAACGGAAAGTTGGTGTACGATCGTCCTGTCGACAAAATTCTGCCTGTCTACGAAAAGAATTAGTGCTGTAGATTGCGGATAACTTACTTGGAGAATCCCCGAAATCCCAATCTGCAGCATTAGCGAGGGACAATTCTCCGGGAAATTCCCTCGCAAACTCGTTAGGTATCATCTAAATCAACTCCCAGCCGCTGAGTTTGCGTTACTTTCTGAAAGCAAGCCCCCTAAATAGGTCACGGGGTGTTCTGCCTGATATCATTTCTTGGTAGGCAAGTTGGCATTGGAAGGGGGGCGTGTTGGTTTTCGATTCGAGTTCTTCAACAGGGAGCGACAGGAGCAAGAGTCTATCGCTTGGCAATACTTTTATTGCGGCGATACTAATCGGTAGCGGATTAGTTCACTTGTTTTTAGTGAGCATTGACGCGACTCCATGGGACGCTCCTACCTCTTTCCGCAAGCCAGCTTTATTTGGCATTTCTACGGGGCTCACACTGTGGTCCTGTGATTGGTGTTTTGGCCAATTGCGTAGATTCGCTTGGTCGGAAGTGATGAGATTGATACTGGGTGTTTCCTTACTTCTCGAAGTGGGGCTCATCACACTGCAAACCTGGCGGGGAGAAGCGAGTCATTTCAATCGTGCGGGGATTCTGAACGCTTCTATCGAGTTCGGCATGCTCGTATTGATTGTGATCGCCATGGCCATTGTGTTAACGTTAGCCATTCGATCATCGCTGGGAGAGTTTCGCCATGATGTTTCACGCAGCATGAGGAACGCGATTTGGTGGGGATTGCAGTATTTAGTGATCTCAGGTTGCATTGGATTCGTGATTACTTTCGTGGGACATGCTCAACAGTTATCGGGCAGACCACCAGGGATATGGGGAGAGCGGGGTGTGCTTAAATTTCCTCATGGTGTCGCAATCCATGCCATACAATCCTTGGCACTAATTGGCTGGGTGTCAGAGCGATTGGTGAAAAAACATAGCGTAGCACTCGTTCGATCCGTAGCCTTTCTACACGGCGTCGTTTTGCTAGTCGCAATTCATCACACGGTCCAGGGGCGGGGACGGTTTGAATTCGACGTTGGTTCCTGGGTGATATCTACGATTGGACTTGGTTGTTGTTTGGCACCCTTTGCGATTTCGGACGAATCTAAATGAAAAGAGATCCATTTCAAAATCTATCAACGGATGAAATCAGCAGAGTTATTCAAATGGCATGGGAGGATAGAACTTCCTTTGATGCTATTGAACGCCAATTTGGGTTGACGCCAAATCAGGTAATTCGATTAATGAGACGTGAAATGCAACCGAGCTCCTTCAAAATGTGGCGGGAAAGAACCGTGGGGCGAACGACGAAACATGAGGGTAAGCGTGGCTTTTACTTTGGGCGATTCCGATGTCCCGACCAAAAGGGGTCCTAGCCGGAAGCGGCACATCAAGGTGACATGTCTGAGAGCTAGGGGCATTATCTACCCGTTTTGGCAGTGGTACAGAGCTCGTTAGAATCGCGATAAATCGCAAGTATAGGCCAAATCGGTCTTCATCCTGGCCTTGCAAAACGGTAGAACACTTGACTTATCAGAACACGGATTCGTCATTCCATGAAGCTTGAACGATTAACATACTACTTGCCATTCACGCCGTACCCCTACCGAGGTGGGTGCATTGAGTGTCCTGTATGCCAAGACCATTCAGGAAAGCGGGTGTCCTCACTCGACCGACGATTCAAACGCTTGCCAACGTTTGCGTGCGGGAATTGCGGCCTGCTCTTCACTAATCCAATGCCCACGGATGAAGAGTTAGCAAATTACTACACGAACTTCTACAGACTGGATTACCAAGGAGCGGTTGACACCCCGAGCGATAGGCACCTAGAAAAGCGACAAATGGAAGCTGCTGGCCGAATCAGTTGTATCGAAAACTACTTGAAGCCAGGTGCGCAAACGTTGGACGTCGGGTGCGGCTCCGGTGAATTTGTTACGGGGCTTTTACAATTGGGGCATGACGCCTTTGGCTTGGAGCCTGGCAGCACTTACGGTAATTTCGCTCGTTCTCTCCACGGCGATCGTATTCAGGTTCAAGGCTGGCAGGATGCAACGTACTCAAATCGATTTGACTTAGTGAGTTGCTTTCACGTCTTAGAACACTTGCGAGACCCGTTGGCCGCCCTCAGGAAGTTTGCGGAATGGACCGCCCCTGATGGCCTGGTTTATATAGAGGTTCCCAACATGGGTGAGGGCTCTCCCAGTAAAGGTATGGGTGCCTTTCATTTTGCGCATGTCATAGGTTTTAATCACCACAATCTAATTCTTGCGGGACTGCATTCAGGACTGCAGCCTAAGGTGATAGTGTCCCCGACCGCCATTATTTTTGAACATGGAACGAATGTTCATGGTGCTCTGGAAGCCGAGAAGGGAAAACAACTAACGGATTCTTTGTACTCGAAAAATCGACCGTTTACAAATTATATCCGCTACCAACTGGGAAAGATCTGGAAGCTCCATAGGTAGCAACGTGATCCATAAAAGATCAGAATCTGTCATCGTTCTGCCACATGCCCCTTCGTGGATATTGATGTATCGGCATGAGTCGAGATGCATTCTTGATGCGCTACGACCCGGTCAACCAATCGCTCATCATATCGGAAGCACTGCAATTCCCATTTGCTTCGCTAAGCCGATCATCGATATCTTGATAGAGGCTGACAATCTATCATTAGTTGATGCATGCAATCCAATGATGCAGCAGCTGGGTTATCAAATCATGGGCGAATACGGCATTTCTAATAGACGTTATTTTCGTAAAAACAGCGATACAGGAGACAGACTCTACCATGTTCACGTTTTTGCGAAGGGAGACCCGAGTATAGAGCGTCACTTAGTGTTTCGTGATTTTTTGATCCAGCATCCAACCTGGGCGGAGAAGTACTCCGACTTGAAGAGGGAGCTAGCGACAGCCCATCCGAACTCCAGTCGTCATTACACCGAAGCCAAGACGGAGCTTGTAATGTTGATTGACAAGCTCGCGTCGAAATGGAAAGAGATGCAGAATTAACTTACGGAAACACTCTTACCTACTCTCCATGCCACCCACACCACCCATGCCGCCTACACATGAGAGGACGTCGAGGTTATAGAGCATTTCGTCTAGTTCTTCTAAATCGCTGCTGACCGTCCGGATTGCAAAACTGCATACGGACGATTTATCATGCACTACTTGAAATGCATATTTGTGATCTCGGCCTGCTTTACCTCATCTACTTGTTCAGAGCACGGCGTGTTCTTGCTGTCGCTTGTTGACCGTTTTTCAGATGACACATGTTTCGAAGACCGCACCTGCATTGGGACAAGACAAGGCATTTCTTTTTGTGACAGTGAAGAATCACTTACTAAACTCAGTTGTACATGTGTTCAATCTCCTCCGGAATTTTGTGTAATCATGGCAACAGTCAGTAATCGAAAACTTTGAACTTCGGAATTGTAGCGAAGTTCATCAGCAGGCTCCCAACTACAATGCCTCACGAAATAAGCAAGTCGGAATTTACAAGGCATTTTTGTTTCGTTTCGTAGCGTCGCTTGGACCCGAAACCTATGATTTCTTCGATTGGATAGAAATGGGAAAGTAACGCGGCAAACACCATGCCATCATATGAACTCAAAGAATTTTTCGATTGTGCCTCGATACGCCAAGACAACGAACACCTAGGTGCACCGGACTAGAAGCTCCAACCTCGCGGGTATAAGTTATTGCCGCCAAATCGAGAGGGGAAGGGTACACCCTAGTACTGGATACGGCGACCATCACCGTCGTGGAGCGGGGTTTGTTGATTTCAATTTAAATTGGTCACTCTTTACTGACTTGAGCACACCTAACCTGGCATCAGCTAGCCCACTCTAATCTCGACAAACTACGAATATCGACTAAAGCAACACTTTTCATTCCCATGCGGCTGCCCAAAAAACGTCAAGGAATTAATTCACGCGTCCTAAGCCGGCTCCCCCAAGGGCCTGATCCAGACATTTTTTCAGATCAGGAAACCATCAGTCGGGATAATGCACCAAGATAAAAATGGTAAGATTTTACCGAGAAGCACTGGAGCATTTCCAAGGAATTGTCGGTTGTTACACGGAACTTGATAAACTGGCCTTGAGAATCGATCTGCTTGGGTATACTTTTTGCCGAACGTCTTGTTTTTGCGAGATTTTTTTGGCATTTTGCCGAGCACTTGAGCGGGTCCGACCAGTCGGGCTCCTGAGGTGTTTGAGTCACCGAGATCAGATCGATCGAGTACCGAATTCATGCATACATATCGAACACATAATTGCAATCAATTGACCATCGCTAACGTGGGCGAGGCTGTTCGTTTGTCCGGGTGGGTGTTTCGCGTTCGGGACCATGGAAAACTCTTGTTTATCGATTTGAGAGATCACTACGGCGTGACTCAAATCGTCGTCGACAAGGACAGCGACGCTTTTCAACTCGTTCAAGGCTTAAATTTGGAATCCGTTATCCGAGTCGACGGAAAGGTGTTGGCCCGAAGCGGGGATCAAGTTAATGCGAACCTTCCAACTGGACACATCGAGGTGCGTGCCGTGTCGGTGGAATTGTTGTCGCCAGCTGCAGAATTGCCTCTTCCTATTGCTGCCACCGCAGAATATCCAGAGGAAATCCGTTTGCGCAACCGATTTCTTGATCTGAGGCGAGAAAAGCTCCACGCCAATATTGTTCTGCGAAGCAATGTGATCGCCAGTCTTCGCCGACGCATGATCGCACAGGGATTCACTGAGTTTCAAACTCCTATTTTGACCGCATCCAGCCCCGAGGGAGCCCGCGATTTCCTGGTTCCTTCCCGTATACACCCGGGCAAATTCTATGCCTTGCCCCAAGCTCCACAGATGTTCAAGCAACTGTTAATGGTTGCTGGGTTCGACCGCTACTTTCAGATCGCACCTTGTTTCCGAGACGAGGATGCGCGAGCCGATCGCTCCCCAGGTGAGTTTTATCAGCTCGATTTTGAAATGAGTTTCGTTACCCAGGACGACGTTTTTGCTGCTATTGAACCAGTTTTGCATGGCGTATTTGAGGAGTTCTCCAAGGGTAAAGCAGTAACGCCCCCTCCGTTTCCGAGAATCACTTATAAGGATTCGATGCTCAAATACGGTTCAGATAAGCCGGATTTAAGAAACCCCATAGAGATCGTTGACGTCACTCACATTTTCCGTGGCGGTGGCTTTGGCGTTTTTGCTACTGCCATAGAAGAAGGTGCTGTTGTCAGGGCGATTCCAGCGCCGGGTGCAGGGGTGCGGGCTCGTAGTTTCTTTGATCAAACGAACGCGTGGGCGAAGACGGAGGGCTTTGCTGGCCTTGGGTATATTAATTTCAAAGGCGGTGAAGGTGGCGGAGGGGTTGCCAAGAATCTAGGTCCAGAACGAGTCGCGCAATTGGTTAGCGAGATGGGTTTGGGACCTGATGATGGGGTCTTTTTTGCATGTGCCAAAGAATCGATCGCTGCCAAGTTAGCGGGTATGGCCAGAACTCGAGTCGGTCAGGAATTGAACCTTATCGCGCAGAACGAATTTAAATTTTGCTGGATCGTCGATTTCCCAATGTTCGAATGGGATGAGTTGGAGCAAAAGGTTATCTTTAGCCACAACCCGTTTTCCATGCCTCAGGGAGAAATGGAAGCGCTCGAAACAAAAAATCCTCTCGATATCTTGGCATACCAATACGACATCGTTTGCAACGGGATAGAACTATCCTCAGGTGCCATAAGAAACCACAAACCTGAGATCATGTATAAAGCGTTTGAGATCGCGGGTTACGATCGAAGTGTAGTCGATGAGAAGTTCAGCGGCATGATCAATGCGTTCCAGTATGGTGCCCCTCCACACGGTGGTTCAGCTCCGGGAGTGGATCGAATTGTTATGTTGCTGGCTGATGAGCCAAACATTCGAGAAGTCATTCTCTTCCCAATGAATCAAAAAGCAGAAGACTTGATGATGGGCGCTCCATCAACGGTGACTCCGAAGCAGCTCAAGGAACTGGGGATTCGGTTCGCGACCGACAATAAACCTGTGCCTCCAACCAATTCGTAGCTCACGGCACGTATTGCGTTGTTCTTCTTTGAAGTATCGCCGGCTTGGGTGAGGGCAGCTCACTCGAGAAGTATACTTTTCGAAAGATTCCTCCAGCACCTTGCCAATCGTCGACCAAGATTGATACGCGAACGTCGCCATGTTTATCTTTTGGTATCGGGATGGGTACAACCATGTCAAAGGCTGTTTTTCGGTTCTTTAAATCGCCCCCCGATCCACACATTTCGCCATCGACATAGACCTCAAAGTAGTCGTCAACTCCTGTAAAAATCATGTAGTTGGCATCCTCCGGAACCGTCAACTGCTTTAAGTACCACGCCCAACCATCCAAGCCTTGATGGCCTTGGCCGTCCCAGTGCTCCCCAATTCGAATGTCACTCCAGGTTGAGTCTGGTGACTGGCTGTGCCACTTCTCAGAGACTCCCGAACGCTTTGGATCTGCTTTAAATCGCCAGTCGTTGCGAGGCACTTCCGTTAACTCGCTGCTCAAGTCCGATTCGATTCGCAATCGAGTTTCCTCGCCTAGTGATTTCGCGAATTCCCTTTGTTCGAGAACATTTATAGCATGGGCTAAAAAGAATTGAGTCGCTGCCCCTCGAGAGTCGTCCGTTTGCAGAGTGCTCACCAAGAGCTGTCCATTTCCAACATTTGCCCCCCAACTGCAAGCGTGCAATCGGTATTCCTTAATGTCGTGATTGTCCCAGAGCAGAACGAATGGCTCGACCTCATCAATGATACTAAAACTGGTCATAACGGGACCACCCAAATCGAAAGCTTGCAATTGCTCGACCATTTCCGATGCTCCCGCATTCTGCATGCTTGCGCGATTGACGATCGGTCCTCCACGCAGGAACCAGTGCTCTGAGATAGGAAATGAACCAGCACTCCCATTGGGGAGCATCAAGACTTTGCCACCAGCATTGAGCCAATTCCAAAGCGAGGAATCAAAGGCTCGGGCCACAACAACGGCCGAATGACTGGCGGAGTCGGACCACGGCCGCGTTTGACTGAGTAATGTGCTGGCACTGATAGTCTTTTCATCAAGCGAGGAATGACGCAAGAGTTCTAGTGAATCGCTTTTCGGTTTCAAAGCAGGAACAATCCAAAGGGTCCAATCATTTTTGGCAACCAATTGCTTATTGGTCAACCACCGCACCTCTACTCGCACAGGGATCGGAACCGATGAATCTGACTTTACTTTCCAAATGGCCTTTGCCGTCAATTTACGATTGTTGTCAGCAGATGACACTAGTCTTATCGGAGATTGCTGAACACCGTTTACACTCCACTCCAGTTGATGGGTCCCCGCCGAGGGTTCCAATAAATGAAACATCAACTCTTCAGATGTTGCATCAAAAAAGCTTCGGGAGTCGTTCGATGTCTCTAAACAGATCATCTGTTCGCCGTGCCAGCTCCATTGTTCCGGAGTTGTTTTGGGACGATCTTCAAAGTCGATCAAACCCATAGAAGCGAAAGGGAAATCTCGAATCACACTAACCGTGTAACCCTGTCTGGGCAATTGATGACGATATCTTTCGATCTGGAATTTACGCGTTTGTAACGCATGCTGGAACGAAGCCGCCTTCCAGTTGCAATCGTCGCCAGCCAATTCTCGGATTCGATGCTCGACCGCTTCCGTCTTAGGATAAGACAATAACGAGTGAGGTCGATTCGGCATATCGGTATTAGCATCTGTCCACGTATCCGCAGCAATTGCTTCACCAAGCACGAGAGGCTTGGGATCTCGCTGTCGGATAAAATCATCGAGTCCCTTCAACACGCTTTGCCACTTATGATTGTTGGCGTAGGGATGGTCATCGTAAAAGTCATGAACCCGTTGCCAACTTATCCAGCTGCTATCGTCCTCGACCAATGCACCAGGAATCATATCGTGAGCTTTGTCGTAGATCTGCCTTACAACATCTAGTTCCGCAGAATGGCCCGTCTCGCAGGTCAGGCTGCGAAGAATCACAGAGGGGTGATTGCGATCATACAAAAAGAACTCCTCATATTCCTTTAAAAGTTGAGGCAAGTATTCCTTGGTAAGCTTTGGGTGCCAAGTTGGGTATTCCACCCACGCTAAAATTCCCATCTGATCACAAAGGTCCAGATATTCGGGTGGCGGGATCCACAGACAAAACTTCATGGTATTGAAGCCACGTGATTTGATAAACTGCAGTTCCCGTTTCATCCATTCTGGATCGCGAGAGGGACATAGTCGGGGTGGAGCATAACCCCAGTTTAAAACACCCCTTACTGATATTGGTTTGCCGTTAAGATGGATATCTCGACCGATCGCTTGAACCGTTCTGCGATAAACTCGACGTTGTTGACGATCTAGAATGGTATCTGTCGAGTCATCTCGCAATGCTACTTCGCAATCCGTTCCGACTGGATTCTCAGGAGACCAAATAGGCCAGTCTTGAACCGCGGAATCATCGAGATCCAGTGCAACGGATTGCTTGGAGTCTTGAACCGATATCCATTTCCATTTGTCCGTGCCAATCTTACGTACCCCCAGAGAAAGTGGTGTCGCAAACTCTTTCGATCGTTGAATCTGCACCTCGAACCGAACTCGGTCTTGTGTCCAGCCTGCAGCAAACAGACTTAGGTCGTCGATGTAGGCCGAATTAGGCACCAGAAGAATCTCAGCATTGCCCCACATACCTCCAAAGTGCGGAATAAAAACGGGTAGAAATCCTTGGGTATTGTGACCTGTAAGCTCATGCACTTCGACTTCTACGGTTGCCCTAGGGTGGTAATGATCGGTAATGTCCACTCGAAAAGGGGTCCATCCTCCGATGTGTTCGCCCACGTCTTTGCCATTGATTCTGACGAGAGCGCGCGTAGCTACGGCCGTAAAATGGAGGATCACACGAGCACCATTCGTTTTCAGCTCCGGAAGCTCTGTTCGGTAGACAGCAGTTCCATCGAAATCACCTCCTAGGACTGTTTCCCATGAGTCATCGGTTGTGGCGGCGACCTCTGTTTGCTGATCTTTACTTAATCGCCAATCATTCAACGAAACTCGAATTCTCCCCGACGTCTCGGAACGAATTGCGCCGGCAAGAAGAAGAGATATGGCGATGAATTGCAGGAAAATCCTAGGTTTGCAAAAAAGAGTGAGACACATCGAGGAAATCCAAGCGGGGATAGGTGGGTAATCGAGCGTCAATCATTCTAGCTCGCAACGGCACCTCTTTGAAACGTGAAATCCGCCGACATGCTTCCCGTTCTTGACTTCCTCTTAGCTTTCGCGGGGGCACCCAAAACTCGTCCCCTCTTTCGAATGAAGAATTGCAGCGTGCTAGGTACCTTTAGCTCTATTATTTGATTAAGATAGGTACACGGAACGTTTTGAATGCGTTTCTTTACCACACAATTCCAGTCTGTTTAGCCCATGCGATTTAGGATTGTTGCGTATTGTTGCTCCCACCCGAGTTCCAACCTTTTTATCTACCCTTTTTGTTTCCCCACCTCGATTGTTAATGCCAGACGCTCAGTCTGATGGAGTTTATATGAGTCTGTGTCGTTGCCTTTTCGCACTTTTCGCTTCGTGCGTCGTCACTCAGATATCGGTTGATAACGTGGCCGGACAGGCCGCAACTATCAGCAAGGAACTGACACTGAAGGGAAATCCAACATGGATCTGGTCAAGTGACAATCAAAAAACCCCAGTTTACTTTCGCAAGTCGATAGAAATCAAAGGAAAGGTTTCACAGGCGATCGCGATTGGTGGTGCAGACAATCAATTGGAGCTATATGTCAACGAGAAAAAGGTGATAAGCAACGACGAGTGGTCTCAGCCAAACTTGGCAGATATAACGAAACACGTCAGCGAGGGCCGCAATCAGATATCCATGGTCGCACGTAATCAGGGCGGACCGGCAGGCGCGTTAGGTGTACTCCTATTCAAAATGCAAGATGGTTCTGTGATTGAGGTTGTCACCGACAAGTCATGGAAGACCTCGACAAGTGAATCAAAAGGTTGGTCTGGTGCTAGTTATGACGATAGCCAATGGGAAAATGCGACCGAGATCGGAGTTTTGGGCGCTGAGAACCTGCCCTGGTCCGAAAGTGTTAACCGCGATGCGATAACCTCGATGTTAGGTGGCGAGCAAAATGGCGAGTTTACGCCTGAAATCGCTAAGAATGCGAAGGTGCCAGAAGGCTTCAAAATTGAACGCATTTTTCGCGTTCCAAAACCAATGGGATCTTGGGTAGCCCTTACGACCGATAACAAAGGCCGATTGATTGCGAGCGATCAAGGCGGAGCGGGACTGTTTATGATCACCCCAGGAAACGAATCGACCCCCACTCGAGTCGAAAAACTACCAGTTGATTTGAGCGGAGCCCAAGGTTTACTCTGGGCGTTTGACTCCCTTTACGTCGTCGTTAACGGCGGATCCAAGTCTGGACTTCACCGCGTTCGTGATACCGATGGGGATGGTTTAGTCGACTCTGCTGAACATTGTATGCAGCTCGATGGTGGCGGCGAACACGGCCCGCATGCTGTTATCTTGAGCCCTGATAAGAAGTCACTTCTCGTCGCATCAGGTAACCATACGAAACTTCCGAGCAAAATTGCTGGAAGCAAAATTCCGACCAATTGGAACGAAGATCATTTGTTGCCTCGGCGTTGGGATGCCAACGGGCATGCGGCTGGGATTCTTGCTCCCGGCGGTTGGATTTGCGAAGTTGATCCGACTGGGAAAAACTGGATAGTGGTTAGCATGGGATATCGAAATCAATACGATATCGCTCTTAATCAAGATGGTGAATTGTTCACCTACGATGCCGACATGGAATGGGACTTTGGCTCACCATGGTATCGCCCTACACGAGTTTGCCATGCAACAAGTGGAAGCGAATTCGGCTGGAGGAGCGGAACTGGAAAGTGGCCGACCTATTATGAAGACTCGCTCCCGCCGACAGTTGACATCGGTCCTGGTTCCCCTACTGGAATCGTATTCGGAGAGGGGGCCAAGTTCCCGGCTCGATTCCAAAAGGCTCTCTTCATTCTCGACTGGACCTATAGCACGATTTACTCCATCGATATGGAACCAGACGGAGCATCCTACGTTGGGAAAAAGTCGGACTTCGTTACTGGTACCCCGTTACCTGTCACGGATGCAGTCATTGGAAACGATGGAGCTCTGTATTTTGCTGCGGGTGGACGAGGGACTCAATCGGATTTGTATCGCGTCACTTATGTAGGAAAAGAAAGCACAGCTCCTGCATTCACACCGAATACTAAAGGTTCCGAGGCGCGTCAACTTCGCCGCAAATTAGAGTCGATGCATGGCGTTTCGTCAGTTGATGCAAGCGATATCGACTTCGCTTTAAAACACCTCGGTCATTCCGATCGATTTGTTCGTTACGCTGCGAGAATTGCGATCGAGAATCAGCCGGCCGAAACATGGAGAACGAAAGTGCTCACTCTTAAGGATCCAACAGCAGCGATTGCTGGCCTTTTGGCGCTGGCTCGGCAAGGCGAAAAGAATGATCTCGCTTCGATCATCGACTCACTCCTCAATCTCGGTTATGACAATATGGATACGTCAAGAAAGCTTATGTGGCTTAGAACCATGCAAGTTGCATTGACACGCTTTGGCTATCCCAGTGATCTACAACGAGGAAGAATAGTCGAAAGGCTCGATGCCCAATACCCAGCCGGTAGCTATGAACTGGATGCAGAGTTGGTGCAACTGCTCGTTTATCTGAAGTCCGGTTCCGTTGTTCAGAAAACGCTAGACATGATGGATCGGCTCGGACCAGAACCGATTCCCGACTGGGGATATTTGGTTTCAAGGAATAGCGGATACGGTGGTACAGTTGGAGAAATGTTAACGAACATGCCACCGGTAAGGGGAATTCATTTCGCTTTCACTCTACGCAACGTGAAAGACGGATGGACGATGGAGCAACGCCGTCGTTACTTTCAATTCTTTATTGATGCGGCCAAGAAGCCAGGCGGAAACAGTTATGGCAAATTCTTGACGCAGTTCCGCGATGATGCCCTCGCTACATGCACGCCTGCTGAAACCACAGTCTTAGACTCTTTGACAGGTCAATCACTCCTATCCGCACCGTTCACATCGACTCCCCCTAAAGGTCCTGGTAGAGTTTGGACGGTCAATGATGCGCTGGCCACAATAGAAAAAGGAGATCAAAAACCAAACTATGAATCGGGGCGCAATCTCTATCACGCGACCAGCTGCTCAAAGTGCCATCGAATTGCAGGCCAAGGGGGAGCGGTGGGGCCGGATCTTTCTACTGCTAGCAAGAAGTTTTCCGTGAAAGACATGTTGGAGGCCATTGTAGAGCCGAGCAAGGCAATCTCGGATCAATATGGTTCGCAACAGGTCCTGACGACGGAAGGCCAGAGTTATGTAGGTAGAGCAGTTACAATCGGCGAGGAAATCTACATCTACACGATCGATGCGGACGCTAAGCCCGTCGTGATCGCCAAAGCAGATGTCGAAGAGATGAAAGAATCGAAAGTCTCCCAGATGCCTGTTGGGCTTCTAGATCAGTTAAACGAACAAGAGGTTCGCGATCTCATGGCGTATCTGATGTCGGCAGGCGATCCGAAAGCGACCGTCTATCAAAAGTAACGCTTGAAAAAAGGAATTTAAGGGCCTACTGCTTTAGTCGAACCCTGATGCTTAGATACCATAGAATGGGCATTCTTGCCCGTTTAAATGGGTTCGCGTCGGTTTAGAATGACCAACCTACGACTCAAGGAGCATGCCCTCGCGCAGCGGTCATATGCGTGCCTATACCGTATTGACTAAGTACTCGAAAATCTTATCCGACTCCGCCCCCCGCATTGTCTCACCATCCACTCCGAGCCCGATCAATCCTTCAACTAACTTAGGCCCGTACACTTGACGGTAGAGCAGATAACTGGTCGTCAATCGCGGGTTAATCTCGATCAGGGTTCGATTCGAACAATACATCTCCGAACGTCCAACATCCACCGGTGCGGTTTCGTGACATGGGATAGAGCTATATTTGGTATCAACGTAATCGATCCCGATCCATCCCAGAGCACCGGGAATCAAAGCTAGAACTTGCTGGCACCAGTTTTCAATCCCCTCTACATCATGCTTTGCCAAAGGTCCTCGGGCACCCAAGTACTGAATCCCTGTTTCATCGAACCCTAGCAATTGTTCCGTTGCTCCTAGAACTCGGCACGTTCCGTATTCGTCCACCAACATGGCTACGCTACAGTGCTTACCATCACACCACTGCTGAACAATCCAGTGCTCCGGATTGTCAAGAGAAAAGATGGTCTCGTTTAGCTGCTCGCCATTTTCGATCCTTTTACATCCACCTCCCCCGCAACCGTCTCGAGGTTTAAGAACGAAACCTAACTCCGGTGGCTCGACCATGTTGTTGATTTCGTCTGTTTCAGTGGCTAACCACGTTTTCGGTTGTTGGATATGCTCCCCTAACGTTTGATAGGTCAGACGTTTGTCGCTGGCGACTCGTAAAAAGTAAAGTGATGGAGCAACGACCACATATTTTTTGCTCCTCAAATACGTGATCATGTTGACAAGGACACCATCGATTTCCGGAGCGATTACAACGACACGATCTGCATCTAAGGCAGCATTGGACCAGTTGTCTTCAAGAGATAACGCTGCGTCGAAATCGATCAGATTTACTTTGTCTAGGGGCAGCGATTGGTCATTCTTATTAATCCGCTGTCGCACCATTGGATCAATGACGGATGATACATCGTAACCACAGGTGACTAGATCCAAAACCACCGCATTCCACATCTCGAATCCCTCGCAAAGCAAGGCCTGCATTTGGAGGTCCGTAGAGCGCTGGGTATCCGTGGATTCAGGCAAAGCAACGAGCCCGCCACAACAAAGATACTCAAGTATGGTAATTTTCATCCGTGATGTAAGCCGTTCAAGGGAATGAGCCGAACTCGACTCAGTTATTCGATTCGACGCAGATCGAGATTAGTCTTTGCGTACGTTGAAGCAAACCAAATCCTCCAGGCTTCTTTGTTGTAAGAGTGGTTTACCTTGGTGATCTCTTGTAGCGCAAATAGTACGCTCTCGTGGTTATAAGACACCGGAGTGGCCACGCTGCCCGGAGTGGTAAGCCCAGCCCCACCCGACGAGTCAATACCCGCGCCTTGTTGTCTTTGTTGAACGAGGTTTCCCGTCGTGGTTAGGGCATTGATCAAGGCAACGATTGCGACTTCACTGGGGAGTGATTGTAGGTTCCGGGCGGCTCGATCGATACGCTGTACGACAGCATCAAACTCGGCCGGTGACTTGTAAACTGCCTTTGGATTGGACCTAAGCGCCCCTATAAAATCACTGGCCGCGATATCGCGACTGAGATCGTAACGATTTAATGCTTCAAGACTTTGATCGACGATATAGTTAGGAACATTCGTGTTCATCGCCAGTCTAATAAACACTTGTGTTGCGGAAACACCAGGCATCTGAAGAAGCAACTGCATGTAAATTTCGGGGGTACCGTTTACCCCCCGCTTTAACTCCTCCATGAGTTGCTTCTCTAAAAAATCGATAACAATTGGATTTTTTACACCTTGCAAAAACTCGGCCGCAGACACGGAGTCTTTGTCACGTTTCTTGAGTTTGGCAATCTCAATTTTGATGTTTTTCTCGAGAGTCACACGCTCTTTATCGGCCTCTTCCTTTTTTGTCATAATCGCTTTGGAGTGAAGGGTCATGACCTGTCGATCATAGACACCCATCTCTTCGCGAAAGTTTTGTTCCGCTTTTCTTATCCAACCACCGTAGCGTTCTTCGTAGGTATAGTTGATTGCTGACCACGACGTTTTATCCTCGGGGTCTAGCTCAACCACTCGTTCGTAGTGCGACTTTCCGAGCTCGCTCATTCCACCCATGCGGCATTTCAAGGCAAGCTCCTTGTGGCCTTCTGCAGTGTCTGGTGTTTGCTTTAACAGTTCCGGATAGTCGATGCTGACAACAGTCGATTTCGTTTCTTTGGCTACATCGTCTTTGGCAATTTGTATCGCGGTGCCATCGTCGGTTTTAATAACGACCATCCCATCTTCTTTTGATGGAAAGATCTTGCCTGAAAGCTTGCCACCTGTTTTGAGAAGTATCTGGTCGGCGAAACTTGATCCTGGCGTAGCGACTCCGAAAAGAGCGAATGAAGAGGTAAACAACCGCAAGCTAAGAGACCGGACGAACATACTCGACTCACTTCTGATTGATTCGAAACCAAAGCCACTACAATTTTATCTTACACAATCTCAGCCCAAAAATCCAAATCGGAGCCAAGAAACTAGGCGGATGCCTTTGCTGCCTGTAACAATTCTAAGGCTTTTTTGAGTTGCGGATCGGTTGAAAGTGTTGGATCTCGCTCGACTGCAGGTGCATCGGATTCTGCGGGTTTCAAATAATTGATGGGATCTGATCTCTGTCGGAAACGCTCGATTACGGCTTCAAATTGGGTGGTGTCGATATCGATTTCGCACCCCGAATCGGGAACAACACCCCAAACTTCCTCTTCGGGTGCACCCTTGCGACGATGTATCATTTTACCAGATGGAGGAAAGTAATAAGCTGTCGTCAGCCTCAAGGCTGCCCGTCCCCCGTCGAGGGGAATCACATTTTGCACACTACCCTTGCCAAAGGTCCGCATGCCGACGACTTTCGCTCGACCATTGTCTTGTAAACAAGCCGCCATGATTTCGCTAGCGCTCGCGGAGTATTGATTCACGAGCACAATAATCGGAATATCGTTCGGGACCAACACACCTGGTTTAGCATGGAATGTTTCTCGGTCGGACGCTTGTCGACCTTTGGTTTCCACGATCACCCCCTCGTCCAGAAAGTAGTCGCAAACCGTAATCGCGGACTCCAACAATCCACCCGAGTTGTCACGAAGATCAATGATTAGCCCGCTGATGCCGTCTAGACTTTGGATAGCTTTCCTTAACTCTTCGTGAGTCTTTTCGCCAAATAGCTCGATTCGCAGATATGCAATCGACGAATCTGCCAACATTCTGTAATCCCAACTGCCATCCTCTTTGCGTTGATCCCCCAGTACTGATTCCACCTCGATGATTCCCCGTGTCACATCTACAGCAAATGGCTCGGCGTCATCCCCTCGCTTCAAAAGTAGCTGAACTTTCGTGCCCTCTTTACCACGAAGCTTTGATGTAAGTTGTTCAAATGCGATGCCATCGACTTTCTGACCGTCCACTTCGAGGATCACATCACCAGGTTTGACCCCTGCCCGGTACGCAGGAGAATCGAACAATGCGCTCACCACGGTAAATCGATCGCGTCTCGGTGGCCCATCGAGACTTACGCCCAACCCACCGAACTCCTGTTCCAATACAGATCGAAAGGAGACGATCGAACTCGGGGGCACATAGCCGGAGTAAGGGTCTAGGGAATCTATCATTCCCTTCATGGCAGCGTTGTAGAGATCCTCTGCTTTGGATTGGTCAACGTACTGATGCTCGATCAAATCCATCACTAACCCGAGATCCCCGACCTTGCGAAAGCGAACTGCATTCCCGTAACAAAATGCACAAACAACGATGACGATCCCGAGTATTTTCAAATTGGAAGTGAGCATTGGCCGACCTGTTTTGAACGGAGTTCATTCGCCGATGATTTTGGTTTTTTGAGGATACTAATTTTTTTCATCGGAGCTACTAAGCCGAATCGCGTCGCATAGCAAGATGCTTTTGCCACTCTTGGGATTGCCCTGGACAGTCCGTTCGGAAATGGACGCCGCGCGATTCATTTCGCTTCAATGCGGCTGTCGCCATTTGCAAGCTGACTGTCAACATATTCTGCAGTTCCCATCCGTCAACGGACTCCAATTGTAAGGATAACACATAAGAGCAATAGTGTTGTATGGTTTGGATCGTCTCCGCTAATCGCTCCTCTTGACGACGCACACCTACGTTTCGCCACATCAAAGATCGAACACTATTACGAATGTCTGCAAAATCGATTGGCTCTTTCAACATGATTTGTGTCTCTGAGGATACGGGCAATACCCGTAATTCCTCTTGGCTGTTCGCCAATGCGGCATTCGACGCATTTTTGCCGGCTATGGAACCATAAACCAAACCCTCCAATAGACTATTGGATGCCAATCGATTCGCACCATGCAACCCGGAACTCGTAACCTCGCCCGCGGCCCACAAACCGGGCAAAGAGGTTCGCGATTGAGTATCTACGGTGCAACCGCCTATCATGTAATGTGCCCCAGGTCGAACGGGAATGGCATCTACCGCAATGTCCAACCCAAACCCTGCGCAAACTTTGGCAATTCCGGGAAATCTATTCCGGACGTGCGTCGGATCCAAATGCTTCATCGATAGATAGACACACGGAGATTGCGTCTTTTCCATTTGGCTCACAATCGACTGGCTAACCACGTCGCGAGGAGCTAACTCCAACCTGTTATCATAATCTCCCATGAACCTGTGACCACGAGAATCGAGTAGATAAGCTCCATCGCCACGCATCGCTTCTGTGATTAGTGTCCTAGAACTGCCAGCTATATACAGCACTGTTGGGTGAAATTGCATAAATTCCATGTCTCGCATCATCGCACCCGCTCGAAATGCGATAGCATGTCCATCACCAGTCGCCACCCTCGGATTGGTGGACTCGCGAAATACTTGTCCACAACCTCCGGTGCACAAAATGGTTTCTTTAGCCCATATACAATATGGTTTCCCCCCGCGAGTCGACGCGATGACACCATGGCAACGCCCCTCATGGGTGATCAAATCAATCGTAAACGTCTCCTCTACAATTTCGACATTAGGACGAGATTTGACATGTTCGATCATGGCTCGAATGATCTCTTTTCCCGTTGCGTCACCCAATGCGTGCAATATCCTCTGATGTGAATGTCCTCCTTCTCGTCCCAGGATGATTTGTCCATCATGTGTATCAAAACGAGTCCCCCACGAGATGAGCTCATTAACCCGTTCGGGGGCTTCCTTGACAACTTGGGCTACGACATCTGGATCGCAAAGGCCAGCACCAGCGACTAGAGTGTCCTGAACATGATTGTCGAATCGATCCTCGGGATCCCAGACGCTCGCTATCCCGCCTTGTGCGTAGCTGCTATTGGATTCTTCAAGTTTATCTTTAGTGAGAATCAATGCCCTCAAAATGGGGTCAACTTCATGAGCGGCACGTAGCCCAGAGAGGCCTCCACCAATGATCAGCACGTCAACGAAAAAATGCCCCATCCGCTTTGGTGAGATGTTGGTCAAGTATCTCGAAGTCCAAGTCGCCCAGGGGTAATCGAGCAATTCGTTGGGGTAAGCTGTCATAGGATAACAATT
>Ga0315899_10000779_pt1 | contig 38054 bp, 25 predicted proteins | sample LakEriMetagenome_2_FD_203518 | JGI IMG/M metagenome (GOLD analysis project Ga0315899, IMG submission 203518) | Freshwater fungal communities from buoy surface, Lake Erie, Ohio, United States - Buoy 4 MA112 | ecosystem: Environmental > Aquatic > Freshwater > Lake | place: USA: Lake Erie, Ohio...
TGCAGCAGAAGTGAAGTAAAGACCTTTCCCTAGTATATCCCCGTAGCATGGCCCTCTGTGGCCGTGCGAGGGGTGCGTGTCGCACACCAAAGACGCAAAGGGAACTGGAACCCATTGGATTTCGTGCGCGGACCGGTGGGTTTCGCGGTCGGTGATTCACCGCTCGAATGCAATGGTGGTGTTTGCATGGTCGCAGTGGTTCAAAAAATGATCGGCCGACCGCTTCACCACACCCTACGTGGTCGCCCCTTGCTCCCGCCGGAGCCAAGCGTATATGGCAAGCCGTGCTTGAGATGCCTAATGCCTAATGCCTAATGCCTAATGCCTACCGCCTAATGCCTACCGCCTAATGCCTCTTAAAGTGTCTCTACTCGCAACGGGATCTGCACTGTACAAGTTGTTCCGGCCGGCTGTCGCTTCGCAAATTTAAGCGATCCACCTAGTCCTTGAATCACGTTTCGCGTTAGGAAAACCCCAAGTCCCATCCCTTCGCCAACTTCCTTTGTGGTGAAGAACGGTTCGCCAATGCGACGCATCACTTCGTCGCTCATGCCACTTCCCGAGTCGTGGATGATCAATTCCCACGTCCGGCGCCCCTCTTGAGGCATGAGGATGGTGGAATAGACTTCGACATGTCCGGGATGCTTCGACGCATCAAGCCCGTTTTGCAGCAGATTGCGCAACGCTTGCGATAACGCTTGCTTGGGCAACAAAGCTTTGAAATCCTCAACCGCTCGATCGATGTGGACATCGACCCGATTCGGCTCACGCATCGCAGCGATAGTTTCGTCCAAGATATCCCCGAGCGATACCGGATGCAGTCGCTCCGCCGCCGCTTCACCAGCACCACTCTTCATGCGATGCAAAATATCTTTGCACCGATTCAACTCCTCGCGAATCAATCCGACATCCCGCTTGACTCTCTCGGGTATGTCTTGTTTATCAAGCGTTCGCGACATCTCTCCAGCAATCACTGCAATCGTCGAAAGAGGCGAAGCCAACTCGTGACCGGCACCAGCAGCAAGCGTCGCTAAGGCTTCGAGTCGCTGCGCACGTTCTTTCTCTTTTTCGGCTATCGCCAACCGTCGATCCCGCAGTCGCACTTCCAATGCAAGCTGGGAGACGAAATAGGTTAATACACCACTGCATGTAGCGAATGCGATAAAGAAAGCGGTTTTCGTTACTCCCCAAGTGGCTTCGCTTGCGAATGCCGATCCATCGAAAACTTCCAATCGATGCGACGTTAACAACAAGAATAAACAACCCATCACAGAAGCAAACGAAATCCCAATCGCCCAATACTTCGATAACACCACCCCGGCTACGGCTATGTTGGCAACATAAAAGAGAACAAATGGATTCGCTGCACCACCAGTATAAAAAAGCAACCCTGTCAAGATCGCCACATCAAACAAAAGGATCCCACCGAGATCCCCTCGCTGCGGAAACCCGGCTACCCCTGCATCGTCCGTTTCAAGTTGCCGCAAGGCGCGTTTCGCAAAATACCACAGTCCCACGTTGCTCAAAGCGGTTAGCAACACCAGAGACAACAGTTGCGGCAAGGCCAATGGCAACTTTAAAAACAACCAGACAAAACCGATCACTAGCAACTGCCCACCGATGGCAATCCATCGAAGCTTCGTTAACCACAACGCTGTCGAAGCATCTTGCTCGATTTCATGTACCGTCCTCTCGTCGCGTACCGATTTCACCGATGGGCTACTCCCTCTACGAGAAGCTTCTCTTCATCCCATAACCCGGACTTCGCATCAAGCGTAAACTCTTCGCGTTGTCCGCTTGGCCAATCGATACTGATTTGCGCAGCAGAAACAGAATCAGAGTTCCATTCCTCCTTAGGGATCCCGATGTGCACCAGCAAGTCACTCGTTGACGCATACGACCCTCCTCCGACCACTTGTCGAACCGCGCGAAACCGACCCATTTGAAGCTGTATCCTGGCGCCGATCGCATCGCGATTACTTTTGGTACCAACCAACCGCAATCGCACCGATCGCTGATCCTGCGATCGATTCAGCACCAATGCCGCTTCTTTATCGACCCGACTCGCTACGAAATCCAACTTGCCATCCCGATTGAAATCGCCCGTCGCTAGCCCCCTCGCATTGATCGCTGTATCTAGAAACTTTGCGTTACTTCGAGGAACCAATTGAAATGTCTTTCCACCTTGGTTTTGCAACACTTGAGGTCGCTGATCGACCGTGGAGCCTTTTGGCGAAAGTTCGATATGACCGTTAACCACCAACAAATCTTCATCGCCATCCCCATCGAGATCGGCGAATGCCGTTCCCCACCCAACGCTCGCTTCGTCCGTCGCAGCAATCTTCGCGGTCAGCGATGCATAGTTAAACACGAGTCCACCGCCGTTGCGGTACAGCGCCCCGAGTTCATTCTGGTAGTTCGTCACCCATAAATCGGACTTGCCATCCAAGTTGTAATCTCCGACCGCCAGCCCCATACTACCCTCGGGAGTACCGCTGTCATTGGTGGCAACTCCAGCCCGCCGACCGATCTCGGTGAATCGGCCCTCGCCATCATTGCGATACAAAAGATTTGGGTCGACGTCGTTCGCAACGTATAGGTCCACATCGCCATCCTGATCCCAATCTGCGGCGACCACCCCAAGCCCCCGCAAAGTATCTTCTAAACCCGACTCGCGTGTGATGTCGCGAAAGGTTCCATTACCATCGTTATGGTAGAAGACATCAGGCAAGCCTTGAAATTCTCGAGGCCCACAGTAATCGGTACTCTTGGTCTGAGTACCATTGCGCGCATGCTGGCCACACACAGGGTTGTTCTCAAAACTCCAATTCGCGTAATTCGCAACGTATAAGTCCAGCACCCCATCTGCATCCGCATCAAAAAATGCTGCCGAAGCTCCCCACAGAGGGCTCGAAAGCCCCACCGCTTGGCAATCAAGCGATTCGAAGGTTCCATCCCCTTGATTGCGAAACAATTGACTGTTGGAATACCCGGCGACAAAGATATCGGGGAAACCATCCGCATCGAAATCGGCAATAGCAATGCCGGTGTTGTAATGCGGTGAGAAATCAACTCCTGCAAATTGCCCAACGGATTGAAATGCAACAGTATCGGAGAGGTTGCCCGAAGTGCTGCCGACAACACCCTTACCAGACATGCCGACGCGACGATACAAAGCCCCAGTGGCTCCGATCATTTGCCGTTTCTCGGCGTCTGCTTCTCCCCCCCCAGCACAAACGATATCTATCCAACCATCGCGATCAAAATCGAAAACCCCAATACCTCCACCAGTAGTCTCTGGCAAAAAAAGGTTTCCGTTCTCCTTGCCGGTTTTGACCACTGCGAGCGGGAGAGCACCCTCGAGCCACTCCAACTTGATCCCCGAAAACTCGGCTCCGCCTTGGTTAGCAACTCCTGGCAATGGTTGTACTGCAGCTTCCTTAAGCTGCCCACCGGAGGACTTCTTTGGTTCTTCAGCCGACGGTTTCGGCGAACAACCGCATAGCAAACAACCCGTAAGACAACCGACCAGAATCGCTGCGATTCGTGATTGTCGTGTTTTGAAAAGAATTGGATTGAGAAAGCGCAACAAGAAGAACTCCCGACTGTTCGAAGAGGTGATCAGACACCTCATTGCACTCCGCGCCGTAGGTTGATGTACCGCTGATGCCGAGCGGCCAAGTCGGGTCGATTGATACGAGTGAAGTATACGACCATGTCTTCATGTGCTGGCAAGAAACTCTCGTCGATCGATAGAGCCGAATTCAACCAGTGGACGCCATCGTCACGCGATTGCTTGTGTAACAAGATATGCCCAAGCTCGTAGTGTTGCTGAGCTTGTTTGTCCGTACCCGACATCAACCTAGCCAACCTGCCGTCGACGGACTGCAAATCAGCTTGGCCTGCGTCAGCGATCTTTGCAAACCGATCCGCTTCCGCGTCGCCTCCAAGGGCTTGGTGGGCTTGACTCAATTGGTTGGCGATTCGAACATCTTCAGGCCAAAGGGCTGCGATACCACTGAGGACATCGACCACTTTCTTGTATTGCTCTTTAGCGGCATACGCTCGAGCCAAATTGGTTTTCATTTCGATGGTAGCTTTGCCCGACTCGATCAACGGCTCGACAAATGCAATGACTTCGTCCCCCAAGTCTTGATTGAAAAGCGCAGTGACCATTGCAGACTGGGCGTCGAGATCATCCGGATTGCTTTTCAAGAATCGTTTTAGCGCGATCACAGCCCGCTCATTATCGCGGCTCAATAGATAAGCCGAAGCTAATTGACGGTAAACCGGCACAAAGCCCGGATGATTCTTCGCACAGTTTTCAAGTAGCTCCGTTGCGGCTTTCGCGTCGCGACCGGAGAGAGCAAGCATCCCGCGAAAGAAGTCGACCCACGGTGTTTTCGGATCTTGCTTGATCCAAAACTGCAAAAACATCTCGACGGTTTCGAATTGCAGTTTGCCAAGCAGTCCGTAAATGACCGAGGGACCAATCTCTTCGAGTTCCCCGTCGGGCAACGCCATCAATTCAGCCGTGGCACGATCGATATCGGGTACCACGCCAAGATGTGTCTCTCGCAACATCCGTTCTGCTTTGAGCTTCTCTTCTGAATACCCAAGTTGCTTAGCGATGGCAGAGAATTGTGCGAAGGCGATATCATCACCCAAGTGGCGGTAAGCTCTTGCGCGCAAGAACGCAGTCTGAGCGCTCAATCCGCTTCGCTGCTCGACTTGCTTTAACTCTGAAATCGCACTTCGATCATCCCACATCGACAGCGCCTTTTGAATGCGATTCATCGATGTGGTTTGGCGGTTCTGGAAATAGCCGAAAACTGCAAGCGGGATCAAAATCGCTAAAAGAATAGCGAGCCTTAGGCTCGACCAACCGCTGGCGCGATTCGCCAAACGAGCAGTTAACGAATTCTGCTTCGGATCAAGGTCGTCGAGCGTCAGTTGCACCACCCCTTTGCCAACTGCACCAGCAGCACTCATCCCGGTGGCATTTATTCCATTGGCACCTTGGAAACTCTGGCCCGCAAATCCTTGCGCTGCGATCGAACCTTCAGGTACGGGTTGGATGCTTCCATGTGCCATAGTGAATGATCGAGCTTAACTGCATTGAGCTCGCCGTTAGGAACTTCAGTTCGAACAATGGAAAAGGGTGGGCGTTCGCGGAATTCTGAATCCTAATATCGTAGCCCCTCGGCAAGTGGATTGCAAGGAATCTGCGGCCCCCCTCGCTAGGATCGAATTTGGATATTCCAAACAAATCGCAAAATTCTTTGCGCGCCATTTTGGAATGATTTCTTCCCCTCACCGCTATACTGCACCTGCCGCGTGGCGTTTTCGATGATTTGCCATCGAGACAGCCCCGCCACTCCCTAGCTTTCAGTCCCCAAGGAACCTTACGCGTGACCGCAGTCCCTCTTTCCGATTCACACGGATCCTCCCACTTCGACCGATCCGGTTTGAACTCCCGTCCAACCGTTTGGGTCACCGGAAGTGGAGCAAAACGAGTTGGCCGAACGGTCGCAGAGCACTTTGCCCGCCAAGGATATCGAGTCGCTCTACACGCCAACACCTCTCGCGAAGGGGCTCTGGAAACCCTTCGGCATTTTGAAGGCCAGGGAATCCAGTGCATGGCAACCCAAGGCGACATTCGCTCGCAGGAATCCATGGAGCAAGCCGTTGCGAAAATCGTCGATCAATTCGGTCGACTAGACGCGGTGGTTCACTGTGCTGCGGTATGGGACTGGTCTCCATTGGAGCAGACCACCGAAGCACAGCTGCGAGCGCAATTTGAAATCAATACCCTCGGAGCCTATCACGTCGCTCGCAACGCAGGGCTAGCCATGGTGCCCCAACCTCAAGGGGGCCGGATTATTTTGATTGGCGATTGGGCCGTCGCCCGCCCCTACGCGAACTTCTCGGCATACTTTCTCGGCAAAGGGGCTATCGAAACACTCGTGCGCAGCATGGCCGTCGAGCTCGCTTCCCGAAACCCCGATATCCACGTCAACGGAATCATGCCCGGGCCTGTGATGCTGGATCCTAGCATCACGGCGGAACGAGCAGATCGAATCAAGCAAGCGAGCTTGATCAAACGCCACGGACGCCCAGAGGACATCGCCCAAGCAGCCTTCTTCCTAGCGACCCAATCGTTCATCACTGGAGTCTGCTTGCCAGTCGATGGGGGACGTACGATTTGGGCGCCCGACGAAGCTGAATCGGTGGCTCATCCCACGTATCAAGTCGAAGAGTAAGCAATCGTTTCACTTGATCCAAAACCTACGTTGAGTACTTATAGCCCCGCAGTGAACCAGCCACTCAGTGCACTAACCACTCAGTGCACTAACCACTCAGTGCACTAACCCGATTCGATGATTCCTTCCACTGCAATGGAGATGCACGGTGGATCAGAATTCCATTTCCACATCTACACTTACGCCTACTGCCACGATAGCTGCCACGCCTGCACCTGCGTTCACATCTACGCCAGCTTCTACGCCTACTTCTGATTCGCAAGCTCCTTCCGCTGTCGATTCACCTGAATCCTGGACGAACCTTCTGTGGATCCGACTCATCGAGGGAATCACGTATTACCCGATGCTCGTCCAACTCACACTGACCCTGATTTCAATCCGCGTTACGGAATCGATCGGTGCAGGGCTTTGGATCACTTCAGTTATGCTCGCTTGTCTCTCACTCGGATACTTCTTGTTTCTGCATCGCAAGGAGTTGGGCAATCGCGTGTTTGCCTGGCAATGCTTGTTCTCGATGATGTGTATCGCTTGCCTTTACAGCTTGGTACACGATCAAGCAAACCATCGCATTCGCAATCAGCTCGCCCAGTGGCATTCGATGCATGCCGCCGACCGCGCAGCGAACAGCGCTCAAGCAACCTGGAAACCGGTTGTCCTCAAAGGCACGCTTGAACAATCTATCCGCTATCGGAAACAGGAAGGATATGGAAGCGACCGAATAGACTCATGGCAGTCTCAATCGCTGGTGCATGTACACTCGGTTCAGCGTGCGGCGAATTCCTGGCAGCCCTTATCCATCAAAGCTACCCTCACGATCGATGATGAGATTCGAGGATTCTTTCCAGGTGACGAAGTCCAGGTCTATGGGGCTTGGCGCCGTCCGCTTGAGCCAACCAACCCAGGTCAATTCGACGTGCGGAATCGCTATGCAGAACTCGGTCTCGCGGCTCAAATCAAAGTCGACTCCGCTTCTCTAATCCGCAAAACCTCCGAAGGCAATCCTTGGCGGATCGATCGCGGACTAGCCCAATGGACGGAGTATTCACTCGATGCGATGAATCGCTACGTGGTTTTCGATCAAGCTCCATTAACGGCCGCGTTAGTCCTTGGTCAACGCGACCAAGCTGACTGGGACCTTCAAGTCGAGATGCTCTCCACAGGGACGATTCACATGATGTCGATCTCCGGTATGCATATCGAGATGGTCGCGTTCGCGTTGCTATTCGCAGGCTGGCTGATAAGACTACCGTCGTGGTTCGTCTACGGCGGAACGGTTAGTCTGTGCATCCTATATGCAATGCTCTGTGGAGCAAATCCGCCGGTTGCGAGGGCGACGATCATGCTCTCGTGCGCACTTCTCGCTCGATTTCTGGGCTGGTCTTTCACCGGCCTGAATATCCTTGCCTTCGCTGCTCTGTTGCTCCTCGCCCAACGCACTTCCATCGCCTTTGAAGTCGGTTCGCAACTCTCCTTCCTAACCGTCGCCGTCCTGATCCTTACGTTTCCTATCTTAAGTAGGCGAGCCGCCCCAATCGAACGATTAATCGAGAGCAAGTTTACCGCTCGCCAACGATTCCTTCGCACCGCAAAGCACTTTGTGCGCGAGTCGATTCGTAGCAGTTTCTGGGTCAGCTTTCTCTCCGCCCCTCTCGTCTGGGAGTCCTTTCATATTCTTAGCCCAATCGGCATTCTCTTAAATCTCGTCCTTTGGCTACCGATGCTAATCGCACTTCTCTCCGGCTTGGGACTTGTCCTGCTGTTTTGGTTCCCACCGCTCGCTTGGCTATGCGGTTTACTCTGCGGAACGTCGCTGCTCATCTTGGATTCCTTCGTCTCCATCGGACACCGGGTCCCCTATGGTCACTTCTGGGCTCCAGCACCACCAACTTGGTGGATGATCGGTTTTTATGCGATCGCCCTGGTTATCACCCTTTGGAGAGGAACCCATCGCCCTAGAGCAAGGCGTGAACTGATATGGAGTTTGGGTGCTTGGTTTCTCTTCGGTTGTTTTCTTATCCAATTCCAACAGACACTGCGACGGTACAAACACAACTTCGGACACGCATCGCTCGCGATCACGTTTATCGATGTCGGTCACGGCACCTCCGTGCTAATCGAACCGCCAACCGGTGAGATTTGGCTTTACGATGCTGGACGAATGGGTGATTCAAACAGAAGCCATCAAGCCATCGCACAAGCGCTTTGGACCATGGGGATCGGTCATATCGATGGTCTAATCCTCTCCCATGCCGATGCAGACCACTACAATGCAATGCCAGGACTTATCGAACGCTTTTCGATTAAAAAATTCGTCTCGACCGAATCGGTGCTCAACCACTCTTCCCCAACCCTGCGAAGCTTGATCGATGACATCAAGTACCGCAATATCCCAATCGAAATATGGAGCAAAAGCACTCCCGTTCAAGACAAGTTCGGATGCAAATGGATGGTACATCACCCAGTGAATGCGAACCCGGAGAGATCGACTACTGGTCGCTTACCAAGCTCCCGAAGTGTACGCGACAACGCGACGAGCCTATGCATTTCGATCCAATATGCGAACCGCTGCATCCTGCTGCCAGGGGATCTCGAAGAACCCGGCACGAGCGAATTGATTTCAGCCCCACCGATCGATCTCGACGTGATGATGGCACCCCATCACGGTTCGCTCAAGGCGAACCCGAAACCACTGATCGCTTGGGCTACCCCTGAAACGATCATCATCAGCGGTTCGGCTCGTTCGGTATCGCCCAAAGTCATCGAGACGTATAGCCCCGATGAACAGCAAGTCTTGCATACCGCGAGAGATCACGCCTTGCGGCTGACCATCGATCCGAAGGGAACCATGGCCTGGAACCATTGGAGTCAAGATCGTTGGCAACGAATTACAGAAGCTGGTCAAGCTCCTTAACTAGTTCGTTGAATCGCTGCAGTGCCGTCTGCACCGGCTCAGGCTTGGTCATGTCGACCCCTGCATCCTTGAGAAGTTCCAACGGGTCTTTCGAACAACCCGATTTGAGAAACCCTAGATACTGCGCTAATTCGTTGGATCCACCGTGCATGACGCGCTGCGAAAGCGCGATTGCAGCTGAGAGTCCAGTGGCATATTTGTAAACATAAAAGGCACGATAAAAATGGGGGATGCGGAAACACTCAAGCTGCAATTCCTCATCGATTTCGAACGCAGGTCCGAAGTAATCCCTGAGCAACCCTCCATAAGTCGCTTTGAACGATGCCACCGTCAGTGGCTCGCCAGCTTCGGCCATCGCATGAATCTTCTTCTCGAACTCGGCAAACATCGTCTGACGAACTATCGTTGCGCGAATACTATCGATCTCATGATTGATGATCGCTGCTCGCTCTTGCTTACTCGTTGCATGACGGATCATGTGCTCCGCAAGCAATTGTTCATTAAATGTCGAAGCGACTTCAGCGACGAAAATGGTGTAGTTGTAGTACTGAAACGGTTGGTTACGAGCCGAGTAATAACTGTGCATGGAATGCCCAGCTTCGTGTGTCAACGTGAAGACATCGTTGAGAACATCCGACTTGTAGTTCATCAAAATATAAGGATCGGCATCAAAGGAACCGCAGCTAAATGCTCCGCTCTGCTTTCCTTGATTCGGATAGCGATCGCACCACCTACCTCGCAATCCTTGAGAGAGTACTCCGCAATATTCGTCTCCCAACGGCTTGAGCGAATCCATCACTAACGCACAAGCTTCCTCCCAACTCCGGTGCGTCGCAGCTTCGGATAAGATCGGGACATAAGTGTCATAATGGTGGATATCATCAAGCTTCATCTTCCGTCGCCGCATATCGAAGTACGCATGCACGGCGGGCAATTGGTCGCGCACGGCCGCAATCAGGTTGTCATAAACAGCTACCGGTACGTTATCTGCGAAAAGGGATGATTCCAAAGCACTCGGATAATTCCTCGCTCTCGCATAATAAACATCCGTGTGCACACTTCCTGCCAAAGTCGCTGCAAGGGTATTTTCGTGTGCAGCAAACTCGGAGTAATACTGATGAAACGCCTGCTTGCGGATTTCTCGTTTCGGAGAAATCAAAAAACCACTGAAGGACGCATTGGTCAGCTCAATCGATTGGCCTTTATCGACTTCGATCGAACCGAATTTCAAGTCAGCATCGTTAAGCTGCCGAAAAGCTTTGCTCGCCGATTGAGCCATCTCGCTTTGCATCGCCAACAATCGCTCTTCGTTCTGAGAAAGCGTATGAGCACGGTACCTATGAATCCGTTGCAGCACCAAGCGGTAGGGAGCCAAAACCTCGGTCTCTAACCACTTCTGCATCGTCTCATCGGCAATCCCCAAGATCTCCGGACGGATGAAACTCGCAGCTTGCCCCACCCGCGATGCGATGCTTTGATATCGAGCGGTAAAACCCTGATAAATGCTATTGCTCTGATCTTCCGTCGTCTTGAGAAATGCATAAGTCCCGATACGTTCCGCTATGCGATCGGTCTTCACGTCGTGATCCAAACAAGCCGCAAGAATCGCCGGTGATTCCCCCAACTTACCTTTGAACGATTCAAACTCGTCGATGCAAGCTTCCAGTTCGGGCAAAGCCGCTTGCCATGCCTCATCATTCGAAAACAAACTCGACAGGTCCCAAGTGTCTCCTACGGGAACTTCATTGCGTTTTGGATTACTCATGGCTTATTTGGCTCGTACGCTCAGTGTTAAGTCGTGACAATGTAGTCGCGACAGTGTTAAGTGGTGACAGTGTTAAGTCGTGACGCTGTTAGTGGTTTTAGTATGCAGTCGCGTCTGCATGCAGTCGTATCAGTATGAAGGCTCAAACGAAATCGCCGCTGCGACCATCGGAGGAGGGAAGTAAACGGACGGTTCCGGAGAGGATTGTATGGACAATCCCGCGACTGTCCATCAAACATAAACCTCCCGACCCCTCAATTCCGATCGCTCTACCGATCAACTCCCGGTGTGGTTGCTGGACGCAAATCCACCGATCCGCAAGCCAATCGTGTTCGTTCCAATCTTCCATGAACTCCTGCGGGCAATCCTGAAATCGATTCAAGTTCTCTCTGAATACTTGAAGAAATCGCAGCAACACAGACTCGGGAGCAACAGCTTCGAGAGTCGAGCTGCCTGCCAGAACCTCAGGACGGCTCACTTCATGCAAACTCACCGCATTGCGCCGCACCTCGTCGCTCGCACCGTCGAAGCGCACTTGGCAATTGATTCCGACTCCGACGACCAGGAAGTCTTTGATGGGTTCGGGATTCCCTAGACTCGTCTCCATGAGGATGCCGCAGACCTTTCGCTCCTCGATATAAACGTCGTTGGGCCACTTCACCATCGGCTTCGATCGCGATAGAGGCGCAAGGGCTTGGGCGACCGAAAGCCCGACTTGCAACGGGAGCAGGGAAGTCCCCGCATCAGGGGGCGACGGGAGATCGCGCAGGGATAGTCCGAGGGAAAACATCAAACAACCAGCGGGGGAATACCATCGGTTTGCACCTCGGCCCGCTCCGTGCGTTTGCGAATCGGAAACCATCAGCGCCGGCAATGTAACGTGCCCCTCTTTGACTTGGCGAACCATCGCTCGGTTCGTCGAGTCGATTTCTTCAAACCACTCTACATGCTCGAACCAACCGAGTTCACGCAGGGAGTCCATGGCGGCCGAACGTCGAAGATCAGGTATCATGCCGTAGAGGATACTTCTAGCAAACGCTTAAATTCGTTGCCCTAAACGGTCCGCCAAACGTCGCAAGGTCTTGCTCGCATCATTCTCAACGAGCTTTGCATGGATCAAATGAAGCTGCGAGCGATCGTCCCAAGCTTCGCTCAGTGCGGCATCAAACTCAGCTTCGTTCCGCACGATGTGCCCTTTACCACCCCCGTAAACTTCGGGCAACTTCGAGTAGTTCCAAACGGCGATCTCGTTGTACTTCCAAGTTCCCTCTTGGAGGAATCGCTCGGTTCCGTATCCATGGTTATCGAGGACGATAATGATCGGTGAATACCCTTCACGGATCAATGTCGACATCTCTTGGCCGGTCATTTGAAACGCCCCATCGCCGGCGATCACCAACACACGATCTTGCGGCTTAGCAACACACGCCCCGAGGGCGGCGGGCACGGAGAAGCCCATCGACGTGTAATAAGCCGGGGACAGATAATCGGTTCGTTCGTGGATTACGAGTTCCGAGGATGCGAACAAAGAGTCCCCGATGTCAGCAATCACAATGGTCTGGGCATCGAGTTGGGTATTGATCCGTTCGATAATACGCGTGACGGTCAGCGCTTCACCGGCTTTTACTTGGAATGCGTGGGGTTTCTTCAAGTGCAGGTGCTCGGGAATATGCCGTCTATCAGGGCCCGGGTTCGCTGCAATGACCTTCGAGAGGAAATCACCCAACGGTACGTTTGGATACTGGTGGTAAGAGATTTGCAGATGCTCGCTGGTGGCATAGATGACATTGCGAACATCGAGCTGGGCGGTATAGATCCCAAGGTTGATATCGGTCATGAAGGCTCCAAGCATCAGAATGCAGTCGCTATCCTCCACATACTGAGTGACTTCTTCTCGCCCCATCGCCCCTTCGTACAACCCAACGAAGAGTGGGTGTGTTTCATCGACGGCACTCTTTCCAAGAATAGTCGTCGCAATAGGTATCCCGGCTTGCTCGGCCAACTGAATCACTTGATCTTGTAGCCCGAATCGGTGGATCTCGACCCCGGCGATAATCAGCGGCTTCTTTGCAGCATTTAGCTTCTGAGCCGTCTCTCGGACCGCCTCGTCCAAAGCGTGAGCATCGGCGTTATGGTCGGGGCTACGATAAGCATGAGTCACCGTTGGCACGACGTCGACCATATCGCGTGGGATGTCTATGTATACAGGTCGCTTGTACCGGTAACATGCATCTAGGACACGGTCGATTTCGCGAAAGGCGGTCATCGGGTCGTTTAATTCCGTCGCCGCGATACACAACTTTTCAAAGACCTCCAACTGGGTGCTGAAGTCTCGTACTTTGTGATGCAACAACGGGTTATTGATCCGCTCTTTCAGACCGGGTGAGCCAGTCAGGACGACCACCGGTGACTTCTCTGCGAACGCGCCCGCGACGCTGTTGCACACCGATAGTCCACCAACGCAGTATGTGACGCACAAAGCCCCCATTCCATGAATGCGGGCGTAAGCATCTGCGGCAAAGCCTGCGCAATCTTCCCTCGTACAACCGACCACTCTCACCGGACTCTCTTCGAGCAGACTGTAAAACCGCAACACGTAATCACCGGGAATACCGAAGCAATCGTTAATCCCATAGTCTAACAGGCGGCTGATCAAGTACTGGCCGATGGACAATTCTCTACTACCACGTCGATCAGACTTCGCCGGGGACTTCGACGTATTGCGATCCATTGGACTGAGCGGATTGGCCATTTGCAGATTCCGATAAGAAAAGTTAGTTCTTCAATTCCACCAAGGTTGGAGTACTCGCATCGGCACTATCTGAGGTTGGCAAGGATTGCTCGCTGGCCATCTTCCGAATGTCTTCGGTGATTCGCATCGAGCAATACTTCGGACCACACATACTGCAGAAGTGTGCACTCTTGAACGTATCCTGAGGGAGTGTCTCGTCGTGATAAGCTTGGGCTGTCTGCGGATCGAGCGAGAGGCGGAATTGCTCTTTCCAGTCGAAAGCGAACCTTGCTCGGGACAGTGCGTCATCTCGATCTTGTGCCCCAGGCCGCTTTCGCGCGACGTCCGCCGAATGGGCAGCGATCTTGTACGCGATAACCCCTTGCTTGACATCCTCGCGGTTCGGCAGACCAAGGTGCTCCTTTGGTGTGACATAGCAAAGCATCGCTGCTCCACTCCACCCCGCCATCGCAGCGCCAATCGCACTGGTGATGTGATCGTATCCAGGTGCAATATCGGTGACCAATGGACCGAGCACATAAAACGGAGCTCCGTGGCAAACCTCAATCTGCTTCTTGATGTTCATGTCGATCTGGTCCATCGGAATGTGACCGGGCCCCTCAACCATCACCTGAGTACCCTTTTCCCAACTTCGCTTGCAAAGCTTGCCAAGAACATCGAGTTCCGCGAACTGAGCAGCATCGCTCGCATCGGCGATCGAGCCGGGTCGCAGTCCGTCTCCGAGACTCCAAGTCACATCGTATTGCTTCATGATATCGCACAAGTCATCGAACGCTTCGTAGAGTGGGTTCTGCTTGCGGTGCGCCATCATCCACTTGGCAATCAACGAACCACCGCGAGAAACGATTCCAGTCACTCGCGAAGTGGTCAAATGGAGATGCTCAAGCAACACTCCGCAGTGGATCGTCATATAATCGACCCCTTGCTTGGCTTGATGCTCGACCATGTCCAGGAAGTGTTGTGCTCTCATGTCTTCGATGTTGCCACCGAGCTCCTCAAGCATCTGATAGATCGGTACCGTTCCGATCGGAACCGGCGAAGCACCGATGATCGCTTTGCGGATATTGTCGATATCTTTGCCGGTCGACAAATCCATCACCGTATCCGCACCGTAGTGTACCGAGACGTGCAACTTCTCAAGTTCTTCTTGAACGTCGCTCGTTACCGCCGAGTTCCCGATGTTAGCGTTGATCTTGCACTTTGCAGCTATGCCGATGGCCATCGGCTCAAGGGCGCCTTCCAGGTGGACGCGGTTCGCAGGAATAACCATCCGACCTGCAGCGACTTCGTCCCGGATCACTTCGGCAGTGAGGTTCTCTCTTTGGGCGACAAACTCCATCTCAGGGGTAATTTGTCCGGCTTTAGCTGCGAGGTATTGAGTCGTCACGTTTCTATAGGCTCCCGTAAGTTTGGGGGAAATGCTCTGTTCAATCGATGAAAGGCCGGGTTTAGAATCCATCCGCGAGGTCCCCAGCCCAAGTCTGCGCGGTGCTTAAGTGTATCTTGGATTGAGATTCTCGAAAACGGCCATTGCCACCTAGACGCGTCCAACCATGAAATTCCAAGGTTTTTCGGCCCAAGTCATCGTTTCAGCTCGGCAAATGTGCCCCCATTCTCCCTTGCGACACTTTAGCTCGACACCACCACCGGCTAGTGCTCTCGCCATGCGTCTAAAGACACCTTGCAGTCAAGCCAACGTTGAGCGGGCTCATGGAGCCGAAGATCGCACCTAGAAGTGCATATCAAGACGCATATTAAAAACATTGATCGCTCCCACCAACGATTGGCTATGAAGCTGGATCGGCGACGCATTAAACATCATTCGAACATTCTCGTTCAAATACCAATTCAACCCAGCAGTCGTCGCGCTGGAGTAACCGAGAATCGCATTCCCCCCAGGCGTCCCCTGAATATTGATGTCGCACCATCGCAATGCGATCTCCCAAGCCCCCGTGCCTTGAAAGCCCTTGCCTTGACGAGTCAAAAAAGGGTTACTGACCTTAGTCGGTGCAAACGTCCCTAAACTTCGGTTCCATCGTCGATGCTCACCGGTCAGAAAGTAACTCGCTTGAGCGTAACTACCATGTGAGTAATAACTCGCACCAGGTAGGTCCATTACCAGTGCGATGTACTCAGCTTGCAGATTCAATGCCCCAAGCGTCCTTGTAGTCTCCAGTCCATAAAGCTGTACGGATTCCGCATTCCGATTCTCTAATTGCAAAATATTGGGTACGTTGAACGTGTCATTGCTATTACGCCCCGTTTCCAACAAAAAATTTAATGGTTTGACTGGATAATTCACACGATCGTTCTTGGGATCTCGATAACTATAACTCGAGCCGATCTCCCAAAAATCGTCTCCATCGTTCTCTTCGCTATAATGAGCCAGCCAAGTCATGCGCCCCGTAAACGCCCTTCCCCCAGAATCGGTTACATCCGCACCAAAAAAGTTGGTTTGATCGCGGAAAGCCCCTACAGCCCAAGTTAGAGTTTCAGCACTGTTGTGGTTATAGAACATCACTCCCCAGTTGCGCGATGGATCAAAGCTCGTGTTGTATGCTCGCTCCATAAAAGTATAGAAGTTTGAGCTCGTTTGCGCCTCAAGACTGAATGGCTCCCGAAATTGCCCCATCCGCATCGTTCCGAAAAACGGGACATGTAGCAGGTTCCCATAAGCATCAAACAAACTCGGATGCCCCGGAGCCCCCATCTCGTAATCCAATCGTACTTCTGTACTCTCCATAAACGAGCCATCAAATCCCAAGCGAGCACGACGTGCGTAAACACCGTCATCGATATCGTTAATCTGTAGTCGATTATTGCCACTCTGATGAAACCAATTGGCATCGGAATGCAATCTCCCCCGAGGCTTGATCAAGGGCTTCTTCTTGTCTTCCTCTTTTTTCTTTTTCTCACTCTCTAAATGCTTCGCCAAATCCTGCTCCACCTGCTTAATACGATTCGCTAATGCGTCCTCAGTCTCGTCGTTGGACTTGCTAGTAAACTCCTCGCCAGCCGGGTACGGCAAAGCCATATTTGACTCAGTCGCGACATATCCAACAGGTGCAAAATCAAGAACCGAGGGAGCCGTGGAATACCGCTCTGCAATTACCTCATAAGGTGGTGCCGCAACTTGCGAATCACCACGTCCCGCAACACCTTCCCAGAACATAATCAAGAACATCAATCGCATCGCCTGCAACCAAAGCCCACGCCAATGGCTTGCGACGAAGCCCCAAATGCAAGCGTTTTGAAGAACGATTCCTGTCATCTGGTCTCTTCCTGATAAAAGTGTGCGCCTTGATACTTCCCCCCACTCCTTTATGAATCGACCATCGCGACCGGTATATCGATCAAACTCACCCTAGGCGGCAAAGTCCGCCTGTTTTAACATTGGTGATCTCAATTCATCCATCACAGGCAGAACTCAGCCAACTCTTACGAAGGACTTTGCAGGTTTTCCGCATTGTGTCGCCTGCCATGCGTTTTATGCAACGGCAAGGGAGCTCTGGGTTGCTGTAGTCAACTCGCCATTACGATAACCACTCAGAAGTCGCTTGATTCGCTCGTTGCGTAGCGCTTCGGATAACCACTGACTACCCATGAGTGCATAAGCCAATGAGCTCCGAAGCCATCATTCTTCAACCATTCCGACTGGGAACTCTTCTCATTGGCCTAGGGTTGTCACTCCTTAGTCTTACCCCAACTTCCTACGGGCAATTGCGCGATGCGCGAACGCTTTTTCAATGGCGAGGATCCGAAGCACCCGATTCCGGTGATGATTCTCTTAATTCTGACCGTCCAAGCTTCACACCCAACAGCACAACCTTAGGCAAAGGTGTCTTTCAGATCGAAAGTGGCTATCTGTTCTCTCGGGATAAGCTACAGGGCCAATCTCCTGTAGTCAGTCATCAACTTCCCGAAACGCAATTACGTTGGGGATTGTTCGCGGACTGGCTTGAATTTCGAATCAGTCAAGCATTCTTGAGCCAAGAAGAACTCGGCAACGCGTACATCGGAGCCTCCGATACGCAACTCGGCGTCTCCTTGGCGTTGACCAATCAACAAGGAATTTTTCCAGAGTCGGCACTCATCCCCGTAATCTCCGTTCCCAGCGGTAGCACATGGGCTACGGATGGAGTCGTTCGATCAGGTGCAGCACTAAGCTACAGTTGGGGATTCTGCGAGAACTGGACGCTAGGAGCAAGTACACAAATGTTCTCTGAGATCGACGAAGAATCGACCGAATCCTATCTCGCGACGTATCAGTCTTGCTACCTCAAGCGTGGAATTGGACAAAAAGCAAGTGTATACAGCGAGTGGTATGCATCGTTCCCACATCAAGCTACCTCAGCGTTGCCTGTCCATTTTTTCAACACTGGTATTCTATTCCTTGTGAGCGAGAACATTCAATGGGACGCAAGGATCGGCAACAATCTGCGCGAATCCGATGATAGTTTCTTTGCTGGCACAGGCCTTTCCTTTCGCTTTCGCTAACGCAACTCCCAACAAGCCCCGTCCGAGGTTATTCGAATGTGGTTGATTCGCTTATCGATTCGAAATCCTTACCTTGTTGCATCGTTGATGCTGCTCCTGGTTGTGCTGGGCATTCTTAGTTTGACAAGGATACCAATCGACATCCTACCCGTCTTCAAAGCTCCAGCAGTTCAAGTGCTGACCTACTTCCCCGGCATGCCCGCCGAATCGATTGAAAAAACCATCACGAATCGAATCGAACGATGGGTAAACCAAGCCCCCGGAGCCCGCGAGGTAGAATCCCGCTCCGTGCCCGGAGTGAGTGTCGTTAAGGTTTACTTCCGAGATGATATCGATCCAAACGAAGCACTGACACTTACCAATTCACTCGCACTCGGTGCTTTGCCAAACCTCCCTCCAAACACACTTCCGCCAGTCGCCTTACCCTTCGATGCCACAGGCACTCTGCCTATCGGTATTCTGACCGTCGAAAATCGAAATATGGATGATGCGAAACAGAAAGATCTCGCACGGATCGATGTGCGTAACATGCTCGGAGCAGTACCTGGATGTATCGCTCCCGTCGTCGTTGGCGGCTTAGATCGTAGCGTCATGATCTATCTCGAGCAGTCCAAGATGGAATCGCGAGGTCTGGCCCCCGTGGACGTGGTAAAGACGCTTCAAAGTAGCAACTTTATGACATCTCCAGGCACAGCTTATTTCGGTGACCAACAACTTCTCCTCGACAGTAACTCCATGGTGGAAAGCGTCGAGGATCTCAATGACCTACCCCTTTCATTCCGACCCGGTAAACAAATCAGGCTCTCTGACATCGGCCACGCCCAGGATGCGGCACTGATCCAAACGTCTCGCGTGCGAATCGATGGCGAAAACGAAGTCTTCGTACCGATTTACCGTCAACGTGGTGCAAGCTCACTTCGTGTAGTCGACGAAGTCCAAAAGAGCATACCGAAGATGCAAGAAAAACTTCCAGAAGGAACTACCTTGGGCCTCGTCATGGACCAAACACAAACGGTACGTCACGCGTTAACCTCGTTGCTCTCCGAGGCAAGTGTCGGTATCTGTTTGGTTGCAGTCATGATCCTACTCTTCTTGGGTGACTGGAGAATGACTATCATCGCTGTACTCTCTATTCCGCTATCGCTGCTCGGTGCGGTCACCGGACTGTATGCAACTGGAAACACAATCAACGCGATGACACTCGCCGGACTTGCTCTTGCTATAGGCCCCCTCGTCGATGATGCAATCGTGGAACTGGAAAACAACCATCGCAATTTTGGACTCGGCAAGAGCCGGATACAAGCTGCACTAGATGGTTGTAAAGAAGTCCTCATCCCAGTTCTTGTTGCCTCTTGCACAACGGTCGTCGTCCTGATACCCCTCGCATTTATGCCCGGTATTGCCGGCTTTCTTTTCCGACCCTTAACGCTTGCTGTCGGATTTGCAATGCTGACATCGTTCATCTTATCCAGAACCTTTGTTCCGATGGCTTGTGCGAGATTCTTGCCAAATGATCACAGATCCAATCGACTGCTCGATCGGATGACGAGACCGTTCCAAGCTGTCCTGGAAACCATCTTAGGGGTGTATTCAAAACTCCTAGCATGGAGCCTTCGATACCGTTGGACAACGATCGTTTTCGTGTTGATTCTTCTTTGTTTTTCCTCTGTTTTGCTCGACAAAATCGGCCAGGAGTTCTTCCCTAAAGTCGACTCAGGACAAATCGCTGTCCGAATGCGCGCTCCCTCGTCGTCTAAACTTGATGCAACCGAACAACGGGTTAAATCGCTGGAAAAATTCATCGCTGATCGAATCCCAGAGCATGATCGCGAAATGATCGTCTCCGAAATCGGACTCAACCCAGACTGGTCTGCGGCCTACACCCCCAATTCTGGGCAACAAGATGCTTTGATTCGAATCCAATTGAGCCAACACCGCTCGAAACGATCCCAGGAATACGCGGAACTACTTAGAAAGGAGTTTGCGAAACAAAACGAGTTTGAGGATTTGGAATGCGATTGGGATACCGGCGGCATGATCTCGACCGCACTCAATAACGGAGCATCCGTACCATTGGATATTCAACTCAGCGGAGGTACGTCCAGTGATTCCTTTCAAATAGCAAAACAAATCCGCGAACAGATCCAAAAAATCCCGGGCGCAGCAGACGTGCGAATTCAACAACGCATCGATGCTCCCTACCTTGTGCTACAAGTCGATCGAGAAAAAAGTGCTTTGCTCGGACTGACAACACAGGATGTCATCCAACAAGTTGTAGTGGCACTGAATTCCAGCGTATCTGTACAACGAAACTTTTGGATCGACTCACAGTCTGGAAACCAGTACTTCGTCGGAGTCCAGTATCCAGAGGACGCCGAAAGAACGCTCGAAGACGTTTTGAATCTTCCCGTTTCAGGTACGCTACAACCACAAACCATCAACCTCGGTTCATTGGTTTCAACGAATCGCAAAAACGGAGCTGTGGAAATCCACCATTCCGGTCTGCGTCGAGTCACCAATATCCTGGTCAATACGGAGCGTGTCGATATCGGTCACCTTGCTAATGATGTGATGCAAACCGTATCAAAGCTACAGCTTCCACAAGGAATGAATATCGAGTATCGAGGAGAATTCGAACGAATGAACGAAGCGTTCTCAAGCCTGCTCGCAGGGCTGGTATTGTCCGCGATTCTCGTCTATCTCTTGCAAGTCTCCTTATTCAGATCCTGGGTAGGGCCATTAGTCATCATGGTCACTGTCCCTCTTGGACTCATCGGGGTCGTATGGATGCTCTACCTCTCCGAAACTACACTCAATGTGCAATCGTTCATGGGAATCATTTTCTTAGTCGGAATCGCTGTCAACAACGGTGTCCTGCTCGTTGATTTTGCAAATCGACGCCGCGAAGCGTCAAATCTCTCCGCAGCAGAAGCAATTGGCGAAGCAGCAAAAACACGACTAAAACCTATTCTCATGACGTTTCTTGCAACTCTGCTGGCTCTCACGCCACTTGCTCTCGGCACGGAAAAAGGAAATGAAGCAAATGTCCCACTCGCCCGTGCAGTCGTTGGAGGGCTCTTAAGTTCCACACTTCTTACCCTCTTCCTTGTTCCTGTCTTATACACACTCCTCTTGCATAACTATAAACCCATGAACGACGAAACGACCGAACGCCAACTCAATGCGTTGTAGTCCACCATACTATCAGAAGATCCAATAAACCAATGACTACCCGTTTGCGAGATAAACCGTTGGCAATGCTGCTGATCGCTATCGCCTCTCTTTCTGCGTGGTGGTCGGGAAAACTTGAAGGAGTGTGGCAACGATTCATTCCCGATCGACTCTACGCAGACCCTACTGCCAGCCATAGAAATCCCAACGACCAGTCCGAACTGAACGGCAACCCTGCCGCGCAATCATCCCCTCTACAACTTCGCACCGTGCATCCTGTCCGAGATACCAATCAAATTGTTGTCGTTTCTCAACCTGCAGAAGTTGCCCCCTATTACCTAGTCCAAATTTATGCTGATACCGCAGGCACAATTGAACGTATCGAACCAGATCTCGGCGACGAGGTTGATCGCGAGCAAACGATAGCTGAAATACGGGAACCTGGATCGTCAACTACGACGCCGATCCGATCACCCATCGATGGCGTCATCGTCTCTCGATCCGTCGACCCCGGTACCTTTGTCGCTAATGCGTCCGTCATTCCAAATGCCACTCCCATTGTTACCATAGCAAAACTCGATACCGTGACCATTACGATGAATGTTCCGGACATGTTTGCTCCTTATGTGAAAGAAGGAATGGTTGCAAAAATAAGAAATACAAACGCAACCAAATCGCCTTGGATTGAATCAAAGCTGACTCGCATTAGCCCAGTGGCCAGAGTCGGCGATCGAACCCTAGCCGTCGAAATCGATCTCTTCAACCAAACGCGATCCGAATACGATGAGTTGATGACAGACGCAAAAAAAACAGGTTTCGAGGAGTACAAGTCTCGACGCGCCCCAGATTTTCCGCAGAACCTTTCCGGAGAACAAACAGCAGGCTTCACCCCTGGAATTATCTACGAAATGCAAGTTCACATCGACTCGCTCGGACAAGTACCTCTTCTACCTTCGCAATGCTTGACTCGACGAAGCGGAAAACCCTATGTCTTTCTCGTCGAAAATGGCTCGGTCGTCCAAGTCCCCGTACTCGTGCAGTTCGATAACGGAAGCCTCTGTTATGCCAAACCCATGCGCGACATAAATTCTTCCCAACAATTGAGCGACGACTGGGACGGTACGGAAGAAGTCATTTTCGATAGCCGCTACGATCTCCAACCTGGAAAATCCGCTGTAGCAAATCCAATCGAACGCGATGTGAAAAGTAAAAAATCACGAAATCCATGATTGGAAGCAATGTGATCTTCTGCATTATTTCCCTCTAAGAGCTTACCGACTTCGTGCTACAACCCCAACCTGCTAGACTACTCTTCCCATTAGTTCCATCGTTTAGCACGTAATTGCAAACACCGCCAATTTTCCTATCGGAGTTCCTGTTGATGTGGAACGCTTTTGTCGATGGCATCAAACGCCTTCGTTTCGGATTAGCACTCCTGCTCGCCGTCGGGGCAATCCTGCTACTGCTCGACTTGAAATCCCGAAAGAGATCCGGAAACTCTCCGGAAAACTCCATCAAGCGGATCGCGATCATCCAACATGCTTCCATTAAAGCGATGGATGACGGCCGAATCGGCCTTCTGGAAAAACTGCAATCTCGAGGCTACTCCGACGGCAAGAACGTCAACCTCCGAATCCTCAATGCCGAAGGGGATATCGGTACCGCAAACGCGATCGCCAAAGAAGCGGTCTCAGGTGCCTTTGATCTGATCATTACCCTCAGCACCCCGTCCCTGCAAACCGTTGCCACCGCGAACCGCTCCGCAAGCCAAACACCTCACGTCTTCGGACTCGTTACCGACCCTTATGCTGCTGGTGTTGGCATCGATTCGGCTGACCACTCCAAACACCCACCCTATATGACCGGGTTCGGAAGTATGCAGCCTGTCGAACCGATGCTGCGAACGATCAAGACAATGCGCCCAGAAACACGACGAATCGGACTGGTATGGAACCCCGCTGAATCAAACTCCTTCGCCCAAACTAAACTCGCTCGAGAACTATGCCCCTCACTCTCACTGGAATTGATCGAAGGAAGCGCCGAAAACTCTGCCGCCGTTCAAGAATCGATCAACTCGGTGATCTCGCGAGGAGTCGACGCGATCTGGATCAGCGGCGACATCACGGTCTCGGCTGCCAGCGGCACCGTCATCCGAGCCGCCAACAACGCCGGTATCCCTGTCTTCTGCTCACTACCCTCCGCTGTTCTGCAAGGCAGTACACTCGACCTCGGTGCCGACTACGTCAGTATCGGACGCAACCTCGGCGATCTAGCCGCCGATATCCTCGATGGAAAAAATCCCGCCGATGTCCCAGTGGAAAATCGCACCGATGAAATCCTGCTCTTCAACGAAGTCGCCCTCGGAAAACTCAAAGAACGCTGGATCCTCACCCCAGAAATCCGACAAAAAGCCAACGGCTGGATCACTGAAAAAGAAACTTCGATACCAGCCCATTTGATGCCAGCCAAGTAACCACTGGCTATCGCCTCACTACCAACCAATGCGTTGTTCATCAGCCCCAATCGCACACCAGCCATGATCATCCAATCTCGACATGAATCAAACGGAACCGTCCTGGCTCTCAACGGACGACTCGATGCGACCTGGGCCGATTACGTCGGAAATGCAATCGATGCCGCAATCCATCAAGGTGAACACCGCATCGATCTCGACATGAGCCAAGTCCCTTACATCAGCTCGGCTGGTATCGGCTTGCTGCTGAAGTACCGACGCAAACTAGCAAGCGTCGGCGGAAAACTTGTCATCCAAAACCCAAACGAAAACGTCCTGTCGATCTTCCAGTTAATGCGGCTTACTAGCATCCTTCTGGATACACCAAGCTCAGCCTCACCTCAAAGCACCCCAAGCGCCACGAATACAGCTACCCAAGACCCAAACGACAACCTCTTCGTCGATAAACAAGGAATTCAATTTGCAATCGACACGCTCAACGAAGGTGCGGTACTGCACTGCACTCGAATCGGCGACCCAAACCACTTGGAGAACCCGAGCACTCAACCTAACGCAATCACCCCCGTCCGTGTCGATCACAACTCGTTGTGCCTCGGGCTCGGCGCTCTTCAAGATCAGTCCCACACCGACGACTCCTCGCGACAACTCGGCGAAGTTCTCGGCCTATGCGGAACCTGCATCGAACAACCACCGTCACCTACCGCAGCTCCCGATTTCCTGATCGCTCACGAACAACTCATCCCGGAGCTACTGCTCGATTACGGATTATTTGGACAAGGCCAATACTCCCACCTCGTTCGCTTTGAAGCCGGCAGAAGCGAACGGCGTTCGATTCGATTGTCGGAACTCGCCGCTCAAGGACTCGAACAACTCCAATGCGATTCCGCAGCGTTTGCGATCATCGCCGAAGCCGACTCGGTTGTCGGTGCCTCCTTGATCCGATCCCCCAATGAACCTCGCAAAGACTCACTGTGGTCCCACCCAGAAATTCGCAATTGGATTTCCTTCACCAGCGAACAATCGTACGAGAAGAAAGTAGTACTGATCGTCGGGTTAGCCTCCAAAGATCCTCACTCCCCCTTCCTGCCTTTCCTTCGCCCGCTGACGGATCGTAACCCTATCGCAGGCCATTTCCACGCAGCTGTATTTCCCTATCGCCCTCTCTCGAAATCTTTGCATCCACTTCGCGATGTCCTCCACGAACTCTTTCAACACAATGCACCAAACCAAGTACTGCACTTGCTCGCCGATGATCGACCTATCGAAGGGATCGGCGAAACCGAATTGATGCGAGGCAGATGCTGGTGCGCACCGGCTATACACAGCAATACAGCAATTCCGAGTATCCCAGATGACCAAGCTGCCCAACGAAACGAATCAAGGTAAATCCGATGGTACTTCTCATCAGCGCTCTGAACTTTGGACTTGTTTTTGCCATCCTGGCAATCGGTGTCTACATCAGCTTCCGCATCTTCCACTTCCCCGACATCACCGCCGATGGCTCCTTCGCCCTCGGTGCTGCTGTCACGACCACGCTCCTCGTTCAAGGCTGCAACCCCACCCTCGCAACTCTTGGTGGTTTCGCATCGGGAATGCTTGCAGGAACCACAACGGGAGTCCTGCATACCAAATTTAAAATCAACGGATTGCTTAGCGGCATCCTAGTCATGACCGCCCTGTATTCAGTCAACCTACATGTACTCGGACGTAGCAACGTCTCCTTGAACGAACCCCAAACCCTCCCCAAATCCTGGACGCAAATCCTAGGCACCCTCCTTGGTGATTCACCCAGACATGATCTGTTCGGTTGGACGGTGGGGACCCAAGACATCGCGGTCCTGTTGTTCATGCTCTGCCTCGTCATCGCGATCGGTTTCGGCCTCTTCGTTTTCCTACAGACGAACCTGGGAACCGCGATGCGAGCCGCTGGTGACAATCCGCAAATGATCCGAGCCCTATCGGCAAGCGACGAGCGGCTACTGATCTTTGGACTCGCACTAGCCAACGGCTTGATCGCTCTCTCGGGCTCCCTCCTGGCTCAATACCAAGAGTTTGCAGACGTTCAAATGGGTATCGGCATGGTGGTCTGGGGACTAGCGAGTGTCATCATCGGGGAGTCGCTCGTCGGATCCGGTTCGCCGAAATTTGGAGTCCTCATCGCTGGCACAATTATCGGTTCGATCCTCTTCCGGATGATGATCGCTATCGCCTTGCGATGCGGACTGAATCCAAATGACTTAAAACTCATCACCGCCTTCTTCGTCTTCATCGCACTAACAGCTCCGAAGTGGCTTCAAGCCACCTCGACATCGAAACTCGCTTCAGCCACCGACGAAAAGAAATAGGTTTCCTCCCATGCTCATCGCGACCGATGTACGCAAAACTTTTTTCGCTGGTACTCCCAACGAAGTCCGTTCGCTGCGCGGCGTCACGCTGGCGATCGAACCAAGCTCCTTTGTGAATATCATCGGAACCAACGGCTCGGGAAAATCGACTCTGCTCAACGCCATCGCAGGTGTGTTTTTAGTCGATCAAGGAAAGATTGAACTCGGTGGGGTCGATATTACTCATCAGAGCGAACACCAAAGAGCGCAACGTATCGGTCGTGTCTTCCAAAACCCTTTCTCCGGTACCGCTCCAACCATGAGCGTAGCCGAAAATATTGCCGTCGCTAGCCGACGTGGAAAATCGAGAGGACTCGGCTGGTCTCTCAACCGGTCCCTGCGCACCGAGATTGCCGAACGCCTCAGTTCATTGAAAATGGGATTGGAAGACCGTCTCGATTCCCCCATCGGCAATCTCTCCGGCGGACAACGCCAAGCGATCACGCTCCTGATGGCAACTTGGAATAAACCCGACTTGCTCCTTCTCGATGAACATACCGCCGCCCTCGACCCTCGATCAGCCGATCAAGTCATCCGCGTTACAGATGAGATCATCGCAAAAGACAAACTAACTGCGTTGATGGTTACCCACTCGATGCAACAAGCCGTGAATCTCGGTGACCGTATCGTGATGATGCATCAAGGAAACATCGTCAGCGATCTACAAGGGTCCGAGAAAGCCCGCGCAAAACCTGATGATCTACTCAGCCGCTTCGACGCCATCCGACGACGCGAACAACTGACGCCCGCCGTCGCTGAACTCCTCAAACGCTCGTACATCTAAAAGAAATTCCTCCATGACAACCAGTTTTTGGGATCTGACCAAACTCTTAACAGACTCTCTTCCCATCCTGACGCTTCTGCACCTCGCCGTGACTTGGTACCTCGTAGGATTGATCTGGACGATCCAACGAGTCCACTACCCTTCGATGGCTTTCGTCGACCCACATCCAGAAAGGGCAGTCCAAGCCGAACGGCAACACTGCGATCGTATCTTCTGGATCGTCGGACCCATGATGCTCATCGAAGGTGCACTCGCCGCAGCCTTGCTCTTCGTAAATTTATGGCTCAATGGCATCGACTCCAAAACGTGGATCTTACCTGCCCTTGGAATCGTGCTCTTGCTGTTCATCTGGATCAGCACCGCCATGATCCAAATGCCATTGCACGATCAGCTCTTGAAGCAACCCAATCCAACAGCTCAACAACGTCTCGTCAACTCGAACTGGATCCGAACCGTTGCTTGGTCCCTGCGAGGTCTCGTCGCTCTCGTGATCGCGCTGATGCACTAACCAGTGATCAACTAAAACCAAGAGAGCCCAGTACCTTCGAATCAAACCCCTCAAATCCATAGCCCCGCTGAGACTGCTTAGCGCAAGCAACGGGGTGCTGACATCGTTCACGGTCATTGTTTGCTAAAACAATCCGCTATGCATCTGTTTCCAGTACATCAAAAACAAAACCTCTAAGCTCCCCTTTGCCAGCCCCTAGAAAAGCGATCAAGGAACGTGGGTGAGAGAAGCGTAGGGTGCGGTGAAGCGGTCGGCCTCCGATTTCCTAAGCCACTGCACCAACCTAACCACCACCATTCCATCCGCCCGGTCAACCACCGACCGCGAAACCCACCTGCAATAACTGCTAGCTATTCGCCCGAACCTAAAGCCTAATGCCTAAAGCCTTTACCCGCCGCTTGGCCCTCTTTGGCCACCGGGCAGCTCAAGGTTCGGCGCGGCTTCCGGTAGAGCGCTATCAAGCCCGCCAGGAGAGTTCGGATCTTCGGGTGGAGAATCTGGTGCGGGTTTAGAAAGGGGCAATATCGACTGCGATTGTGCTGCTGGCAGACCACCCGGTGGCATGGCCCCTGGTGTAAAACCAAACCCGCCCCCCGGCACCAAACTACCCGGTTGTACTCCTCCCGGTAAGATGACCTGTGCTCCAGCTCCAGGTGCTGGAGCTAAGCCGCTACGATACAACTGTGTCTGCAGCGGTGCAGCAGCACCCCCCATTGGATCGCTCAACGCCGATGTTCGTAGCGGCATTGCTTCCAGCTTCGCCAGCAATATCTCCACATCCTCGTGAACCATCTCCGTCGTAGAAACCACCAAAACAGTTCCTATTCCCATCAAAATTCCTTGACCACCTTGTTCTTGCCATGCATAAGGCTCAACCATTCGCTCGACCATCTTGGTCACGGTCTCCATGTCATCACTATTGCTTACAACATACGCCAAGTTATACGTTCGCACCGATCCATGGCTTTTGCCTACCTCAACGATCTCCAGCCTGTCCGGACGTACGACATAATCCAATCCCAACGGACGCAGCACTCGACTCAATCCATCGCGCACAAGCCCTCGAATTTCAATCGTCACGGGCTGATTCTCCGATGCTGCATCAACCGTATAAGCGATATCAGCAGGACGAAGCATTTCCTCCAGCGCTTTGCTCAACGGGGCATCCGCCAAAGTCATCTCCAATTCCAGCCGCAAACTCCTACGCACAACATCCTCGGCTTGAATCGCCTGCTTGCCTCGTACCAACCACTGAGGCTCTTCCCCCTCGGGCTTGCTCCACTTCACACCACTACCGCCCCCCCCAGGAGGAATAGTCATCATCCCACCATAAGGACCTGGCACAAACATTTGTTGGGGCGCTGGCAAGCCACCACCCATGCCCATTCCAGGCATTTGATTCGGCGGAATCATTTGCGTTGTATTCGCCGGGTAGCTTTGCACTGGGTTTACGGGCTGCATTCCTGGATAACCGGTTCCTGGATAACCGGGAGCAAAACCCTTATTTGCATTTGCGTTCTTTTGTTTTTGAGCGACAGACTGCGACCAAGCGTACCCGCCAAGCCCACCGATGCCACAAAGCCCCGCCATCACAGCCAATACACCCAACCGTTTTATCCATTTTCGAGCGGCCATCTTCTATTTCCTCATTTCCTTGTTTGTATTGCCATCGTTACTTGAATCGTCTTTGAAATCCAACTCAACGCCAAAATCATTCCACGGCATTCAATCCTTCAGTCTGCCTTCCCATAGCGGTAAGCAACTCGACCAAGCGATCCTGCTGCTGCTCGGTACCTTCGAAGATCAAAACGTCCCCCTGAAGCGTCAACTCGGGCACCGGTCCTCGCTGTTTTCCAAACATCGTTCGCAGTGCCCCTATCAACTTCTCCGCCTGCTCTGCATTTTCTGTTACATACGACAACCCATATGCACGCACCACCGGACGCTCTTCACCAGCTTCCTTGGTCGCAACCTCAATCCTTGTCGCATGCACGACATACCCAAGATCCTGTTTGCCAAGAATGCGTTGCAAGATCTGCCGTCGAGTCCCTGACCCATAAAAACTCACCTGAAGCTGATCCAACGACTCCAACCCACGCTCTCGACGTTCAGCGAGTTCCTGAGCAGTGAGAACCAAATCGACAGGAATCTCCCCGAACAAGATCTTCAATGCCTCAGGCAACGTCGCCCCACGTAAGTCCACTTCGATCGGCTCAGAAAGCAATCGCAGGATATGCTCCCCCGGTTGCGGTGGAAAATCATAACGGTCCTTCCACAGGGACGATCGCTTCGTCGACATCGATGATTCCCTTTCCCCCATTCGGCTTGCTGATTCTGCAATGCTCGCAGTACCAAGTTCACTTGAGATATCGCGCGTTGTACTACCCGATGGAACAACGGCAGGAACACGAATCGTTGAACTTGGTCCCCCAGAGAAAGTCGTGAGCTTGGAACTCCCTGAAATTTGATTGCGACTCTTCCATTGATTCATGGCGATGAAGCCGGTGGCAAGACAAAGTATCCCCACTGAAATTGTCGCTACTGCTTGCTTCGTCGAGAGCCTCCTCTTCGTAGAATCCACACGAGCTAACTCAGTGAGTTCTGCTGGTAAAACCACACTTAGCGGGTGCTGCACGTAAGCCAGGCACTGCTCGAGGAGTCGAGACACCTCCGCCGCGGACTTGTAACGCTGCACTGGATCCTTGGCCATCATCTTGGAAATAATCCTGGCCAGCCACTCTGGAATATCCCCTTGCAATTCTCGAATCGGCCTGGGCTCGGTTTCTTCGATGAGCTTGAGCACCTTCCAAGAGTTCTCACCCCGAAAAGGGGCTCTGCCAGTACACATCGCATACAGCACACTCCCTGCGCTAAAGAGATCGCTTTGCTCGCTCAAACGCTCTCCACGGGCTTGCTCAGGTGACATATACGGTGGAGTCCCTGGCATCATCCCGGATGCTGTAACGCGAGCGTCATCGATCGTTTGGGCAAGACCGAAATCGGTTAGCAAGGCGCGATCGATACCTTCTTCTAAAAGAACATTTGCCGGCTTGATATCTCGATGTATCAACCCCTGAGCGTGCGCGGCTGCTAAACCGGCCATCAACTGCTTGGCAATCCTCAAGATCTGTTTAAGCTCCAGCGCTCCCTCTCGATCGATCTTGGATTGCAGCGATTCCCCAGGAATAAAGCGCATGACCAAAAATGGGATCTCACGCTGCGTTTCCACATCGTAGATCGGTACGACATCTTCGTGAACGACCGCTGCAGCGGCTCGGGCCTCTTTCGCAAATCGCTGCCTAGCTGTTCCGTGGAAAGCCAAAGTTGGTGACAAGACTTTGATCGCTACCACACGATGTAGTTCGGTATCGAATCCGCGAAACACAATCCCCATTCCGCCGACCCCAAGCATCCGTTCGATATCGTAGCGTCCAATACGCCCGAGCATCTCCGGATGGGTCGATGGGGACAACAAACGCTTCGATAACGCTTCTGTCCAATCCTCCTTGGACTCACCATGCAACGAATAGGATTTGTCATCGGTTGGATAGGTAGCGGACTGAACTTGCGAGGAAGTCTGACGGTACACCCCCGAGGAAAGGACTTCGCAAACCTCTTTCCATTCGTTCGGTTCTGCCGACAGATCTTCCAGCGATTTGCGACAAACCGCACACTGCTCCAGATGGTTCATCGCGTCAACTGAGTCAACAGAGCTAATCTCCCCTTCAAGCAAGCCAACGAGTTGCTGTTTATCCCAACAACGGTTACGCAAACGATCGCGATCCGAGCCATTGCCCTTGCCAACGCTATTGGCGTTGTAGCTATCACCCAAGGAGTCTCGATTCATTCTTCGCTCTCCCATTGCTTGCTCTCCCATTGCTTGACTAACTTGCGAATACGATCGGTGACTCTGCAACGACTCAAGTAGACCATACCTTCGCGCACCTTTAATTCTTGGGCGACATCAGCCACCGGTCGGTTCTCAATAGTGGAGAGCCAAAACGCTTGCCAAGTCGCTTCAGCGACCGACTCGCGCACCTTAATGGATGCACGAGCAAAGAGTTCCCGCCGGTATTCCAGATCCCAGTACGACGACACATTTGAATCCGCCGCCGCAAGCGCATCCCACCTGAGTCCAGGACTATCTTCTAAACGTGTCCCGCGACGGCTTAACAAATCCATCGTTTTGTTTTTTGCAATTCGCCTGAGCCAACTGCGAAACGATCCGCGATCTGACCGATCGAGCCAAGGTTGAATCGACCGGGAGACCGTCAATAACACTTCTTGGAGGACATTTTCCACATCTGCCGTTTGCAATCCCATCCGCGCAGCGGTTCGGCGGATCACCGGAGAATACAACTCCGTGAAATCCTGCCAAGCGGCAGCATTGTCGCGATCCTGAAGTTTGACCAGCAAACTCGCACTCGTATCGGGTGGAATATCACTCATGGCAATATAAGGAAAACAGTAAGTTCGTAGCGATCCATCGTACCACAGCCCTCTTCAAAACAACCCCCTTCACCCACCTGCACAAAATCCTTGACCGTAGGCATCGCCCGCCATGAGCGAATTGACCACTACAGACTAGACGCTGCCGAATCCAGAATCTTGCACCCTGCGCCGCAAGAATTCCCTAAATCCACAAACGGCAATTCAACCCGTCACATGGGCCGAGGAGGCCCATCTTACGGGGCTTTCTGTAAACCACTACAACAACCTAACCACCACAGTTTCATAACCACGGCCAACCACCGACCGCGAAACCCACCGGGTCCACGCGTAAAAACAACACAACACAAAAGGCTCTGGCTTTCTTTGCGTCATTGCTTCTTTGCGTGAGCCATTGACCCGTAACTCGGGCCGAGGAGGCCCATGTTACGGGTCTTTGTGTGCACCACTGCAACAACCTAACCACCACCGTTCCATAACCACGGTCAACCACCGACCGCGGAACCCACCGGGTCCACGCGTAAAAACAACACAACACAAAAGGCTCTGGCTTTCTTTGCGTCTTTGCTTCTTTGCGTGAGCCATTGAACCGTAACACGGGCCGAGGAGGCCCATGTTACGCTTCTTTGTGTGAACCACGCAACGTAATTGCTATTTGATGCGATAGGGGCCATAACACAGCAATCGCAAAATGGCTCTGGGACGAAGATGCCAGCTTGCCCACGTAAGCGGTGAATCCCCATGCATATCTTTTGCATCGACACGAGCCCCTGCATCAAGAAGCATCTGAATTGTCTCTTCGTTGCCAAACGCCGCTGCGCGATGAAGCGGCGTTTCGGCTCGTGTCCTTACATCCCGCATGAATGCATCCGTTTCCACAGATGGGTTGGTGAAGCAGTTTGGATTCGCGCCATTTGCAAGCAGAATCCTCAACACCTGATCTAACTCCCCCCTATCCGACTTGCAAAGCGACGCATGCAAAGGTGTCTCTCCCGTATCCGGCATGGGCTTGTTGACGTCTGCCCCTTGCTCAATCAAATACTGACAAAGCCCCGGATAACCGTGAAAGACCGCACCGTTCAAATCCAAGTTATCCCCAAGTGACTCCAAGGACTCTCCGTTGCGAAGCAGGAATCGAATGGCAGTGACATCTCCATGGTACGCACACCACTGGATCAGAGACACACCGCCATCATCCCGCGTGCTGGCTGCGTTTCCCGCATCAATATAATCAAATACCAAATGAGTTTCCCCGTCCGAGATTCTCTCCAAGAGACTGGGCTTCATCTTTCTTTATTCCTCTTTCAACAGCAGTACTTTCAACAGCACTACTTCGCTCTCAGATGTAGGGACTACACACCGCACAGTAACGACTAATCACCAATCTGATAAACCTCAACACGGCCGAAGTCCGGGAACTTGCCATCCGACTCCTTGCCCGGTTGCCCCTGGCCCCCAAAGACCAACAACTCTCCCTTTGAGTTAAAGAACATCTCCGTAATCCGATACCCAGACTTGATCGTCCCAAGCCTCTCACCACTCTGAAAGTCAAACATCGCTGCGTTCCACTCCCCACCACGCAGCCTCCCTCCCATCAAGAAACTATCCCCCTTGGGACTTATCGCTAAAGCCTCCATCAACCCCTCACCCGATTGATTCTCTTTCGTCTGCTGTATCAACTTCCCCTCTCGCCAATTCCACCGTTGCCATAACTGTCTGCCATTGCCCGCCATCGGATCTCGCATATCCCCCATCCCACAGGCGATGACTTCGTTACCATCCGGAGAAAACCGGATCGCAAAAATCCCTCCTAAATAACAATGGCTCTTGATGATTCCCCAACTCGTAAAATCTTTGCTCTGAAACCCTCCGACCTGCTCCCCCGTCTCGACCTTCCAGACTCGCACCTCTCCCATCAAATTACCAGCTGCGACCCACTGGCTGTCCGCACTAAAAGCGACCGACTGCACCGACGGCACATGAGGTAAACTATGCACGGTCACCCCATCCTCCGCGCGAAGTATCTTTACCGACGGCTCCCTCTCCGCCGCAGGTGTGTACTTGTAATCCCCGGCAATGTATTGACCTGTCACGCTCGCGATCCAACGCTGGTCTGGACTGAGCGCCATGTCCCAAGACCAAAACGAATGGACTTTCTCCTCCCGTACCACGGCATTGCTCTCGGCCGAAAACCATTTCAAACACCCGTCATACCCAGCAGTAATAAACGACTTGGTTCCCTTGTGATAAACAGCCGAACTGACGTAACTGCCATGCGCCCCGACCTTCTGATGGGACTTTGCTAACACATCCACCCGATACACACCATCCATACAAGCAACCGCGAGTTGATTGTCGTCGTCCAACAAACATGCCCCCAAAATTGCTGTCGGCAGTTTGAAATCATGCACCCGGTTTATCGTTCTTGGTACCATGGCTCAGCCCTATCCAATCAGCAATTCATCGATGGGTAATACATTCCCTTCCACACGATGGAAGGTCGGTAACTCGGGCAAATTATACTGCTCGTGAGGATTGATCCCGAGCGCTTTAAAAATGGTGGCGAACAACCTTCGATTGTCGATCGCATCTCGGGTTACTTCGAACCCCAACGGGTCGGTCTCCCCATAGACCACACCTCCGCGAATCCCCCCACCTGCCATCGCCAAACTCCATGCCTTCGCATAATGATCTCGCCCGCGAGCTTCATTGAGCCAAGGTGTTCTGCCAAACTCCCCCATCGCGATGACGAGGGTATCCTGGAGCATTCCTCGTTCCTCGAGATCCTTCACCAGATGAAAGAGAACATGATCCAATTCGGGCACCAACATCTGATGCATCTCGTGCTGAAAGACATGATTGTCCCAAGGCATCCCGTTGGCCACCATCACAAAGGTCGATCCGTTTTCGATCAAGTGACGAGCTTGCAACGCATGCTGGGCGAACGCACCATGACCGTATCGCTTGCGGTCCGCTTCGGGCAATTTCTCCAAATCAAACAACGGTGCGCAACTCATCAAGCCTTTGACGCGTTCAAACGCTGCGTTGTAACCCGACGCCGCTTTGCTCCGTTGATCGTTCTGGAATTTGCGACTCAGAAACTTGCGCAACACTTCTCGATCCTCATGGTCGACCTCGCTCAACGCTTCCGGTTTGAGTATGTCCGGAATCGCAAATTCCCCTCCCGAGCGCACCGGCCCATACTCGGCTCCCAACCATCCGGCCCAATTACCCGCTTTGAAGGACTTGAACTCATTCCCCTCCGGACACGGATCCAATAAGACGAATTGAGGAACCGGACTCTCCAGCTGACCAAGCTGCTGAGCGACCACCGAACCTAAAATCGGACGGGTGAACGGGGGGCGAGGTTGATCTCCCCGGGTCAATACATCGATCCCTTGAAAATGCTCGCTCGGTTCGGTACTCATCGACCGAATAACCGCAAGCTTGTCCATGATCGTCGCACATTGCGGCATCAAAGAACTGATTTGCATCCCTGGAATCGACGTGGGAATGGCTCCAAAGGGACCACCGGTCACTGTCCCCGGTTTGGGATCCCAAGTTTCAAACTGGCTCGGAGCACCACACAACCACAACAGAATACATTTCTTCCCTCGCTTCTTGGTTTCATCGGCCAATGCAGGGATCGAAAACAATCCATTAAAACTCCCGACCGACGCCACCCCTGTTGCCATCGCTCCTTGCAAGAACAGCCGGCGATGCGCACGATGCTCCGGACTACCACAATCCCTTCGAAACCGACGCTCGCTCGCTTTGTGTTCCGTCACGCAATCACCCCGCATGTGTCGTTGGTGGACATTCTGTTGTTCGCTGTATTGATGGTTGTATGGATTGTTGTCTTCTAAATCGCTTGCTTAAACGTGTGACGAATCATGTAAGGAAACGCACACCGAATCGCATGCCGAAACCTTAGTGATTGAAGCGAAACTCGGCGGATGTCACTAACGCCCATACAGCATTGCGCCAAACCGTTTCGACCCGCGATGGATCAGCACCCACCGCGCCCCGCTGAATAAAGCTTCGAAGCATTTCAAGCTCTTGTGCATCGGGCAGACGAACCAGTGTCGATAAAAACATTTCTTGGATCGCGACATCGAGATCGGATTGCTTGGCGAGCCGTACCGCAAGCCCCTCTGCATTAGCCTTGTCAAAGACAATCGCGTGCATCGCTGGATTGTTGGTTAAGAACATTGCATCCCCAACGTCGGTCACGATCGTCTCGGGCATCACCTCCGGCATGCGATCTCGCAATTCAGCCAGTAGCGGATGATCATTTTGAAAACTCTGGTTCAAAGCAACTTGGATCGACCTTGCCAACTGCTCGGCAGTGAGGGATTTTTCAAGAGCCCACGCAAACGTTGCGGGATCCTCGACACCTTCAGGGCGCACTGAACTGAGTTGGTAAGCTCGACTGGCAACAATCCCCCGCACCAATTTGCGAATGTCATATCCCGACGCAACGAAATCATCAGCGAGGCCTTCGAGTAACTCGGGATGCGATGGATCGTGTGCGGAATCCATTTGATCGAATGGGTGGACGACACCTCGCCCCATCAGCATCGCCCACAAGCGATTGACAAAAGCTCTCGGAACCATGCGATGCCCCTTGAACACGTCTTCCACAAACCGCTCGCGTCGCGAGAACTTGGGGACTTTAGGTTCGTCAGGATTTGCGGCAGTGACATAGAACTCATCACGATCCTCCTGCTTGGCGTCCTTCTCAGGCCGCATCTCGTCGATCGTCCTCGCTTCATAAAAGGTCAGCAGATTTGGATAACTAGAACCATGGATGTTCGCGAAATCCGAAAAGCCCCCCACGGCCGATTCACTGACCCTTGGCCCGGCGTTGGTCTTTTGATTCTTGCTGCGATTAAAGAAGGCGACCAGCCCCCAATAATGGGCTTGATGAATATCCGAAGCGACCATGTGATCGTGACACTGAGCACAATCGATGCGAATACCAAAAAATGCAGGTGCTACCGCTTCGGCAATCGCTTGTGGATTGTCATTGCGTTCGTAAAGAAACCACACAGCACCCGATTGATCGGAACTTTCCGGCCTAGCTAACAAGATCTCGCGGGCGACTTGATCCCAAGCTCGATTGTCGCGAAATACGCGTTCCAAATAAGGTCGCCAATGGGCTCTGCGCTCCGCCATCTTGCCTCGATGGGCTCGCCCCATCAACAGCGAATCCAACATATCAGCAAAGTGCTGCACGTAATCTTCACTCGCCACAAGTTGATCGATCAACCGCAACCGTTTGTCCGGCGAGGTGTCTTGTAAGAACGTAGTACGTTCGGCAAGGGTCGGTATGCGACCGACCAGATCAAGTGTCAAACGGCGCAAGTAAACTTCGTCGCTACAAATCTCAGAGGGTATGATGGCCGCCTTCTCGTAGCCCGTTTGGATTTCGCGATCGATCCGTGCCGCAATGGATGCACTTGAGTTCCCTTCGGCGACTTCCGACCGAACGGGCAGGGCAGGGGGGGCTTGAGCCACCAAACTGCCGGAGCATATAGGGAAAGCCATGCATCCGACGAGAAGCATCCAAGCGACAGACGGAGCTGTTCGGGGAAATAGCATGAGAATCAGGAATTAGAAATGGAGAATGAAGGGGGGCGGGCAAGGTAGGGGGGACATGTATTCTAGCAGTTGGTAGGAAGGGTGTCACGGCGAAGGGGCGTACCATGGGAATCCTCGGCGTTAGGCTTTAGGCGTTAGGTGTTAGGCGTTAGGTTCGGGGACATAGCTAACAGCTCTTGCTGGTGGTTCGCAAAAAGCCCCGTAACATGGGCCTCCTCGGCCCGTGTTGCGGGGCAAGGAAAGGCTTTGGGCTTTAGGCGTTAGGCCAATACCGTCAAATCGAGATATGGATTGGTACGCGTAGACGTGGTTTTTGAGCAGCAAATTGTCACCTTCGAGGGAAGGGGGGCAGGACCTTTCCGTGGCATGTCCCCGTAGCATGGCCCTCTGTGGCCGTGCGAGGGGTGCGGATGGCTCACGCAAAGAAGCAAAGACGCAAAGAAAACCGCGAACCGGATTGTGTGATGCTTGGTGCGGAGCACCTTTTTTCGTA
>Ga0315899_10000781_pt1 | contig 37941 bp, 34 predicted proteins | sample LakEriMetagenome_2_FD_203518 | JGI IMG/M metagenome (GOLD analysis project Ga0315899, IMG submission 203518) | Freshwater fungal communities from buoy surface, Lake Erie, Ohio, United States - Buoy 4 MA112 | ecosystem: Environmental > Aquatic > Freshwater > Lake | place: USA: Lake Erie, Ohio...
AGCTCGATGAGAAGCCGAAGCGCCGATCGCGTCGAAAGGCGAAGGCCGACGATGATGCGACTGAAGGCGACGAGGCTGCGGAGGGATCCAGCAAGCGCCGAAAAACGAAGCGCGGGAGCCTCGCCGCTGAGCCGAAGAAGCGGTCCCGCAAGAAGAAGAGTGCCGAGGAGTAGCTAGGCTCGCTCGCACCTCCCTCCGCTACCCTTACCCCATGGCAGAGCAGGCGGGTTGGCAGGGTGAGCGGCTCACGATCGGACTCCTCGGCGGGGGCACGGTCGGGGCGGCGGTTGCGCGCGGGCTAGCGAGCCGAGCCGAAGAGTGGGGGATCGGCATCGCGGGGATCGCGGTGCGCGACCTGGCCAAGGCGCAGGCCGCTGGGCTCGATCGGATTGCACCATTAACCACCGACCCTGCGGCGCTTGCCGCCTCTGATGATGTTGATGTTGTCGTCGAGCTCATGGGCGGGCTCGACCCAGCCATGCCGATCGTCGAGGCCGCACTCAAGGCGGGCCGACCGGTCGTTACCGCAAACAAGCTGCTGCTCGCGACGTTTGGTGCGCGACTCGAATCGTTGGCGCGATCAACCGATACGGCGCTGCGCTTTGAGTCAGCGGTGGCTGCAGGTGTGCCAGTAATTGGCGTGTTGGCTCGGGACATGTCGGCGAACGAGATCACCTCGATCCGCGGCATCATCAATGGCACCACCAACTACATCCTGACCAAGATGGAGAGCGAGGGCTGGTCGTACGATCAGGCGCTCGCCGAGGCACAGAAGATTGGGTACGCCGAGGCAAATCCAAAGAGCGACGTCGAAGGCGAAGATGCCGCTGCCAAATTAGTAGTGTTGGCGCGACTCGCCTCGGGCGCATGGCCGGCGCTCTCGCATGTGCAGTTTGATGATGCCCCCGGCATTACTGGCGTCACCGCGGCGGCGATTGCCGATGCAGCGTCGCGCGGCGCGCGCCTGCGCATGATCGCGGAGTGGCAGAACGGTGGCGACGATGCGTCGAAGGATTCTCTGTCGGTGCGTGTCACCGAAGTGCCAGCTGATTCACGGCTCGGCACCACCGTCGGTGGTGGGAACCTGATTCTGATCTCGGGCGATCTGATTGGCGACTTGACGTTGGCCGGTGCCGGCGCTGGCCCGGGGTCAACCGCTTCTGGTGTGTTGAACGACCTGCTGGCGATTGCGCGCGGCGAGGGTTCGTCGTGGGGCGATCTTCCTGCGGCGATCGCAGCGCCAGCTCCGGCATGGATCAAGGCTGCAAAGCGCGGCGCAAAGTGAACGAACCGCTGCGCATTACCTATCCAACGGGTTGGTTGCTCGCAGTTGCGAACACCGATGTGGTCGCAGAGCGCGGTCGCGCGCGTGCTGAGCTGGTGGGCGCGGGCGATGTGCTGCTGCTCAACGTTGCCGGTCCGAGCGTTGCCACCCTGGCGAAGCCGGGCCTGTTTGGTCGCTTCATGAACCTGCTGCGCCACTTGAGCACCGACCAGGCGGCAGACTTGATTGTGTATGAAGGAGCGCGGGTGGCTGGGCGCTCGGTGCTCGCCGTGCGTGGGCTGAGCGAGGCACAACGTCGTGAGCTCGCTACCGCTTGGAAGAGCGAGGGGCTGCACTTCATTAACTACTTCGGCGGTGTGACCAGTGAAGACTGGGGGATCTGGCAGGGGCCGGTCCTGCCTGAACTACCGAGCTGGGTGTGGCGATGAGCGGCTCGCTTGGCGCACGCCCGATCCTGCTCGAGCGCTTCCGCGGCCTGCTCCCCGTTACGAGTGCTACCCCGCTGCTGACGCTTGGTGAAGGCGCAACGCCACTAGTTCGCGTGCCGCGCCTCGGTGCCGACATTGGTGCATCGGACCTGTGGCTCAAAGTCGAAGGAGCGAACCCGACCGGATCGTTCAAGGATCGCGGCATGGTCGTGGCGGTTGCCAAGGCGGCAGAGTCTGGCGCCCGCGCCATCGTGTGTGCGAGCACGGGCAACACCTCGGCATCGGCCGCTGCGTACGCCGCCGCCGCGGGACTCGAAGCGATTGTGTTGTTGCCCGCGGGCAAGATCGCCGCGGGAAAGTTGCTGCAGGCGTTTGCCGCCGGCGCGAAAGTCATCTCTATTGATGGCAACTTCGACGATGCGCTCGAGATCGTGCGCGAGCTCGGCGCCGGTGGGGGTGGGGTGGAGATCGTGAACTCGATCAATCCGCATCGCATTGCAGGGCAAGCCACCGCGGCGCACGAGATCATCGCCGACCTCGGCGACGCCCCCGATGTGTTGGCGCTCCCGGTTGGCAACGCCGGCAATATCAGCGCCTACTGGCGCGGCTTCACCGACGCGGTGCGCATTGGCAGCACCAAGCGACGACCGCGTATGGCGGGCTTCCAGGCAGCTGGTGCTGCGCCGTTTGTCTCTGGTGCGCCGATTGCGAATCCAGAGACGGTGGCGACGGCGATTCGCATCGGCAAGCCCGCGTCGTGGGATCTGGCGATTGCCGCGCGCGACGAGTCGGGCGGATTCATTCGCGCGGTGACCGACGACGAGATTCTGCGCGCACAGGCCGACATCATTCGCTTGGGGGGCATCTTCGTAGAGCCCGCGTGCGCCGCGCCGATCGCTGGCCTGCGCAACGCCATCGCCGACGGTTCTCTTGATGGATCGCAGCGCATTGTTGCGGTGATGACGGGCTTCGGCCTGAAAGACCCCGACACTGCATCGCGCCTTATTGGTGAGATTCGGCAGTCAGATGCAACGGTCGCCGGCGTTCGCCGTGCGCTCGGTTGGTAGCGAGTAGCGAAGGAGGCGTCATGAAGGGAGAGGCTCTGGTCGGACGTTCTGTCACCGTAGCGGTGCCCGCTACCGTGGCAAATCTTGGCGCCGGCTACGACGTGCTCGGCCTCGCCCTCGAGATGACGAACGAACTCACTGTGCAGGTCACCGGCGTCGCCGCCTCGGGGAAAGGGACGGTTACGTATGGCGCTTCGGGCGAGGGTGCCGAGGAGCTGGCGTCCAACCGCACGAACATGGCGCTCGATGCTGTGTATCGCGGGCTCTCGATTGCGGGCGTCACCGGTGCCGATGCGCTCGACCTTGCCGTCACGGCGGTCAATACGGTTCCCCTCTCGCGCGGCTTGGGCTCATCGGCCGCCGCCATCGTGGGCGGCCTCTTCGCCGGCGCTGCCCTCGCGGGTACGCAGGCTGGCGCCTCGGGGGCGAGCGGTGCCTGCTTTGAATCGTTTAGCGATCCGCTCACGGATCGCCTTTTTGCAGCAGCCGATGAGATCGAGGGGCACCCAGATAACGTTGCCGCGGCAATCTTTGGCGGCTGTGTCGCGAGTGGTCGCGTCAACGGCACCCTCACCGCGCGCATCATTCATGTGCCGCACGACGCGATCCCCGTGGTATTGATCCCAAGTGTCCGATTTGATACCGCGGTGATGCGCGCGGTGTTGCCCAAGATTATTTCGCATGCCGACGCGGTGCACAACGCCTCGCGACTCGCGCTGGGCATCACTGCACTTGAGGCGGGCGAGGTTGGCGGCTTTGCGATTCTCTCTGACGATCGCGTGCACCAGCCGTATCGCACCAAGAAGTACTCGGCGCTGCCGCAGCTCTTCGCCGCCGCACTGAATGCGGGCGCCACGAGCGCCTGTCTGGCCGGCTCCGGCTCTTCGGTATTGGCAATTGTTGATGACGAGCGTGGTGATGATGGGATCGCCGCCGTGATTGCGGCACTTGATGCGGCGGCGAAGGAAACCGGCGTTGGCGGACACGCCGAACAGATTGAGGTCGACCAAGAGGGGGTACGCATCCTTCGTTCGGTCGGAGTGAAGTGACCGCGTCGTCAAAGCTGCTCGTTCAGAAGTACGGCGGGAGTTCGGTCGGCTCCGTTGAGCGCATCGCCGCCGTTGTTGCGCGCATCGCGCGCGATCGCGCTGCAGGTCGCGATGTCGTTGCCGTCGTTTCCGCCATGGGCGACACCACCGACGACCTGCTGGCGTTGGCTTCGTCGGTCACTGGTGGTGCACTCCCGAACGCGCGCGAACAAGATGCACTCCTCGCCACCGGCGAGATTCAATCGGCAGCACTCTTGGCGATGGCGCTCATTGCGCGCGGCACCGATGCCATCTCGCTGAGCGGCGCCCAGGCGGGGATCAGCGCCGACGGCACCTACGGCAAGGGGCGCATCGCGGGCATCGAGCCTCGCCGGGTGCGTGCCGAACTCGACGCTGGGCGCGTGGTGATCGTGGCGGGATTCCAAGGGGTGAGCGAGGGTTCCGAGACCACCACGCTTGGTCGCGGCGGATCCGACACTTCGGCGGTCGCCTTGGCGGCAGCGCTGGGGGCCGATCGCTGCCAGATCTTTACCGACGTGCGTGGCGTCTATACCGCCGACCCCCGCGCCGTGCCCGCCGCTCGCCAACTCTCGGTCGTGGGCTACGAGGAGATGCTCGAGCTCGCCAACCAGGGAGCCCAGGTCATGCAGACGCGTGCCGTGGAGCTCGGATGGGTCAATACCGTAGCCATTGAGGTACTCAGTTCATTTGAGGAGCAGCCAGGGACAGTAATCAAGGAGGATACGCAGGTGGAGAAGCGCAATAAGGTTCGCGGCCTGGCGGCCGATACGAAGGTGGCGAAGGTGACCATGGTTGCCGTGCCCGACAAGCCCGGCATCGCACGCTCGGTATTTGATCCGCTCTCGGCGTCGAACATCAACGTCGACATGATCGTGCAGAACATCTCGCATGACGGCACTACCGACCTCTCGTTCACCACGTCGCGCGCAGATCTTGCCGCAGCACGCCCTGTGCTCGAAAAGATTCGCGCTGAGATTGGTGCGCGCGCCCTTGAGATTGATGAGAACGTCGCAAAGGTGTCGATCGTCGGTGCTGGCATTCAGAATGCGCCAGGCTATGCCGCGCGCATGTTCGGCACACTCGCCGACGCAAAGATCAACATTCAGATGATCTCCACGTCAGAGATTCGCATCACCTGCATCGTGAGCGAGTCCGACGCGCCGCGCGCGCTGCAGGCGCTTCACGATGCATTTGACCTGGCAACGCCAGACGCCGTCGACGCGGAGTAGATGCTCTGACGCAGATTGCCGTTGAACGGCTCAATGCCGTTGACTCCACCAACGAACTTGCGCGCGCGCGGCTTGCAGCAGGTGCCGTTGCCGCCGACACGCCGCTGCTGATTCGCGCGGAAACACAGAGCGCTGGTCGCGGGCGTCGCGGACGAACGTGGCTTGACGCACCAGGCACTGGTCTCTTGATGAGCCTTGCAGTACGCGCAGGCGCTGGTTCGCCACTTCCTGCTGACGAAGATCGCTGGTGGCGCATTTCCGCCGAGTTCTCACTCGCCGTTGCCGACGCAATCGAAGATGCCGCGGGGATGCAGATCGGAACCGTTGGCTTGAAGTGGCCAAATGATTTGGTCGTCCGCAATATTGAGGGGGGCGTGACGCGCAGCTTCCGTAAGGTTGGCGGCGTACTGGCTGAGGCGGGCGATGCCGGTAGCAACGACGCCTGGTTGATTGTTGGCTTGGGGCTGAATGTGCGCGGCGACGTGTCGAAACTAGATCCGACCCTGGCTGCAACGGCGACCAGTTTGGAGATCGCCACCGGGCGGCCCATTGATCGTGAGGCGCTCTTTACCGACGCGGTGGCGCGGCTTGAGGGGCGCCTCGGCGCCCTGGCCGAGGGGCGGTTCGACGTGGCGAACTGGCGCTCTCGCCAGCTCCTTGAGGGGTGCGAGGTAGAGCTTGAGGGCGGGGTAGGAGAGTCAATCAGCGGGCGCGTGGTGGGGCACGACGGTGCCTCGGGGGCACTGATTTTGAGCGTGGACGGCACGGAGCGTGCCATTTCGGCGGGCGAGGTGACCAAGGTCGTGCGAATCGCCATCCCTTAGGGGGTACCATCTCCCCCTAAGGGGGAGGGTTAATGCCCAGCTTTCGGAACCCGTTTAAACGCCGCAAGGCGGCCCCCGGAGCCGAGCCCGATTTGTGGGTTCGGTGCCCCGGGTGCTCGGAACTCCTCTTCAAGAAGACCTTGGAGAAGAGCCTTCGCGTCTGCTCGGCGTGCGGCCATCACTTCCGTGTTCCTGCCCGCGAGCGCATTGCACAGCTCGTCGACGAGGGCACCTTTGTTGAGGCCGACGCCAGCCTGATCTCCCTCGACCCGATCGTCTTCACCGACTCCAAGGGGTACCCCGAACGGGCTGCCGCGGCCCGCGCCACCACTGGTGAGCGCGACGCCGCCATCCGCGGTACCGCCCTGATTGGTGGCATCGAGGTCTCCCTCGTTGCCATGGACTTCTTCTTTATGGGTGGCTCGATGGGTTCGGTCGTGGGCGAGAAGGTCGCCCGCGCCGCGGAACTCGCCACCGCCCGTCGCCTCCCGCTCGTGATCGTCTCGGCATCGGGCGGCGCCCGCATGCAAGAGGGGACCTACGCCTTGATGCAGTTGCCAAAGACGCTCGCCGCGATCGCGCGTCTCAAGTTGAGCGGCGGCACCTTTATCAGCGTGTTGACCGACCCAACCACCGGCGGCACCATCGCCTCGTTCGGCGCCCTTGGGGACCTGAACGTTGCCGAACCGAATGCACTCATCGGTTTCAGCGGCGCGCGCGTCTCTGCTGGCACCATCGGTGACGAACTTCCGGTTGGCTTCCAGCGCAGCGAGTTCTTGCTGGAGACTGGCTTCATTGATGCGATCGTGCCGCGTGGCAATCTACGTGGCTGGCTGACGCGCGCACTCGGACTCCTGCAGCCACTCCCCGCACCAGCGGTGCCGCTCTATCGCCAGATTCCGATTCCGGGTGTGGGCCTGATCGGTGGCATGGTCACTGGTGTGGCGCAGGGTGCGGGCGCCATGATCGGTTCAGTTCTCTCACCCGTTGCTGACGCCGCCTCGAAGGTGGCGAATCGTGCCGACCAGATCCTCGAGAATCAGCGCGATCGACACCTAGCGCCGGAGCTTGGGCCGCACCTCGACGAGGCCGAGGCGTGGAGCCATGTGCAGCGCGCACGCGACGTGCATCGACCACGTACCGCCGAACTGCTGGAGGCGCTTGGCGCTGAGTTTGTGGAGCTGCGTGGCGATCGACGCGCCGGTGATGACGGCGCGATCATCGCAGGCATTGCGCGCATTGATGGTCGTCGCATTGTGGTGGTGGGAACCCAGAAGGGGACCGACACCGAGAGCAACATTCGTCGCGGATTCGGCATGCCGCACCCCGAGGGGTATCGCAAGGCGATGCGCGCCTTTGAGCTTGCCGAGCGGCTCCACCTTCCGCTTCTCACCCTGATTGACACCCCAGGTGCGCACCCGGGCCCTGAGTCCGAACAACACGGTATCGCTGAGGCGATCGCCGCCGCCATCAGCAAGATGACCGAACTGCGCACCCCAATCGTCACCGTCGTCACCGGCGAGGGCGGCTCGGGCGGTGCGCTCGCCATTGCCGCCGCCGATCGCGTCTTCGCCTTTGAGCATGCCTACTACTCGGTGATCAGCCCTGAAGGGTGCGCCGCGATCTTGTTCCGCACCTCAGAGAAGGCCCCCGCCGCTGCACGTGCCCTGCGCATCACCGCGCCAGAGCAGGTCGCCCTCGGCGTGGTCGACGGGATCATTGCCGAACCGGAGACCCTCTCCGCCGAATCAACCGTCACCCTAGCCCGCGCGATGTGGGAGATGGTCTCTGCCACGTTTGACGAGCTGGAATCCATGAGTGATTTGAACGCGCTCCTTGACGCGCGCTATGCGCGCTATCGCGCCTACGGCGCATTCGATGAGGCCGCGCCAGCAAAGAAGGGTCTTGTTGGCGCGATTCGTTCCATCCTCGGGATGAATCGCAAGAAGGTGCCGGCCGGCATCAACGACGAGTGGCTCGATGAGATCGAGCGCAACAGTGCGGGGGCGTAGCTGATGCCACACGAAACCGAACGACTCGGCGAACTTCTTGACTCACTTCTTCCCGTGCTCGTGGAGCGACTGCATGAGACCGGGCTCGGTGAGATTGAGGTTGAGCGCGACGGCGCAACGGTGCGCGTGCGCGCCGAAGATCTTGGCGCGACTGTTGCCTCCGCACCTGCGCCGACGGCTCCGCGTGCAGGATTGCCCGCTGGGGCTGCCCCAGTACCGACCGCCGCTGATGATCGCCGCCAACCTGTGCGCTCGACCGCCGTCGGTTTCGTGAAGCTCGCCCCCGACATTCACGTTGGCGGCAAGGTCGCCAAGGGCTCACTGGTTGCGACCGTCGATGTGCTCGGTGTTGCCGTTGAGGTACGTGCCGAGCATGCTGGCATCGTCGCCAAGCTGCGGTGCGCCACTGGTGATCCAGTGGAGTACGGCCAAGAGCTCTTCCTGGTCGAATCCGTTGGCGAGGTGAATGCGTGATCAAGCGCGTGTTGATTGCGAATCGTGGCGAGATCGCGCTGCGAATCCTGCGCGCCTGTCGCCAGCTCGGCATCGAGGCTGTGGTCGCCTACAGCGAGGCCGACCGCGAGTCACGCGCTGTGCTGGTCGCCGACGAGGCGATCTGCATCGGCCCCGCCGACGCCAAGCGCAGCTACCTCTCGGCTCCCGCGGTGATCTCTGCGGCGCTGGCCACCGGCTGCGATGCCATTCATCCGGGGTACGGCTTCCTTTCTGAGAACGCCGCCTTCGCCGAGGCAGCCGCAGCGCACGGCATCACCTTCATTGGCCCCTCTGCCGAGGTGCTTGAGCGCTTTGAGAGCAAGGCGTCGGTGCGCGCCCTACTGGCCAAGCACGGCCTCCCCACGATTCCTGGCTCTGACGGCGTCGTTGCCGACCAGGCTGCGGCGGCAAAGGCTGCCGAGAAGATCGGCTACCCAGTCATCTTGAAGGCGTCGGCAGGCGGCGGCGGTCGCGGCATGCGCGTGATTCAGAGCGCCGAAGATCTGGCGCGACTCTTCTCGATCTGCACCCAAGAGGCCCAGGCGGCTTTTGGCGACGGATCTCTCTACATTGAGAAGTACCTCGTCGACACACATCACGTTGAGGTGCAGATCGCCGTTGACAAGGCGGGCACCGCGCTGCATTTCGGTGAGCGCGACTGCTCCGTGCAGCGCCGCCACCAGAAGCTCGTTGAAGAGTCGCCATCGACGGCACTCACTCCAAAGGTTCGTGAAGAGTTCTTGGTACGCGCCGCGAAGGCGATCGGCGCTGCGGGGTATCGCAACCTTGGCACGCTCGAATTCTTGGTCGGCCCCGACGGGAAGCCGTACTTCATCGAAATCAACTGCCGTATTCAGGTCGAGCATCCGGTCACTGAGATGGTCACGGGTGTTGATCTCGTCGCGCTGCAGATTCGACTCGCCGCAGGTGAGCTGATGCCAATGACCCAGGCCGAGGTGGAGCGCCGCGGTCACGCGATCGAGTTCCGCCTCACCGCCGAAGATCCGGCACAGGAGTTCCGTCCGCAGGCGGGTGAGATCACGACGTTCCGTTCACCGAGCGGTCCGTGGGTGCGCTTCGATTCGCATCTCTACGCCGGCTACGAGGTGCCGCCGTATTACGACAGCCTGCTCGCCAAGTTGATCGTGTGGGGGAACACGCGAGAAGAGGCGATCGCGCGTTCGCGCGCGGCGCTCCGCGAAGTAGAGATTGATGGCGTGGCCACCACGCGCGACTTCTTCCTTGGACTGCTTGAGACTCCATCGTTTTTGAACGGCACCGCCACCACCGGCATGCTTGATGCGATCGGTACCGCCGACATCTTGGCCGCCGCGCCAAAGGCCCGCGCATGACCGCCCCACTGCTCGACCAGGCCGGCATTGAGGCGCTGATCCCGCATCGCGCCCCGTTCTTGCTGCTCGATCGCATCGTCTCCGAAGACCGCGAGACGCAGACACTGATTGCGGAGCTTGATGTGCGGCCCGACGCCTTCTGGACCCCTGGTCACTTCCCCGGGATGCCGATCATGCCAGGCGTGCTGCAGGTTGAGGCGCTCGCCCAGGCGATGGGCGTCTACGTTGCGCGCACTGAAGGGTTTGGCAACCGCCTCGGCGTCTTCGCCAAGATCGAGGAGTGCCGCTTCACGCGCATGGTTGTGCCAGGCGAAACGCTGCGCCTCGAGATTCAGATGCAGAAGCTTGGCTCACGCATGGGCACCGCCAAGGGGACGGCGAGCGTTGATGGCGCTGTCGCTTGTACCGTCACGATTACGTTTGTGATTCCACCCGAGTCGGCGCTTCCGCGTCCGGCCGGTTCAGCCGAATAGCGAAGGGACAGATATGAAGCGCGTCGTCGTTCTCTCAGATATTCATGGCAACCTCGCCGCACTCGAGGCGGTCGTCGCGCGACTTCCGGCGCTGAAGCCTGATCAGGTGGCGATCCTTGGGGATCACGCCCTCTTTGGGCCACAGCCGTCTGAAACGATCGATTTGATTCAGCAACTGCAGAAGAAGGGGGCCCTCGTCACCGCGGGCACGGGCGATATCGCCGTCGCCGACCTCGACTATGCCGCCTCGTTCCCGAGCCTCGCGGGTGGCCTGCCGCCAGGACTGAAGGCCGCCGTGGAGTGGGCATCGGATGCGCTCGATGACGATCGCATTGAGTGGTTGCGCTCCCTGCCAAGTGAGCGCCGCATTCGATACGGCGAGATCGCCGTCACCTTCTGCCACGCCTCACCCGGCTCGCGCACGATTCCGTTGAGTGCCGACCTTGATCCGTCGACCACGTTGGAGCTGCTCGGCCAGACCGACTCACGCGTTGTCTGCGTCGGCTTCACGCACACCGCGCGCGTGAAGGATTACGGCTGGAAGGTGCTCGTTGATGCAGGTTCTGTTGGGTTGCCGTACGACGGCGATGCCACCGCCGCCTTCACCGTCATTGACATCAATCCTGAGGAGAAGTCGATCAGCGCCGAGGTCTATCGCGCCAGCTACGACACCGAGAAGGTGGCCGACGCGGTGAACGCACGCGGCCTCACTGGCGATACCTACCGCGCCGCAACGCTGCGCACAGGAAAGCTGGTTCGATGAGTAACGAGCCGCGCGTCGTCGTTACCGGCATGGGGGCGGTCTCGCCCCTCGGTCGTGGCGTTCCCGCACTCTGGGACGGGCTGCTCGCCGGACGTTCCGGTGTTCGCGCGCTACAGGGTCTCGACCTTACCGGCCAAGAGGTCGACTTCGGCGGACAGGCGATCGACTTCGATCCGTCGGATGTACTCGAGCCAAAGCAGATCAAGCGACTTGATCGTTTCACGCACTTCGCCATCGCCGCCGCAGCCGAGGCGATGGCCTCGGCTGGGCTGCCACCACGATTTGAGACAGGCGAATCATCTGAAGGGGTCGCCACGATCATCGGCTCGGGGCTTGGTGGCGCAACCACCCTCTTCGAACAGGGCGCCGTTTTCGCCGAGCGCGGCGCCGGTCGCATCTCGCCCTTCTTGGTCCCCGCCGCCATCGGCAACATGGCCTCGGGCGAGGTCGCCATTCACGTTGGTGCACAAGGACCATCGTTCGGCGCGGTGAGTGCCTGCGCCACCGCCGGCCACGCGATTGGTGAGGCCTACGAAATGATTCGCCGCGGCGATGCGACCACCGCACTTGCTGGCGGCACTGAAGCTGCACTCCACCCGGTGGTGATCGCTGGTTTCAACAATATGCGCGCGCTCTCGCGCAGCGGCGCCTCGTCAACGGGCGGCAACCCTGCCGCCGCCTCGCGACCGTTCGATAGTGGCCGCGATGGCTTCGTGATGGCTGAAGGTGCGGGCATCCTGTTGTTGGAACGACTCGACGTGGCACTTGCCCGCGGTGCAACGCCGCTCGCTGAGCTGGTGGGCTACGGCGCCACCGCCGACGCGTTGCACATTACCCTGCCAGCACCTGGTGGCTCTGGTGCCGTTCGCGCCGCACGTCGCGCACTCGCCAAGGCGGGTCGCACTGGTGCGGAGATCGATCATGTCAATGCGCACGCCACCTCAACGCCCGAGGGCGACAAGGCGGAGCTTGAAGCGATCCGTACGATTCTCGGCGAGGGATCACGTGCAAGTGTCACCGCCACGAAGAGCGCTATCGGCCACACCCTTGGCGCCGCGGGCGGACTCGGCTCCATCGCCACGATCTGCGCGATGCGCGACGGTCGTGTACATCCAACACTGAATCTCACCGCACCAGATCCAGCATCTGTTGGTCTGAACATCGTCACCGGCGCACCAGCTGCGCAGCGGGTGAACCTGGCACTGGTGAATGCCTTCGGCTTCGGCGGACAGAACTCGGCACTCCTCTTTGCGAAGTGGGAGGGGAAGTAATGGCAGAGAAGCGCCGCGTCCGATTGCAGAAGAGCGCTCGCCGCGCACTTGAGGCGGCACGCGATGTGGCGCGACGCGCGCGCGGTGACGCCCCAGCAACGCCCGCGGCGGAGAGCGTGACGCCACCGTCAACGCCTGCGATTGAGCGACTTGCGCCGCGCAATCCGTCGCGTCTGATTGAGAGCGCGCTCCCAACTGCAGCTGCACCAGCGCAGAGCACTCCGCCGCGACCCCGTCGCGGCCAGAGCCGCAGCGGCGTAGCACTCCCCGCGAACCTGCCACTAACGACCGATGACGCAGCCCTGATTGAGATCATTGACCGGCTCGCCGTTGTTGCTGACGGGAGCGGCCTTGCCGAAGTAGAACTCTCCGCTGGCGGCACGCGAGTGGTGGTGCGCAGCCGCAGCGCGGTACAGGGGAGCCACGTGGTGGCGGCACCTGCCGCAACACCGCAGAGCACGGCGAGCGCCGCGCCAGTGCCACTCCCAACGGGTGCAAAGTCAGCACCGGCCACCCCTGCCAGCGCTACCGCACCGATCGGACTCGTGGTGAACGCGCCGCTTACCGGCATCTTCTACGCTGCCCCATCGCCGGGCGCTGCTCCGCTCGTTAGTGTCGGATCAATTGTGGCTGTTGGGCAGCCGATCGGCCTCATCGAAGCGATGAAGCTCTTCAACGAGATCAAGAGCGACAAGGCGGGTCGCGTGGTGCGGATCATTGCGCAAGACGGCCTCTTGGTGAAGGCGAAGACGCCGATCATTGAGCTGGAGCCAGCATGAGCGGCCCGTTGACCAACGGTGACGCAACACGCATCGGCGGTGAAACAGGATTAGCGGCGCTTCCGAATCGTACGACTCACATTGTTGGCTGGGGGCACGAGGTGCCAAAGGCGGTCCTAACCAACGCCGATCTAGAGAAGATCGTAGAGACGAGCGACGAGTGGATCAGCACGCGCACCGGCATTCGCGAACGACACATTGCGGGGGCCGGTGAGACCACCGCATCGATGGGAGCGATTGCCGCCGCCCGCGCACTGGCCGTTGCCGGTGTCTCCGCCGACTCGGTTGACTTGATCGTTGTCGCCACCCTCACACCAGATCACCCGATGCCGAGCACTGCGGTGCTGGTGAAGGAGGCGATCGGCAGCCATCGTGCCGCCGCCTTCGATCTGTCAGCCGCCTGCTCTGGGTTTGCCTACGCATACGCTGTTGCACACGGCTTCCTCACCGCTGGCCTCGGCCAGCGCGCACTCGTGATTGGCGCCGAGTCACTTTCGCGCGTGGTCGACTGGCGCGATCGTTCTACCTGTGTGCTCTTTGGTGATGGCGCCGGTGCGATCGTGCTCGATGCACTTGATCTGCACGACGATCAGATCATTGCGACACGACCGGGCACCCTGAGCTTCGAGCTCTCTGCGGATCCGTCGGGCGCGTTTGCGCTCTGGATCCCTGGCGGCTCAGGAGACGACGCTGACCCGCTGATCAAAATGGATGGGGCAAAGACGTACGTGTATGCAACGCGCACCATGGCCGCGGTCGCAACGGCCGCGATCGAACGGGCCGGTCTCACTATTCCCGAGGTGGATCTGGTGATCCCACATCAGGCGAACCTGCGCATCATTGAACACGTCTCTAAAGCGATCGGCTACCCAATGGAGAAGATCTTCGTGAACCTCGACCGCTACGGCAACACCTCGGCAGCGAGCATCCCGATCGCCCTCTCCGAGGCGGTTGCTGCTGGCCGACTGAAGCAGGGCGATGTCTTCTGCACGGTGGCCTTCGGTGGCGGCTACACCTCGGGGTCATTCGTCACCCGCTGGGATGCCGACCCCGCAAACGGTGCACGCGCCACTACGGTCGATGTGCGTACGATCAAGATCCGACGCCCCGAGGGGGGAGCAAAGGCGGCCGAGGTACCAGCGGCGCTCAAGGCGCTGCTAGACGCAAAGCGCCGCTAGGCGCGACACTAGCCACAACAGCCCCAATAGAGGAGGTTCCATGTTTGAGCTCAACGGATATTCCGCCATCGTCACCGGAGGTGCCCGCGGCATTGGTCGCGCGATCGCCGTCGCCCTCGCCGATGCTGGCGCCGACGTGCTGATCACCTATAAGGGGAACACCGCCGCCGCCGATTCTGTCGTTGCCGAGATCACCGCCAAGGGTCGCAAGGCGATCGCCATGCAGGCTGACGCCGCCGATCCCGACTCCGCCGTTGCCGTGGTCGCAAAGGCGATTGAAGCGTTCGGCAAGGTTGACCTGCTCGTGAACAACGCGGGCATCACCCGCGACACGCTCATTCTGCGCATGACACCAGAGCAGTGGCGCGAGGTAATCGATACGAATCTCTCGGGCGCCTTCTACATGACGAAGGCTGCGGTGAAGGAGATGCTGCGCGCCAAGAGCGGCCGCATCGTCAACATCACCAGCGTCTCGGGCCAGGCGGGGAACGCCGGCCAGGCAAACTACAGCTCAGCGAAGGCTGGGATGATCGGCCTCACCAAGGCAACCGCCCGCGAAGTGGCGAGTCGCGGCATCACCGTGAATGCGGTGGCACCCGGCTTCATCGTGACCGAGCTCACTGCCGATCTTCCTGAAGCCATAAAAGAGGGCGTGAAGGCAGCAACCCCGCTGGGCCGCTTCGGCGAGCCAAACGAGATTGCCGCGGCGGTGATCTACCTCGCGTCACGTGAGGCCTCGTACGTGACCGGGCAGGTGCTCGGCGTCGACGGCGGACTGGTGATGATGTAGTGATTCGCACCGCTCGCCCATACGCCCTCGCCCTCACCCTACTGGCGACCATCTTCACCGCCACCGTCATCTGGGCGAGCACGCCCCCAAGCCCTGCGGGGGCAACGCCAACCAACATCCTCGGCACCGACGGCCGCTACACGCTCCTCTTCTTAGGGAGCGACAAGCGCTGTTCTGGTGCTCTAATGGACAAGACCGCAGAGCGCTGCGGCGAAGGCGTGGCGAACGCAACGGATTGGACTTGGTCGGCGGCGAACGATAAAGCGGCAGGCGTGCCGCGCGATCAACTCGGCTCCGAGCGCACCGACGTCATCATGCTGCTGACGGTGGATCCGTTTAGCGGTCAGACGGCCGCGTACAGCATTCCGCGCGACCTCTACGGCTTTCCGTTGAAGCCAGCGCTCGCGAAGTCGTTTTGTCGTGCCGGCTCCAAGATCTTTACCGACAAGATCAACGCCATGATCGTTCGTGCGCAGCAATGCGCACGCTCCAACATGACTGCAACTCAGCGCACCGCATGGGATAAGAAGCTCGCCTGGGAGCGCAGCATTGTGGCGGCTGACCTGATGACGCAGAACATCGCCTGGGGGCTCGGCATTGAGATCGATGATTGGACCCTAACTACGTTCGGCACCGCCGACATCATGGGAGCCATGCTCGATCGCATCGCCCCTGACGACACCATCGTGCACTTAGATGAGCGCACCCGATTCGCCGCCTGCCGTTCGAACACCATCCGCAAGATCGCTGGGAGTGGGTCCACCTACCTTGATCGAAACCTCGCCTCAAACGCGATGTATGGCGACCTTCTCTTCTTACGACCTGGCCGCGCCGATAATTACCCCAGTAGCAAAACGATTGGGTGGAGTTACGCTAACTGCAAGGAGCCAGGGACCACCAAGACGATCCGCACCACCAGTCCCTATTTTGTCGAAGGATCATGTGACATCACGATCCCGCTCAGCGCCGCCACAAAGGAGAGTTGCTCATTCCGCGTGCCGAGCACCCTCTGGACCGGATTCGGTCGTTCGCGGAAGTACGACGATGTGGGGCCACGCGCGCTGCGTCATCCGCGACTCGTAGCAGGGATCACACTGCGAGTGCTCAAGGCGGGACCGTTCCGCGCAGCGGCGCTCGCATCGATCATGGATCTGCGTTGGTACAAGAAGGGGCCGCCGCTCGTGCGTGGCACTATTACGCGTGCCAACGTTGAGGCGATCTTCAACGTGATTGCGTTCGCGCAGCCGGCACTCGAGCTCGGGCCCGACGTGGCGGGTGGCTGGAGGTCACTGCTGATGACAGGCGGAACGGACAGCGCAAAGAAGTGCACGCTCGCTGGAGCCAAGATGCGCTTTGCTCCAACAGCGGCGAAGCTTGCCTCCACCATCAGCTGCACCAAGGCCTGGCTCGCACCGTACTTTGGGCCGGTGGCGGGTCACTTGAACGAAGGGCCTCCCGTCGCGCCGTAGCGCCCGTTACTCGTTAGGCGGCGAGGCCGAGGATGTTGACCAGGACGATCCCCGCGTTCAGGACGGCGAGGATTGCAACGGAGCTCCAGCCAGCGAGGCGCAACCAGCGCGGCGAGACATGCTCACCAAGGAGCGACTTGCTGCTCGTGAGTTTGACGATAAAGGCGAGTACGATCGGCAGGAAGAGCCCCTGAAGGTACTGGCTGCTGATGATTGCGCCGACCGGGTTCAAGCCAGGCAGCATCACCACGATTGCACCAATTGCCAAGATCGCGGTGAAGATGCCGTAGAAGATCGGTGCCTCGCTCAGGCGCTTGTCGACGCCCGACTCAAATCCGAACGCTTCGGAGAGGGCGAAAGCGGTGGTGAGCGGCATGATCGCCATCGCAAGCAGGCTCGCGCCAAAGAGGCCAGCGCCAAACAGGATCTTTGAGAACTCGCCAGCGAGCGGCTCAAGGGCGACGGCCGCCTCTGCCGCCGAGCCGATCGGCTTACCGAGTGAGCCGAGGGCGACCGCCGTGGCGATCACCACACAGGCGGCGATGAAGTTCGTCCAAATTGAGCCAAGGATCGCATCGGCGCGCGCGGCACCGAGCCCCTCAACGCCGATCCCCTTCTCAGCGACCGCAGATTGCAGGTAGAACTGCATGTACGGCGTCACGGTTGTTCCGACAACCGCCACCAGCAGGAGCATCTCCGCCCGTGATACGCCGGCAAGGCTTGGCGTCGTGAGCGATGAGGCGACCGCCGCCCAGTTTGGATTCGCCAAGAGTGCGGCGGCGATGTAGGCCAAGAAGACGGCGGTGAGCGCCAAGAAGATTCGCTCCACGCTGCGGTAACTGCCGTAGACCACGAGCAACCAGACGATCAGGGCGGAGAAGGGTGCGGTGAGCAGGATCGGCACGTTGAAGATCGCCATTGCAGATGCAGCGCCCGCAACGTTCGCCACAGTATTGGCGAGGTTCGCGAGCAGCAAGACCACCATGGCGAAGAGCGCCCAGCGCACGCCGAAGCGCTCGCGAATCAGGTCAGAGAGACCCTGCCCGGTAACGACGCCGAGCCGCGCCACCGACTCTTGAACAAGGGCGAGGAGCAGCGCCGTGAGTGGCAGAATCCAGAGGAAGCGCAGTCCAGTCTGGGAACCGAGGGTGGCGTAGGTGGTGATGCCGCCCGCATCATTTCCGGCGACGCCCGCGATCAGGCCGGGTCCAACGACTGCCAAGAAGGCGAGTGGTCCGCGGCGACGGCGAAAGAGATCGCGCAGGCCGAGGCTAACCACGCTTCACCGAGCTCTTCTTGCGCGGTTGCCCCTTACCTGGCTTTGCTGGCGACTTTGCACCGCGCTTCACCGTCGTGCGCGCGGGTAGCTCTTGCGGCCCAGCCGCGGCGAGGCTGTCGGCATGGAGGCGGCGTGGCATCTCGCGGCGCCACTCTTCAGGGAGCACATCCCAGAGTGCGTCGCTCACGGTGATCACCCCCATGAGTCGATGGTTGGCATCAACGACTGGCACGGCGACGAGACCGTAGCGCGTGACAACGCGGGCAACTTCATCGGAGTGTGCCAACAGCTCAACGGCGACTGGTTCGTCTTCCATCAACTCACCAACAGTGGTGTTCGACGCGGCAAGCACGAGGTCGCGCAACGTCACCTCACCCAAGAGTCGTCGCTTGCCGTCAACTACATAGACGGCGAAGGCCACTTCGGCATCGGGCTCGTGACGGCGAATTGCAGCAAGTGCCTCGGCAACTGTTGCTTGCGGGCGCAACGCAACATGCTCCGTGGTCATCAGACCACCGGCGCTCTTCTCAGGGTGCGCGAGCAGCTCCTGCACATCATCGCGTTCCTCTTTCGTCATCAGGCGCAAGATCTCTTTACGGCTCAGTGGTGAGAGTTCGGCGACGGCGTCGGCCGCCTCATCGGGACTCATCTCCTCCAACAGGTCAGCGGCGCGCTCTGGCTCCAAGTCTTCGAGCAGGTCGGTACGAGTCTCTGGCTCCAACTCCTCCAGCGCCTCGGCAGCGACCTCTTCGTCCAGCGTGTTGAAGATGTCGGCGCGGTCACGCGGGGTGAGCTGGTCCACAATCGTCGCTAGGTCAGCCGGGTGCAGTTCCGAGAGGCCGGCGTGTGGAACGCGTAGCCGTACGCTTGCAATGGTGGATCCGAGTGGGTCAACATCCTCCCAGTCAATGTACGAAGCAACGCGCGACTGCTCGCCCGAGAAGCGATTGATCCACGTATCGGGAAGGCCAAGTCGGCGCAGCAGCCCGGCGGCGCCAACGTCAACGGCAACGAGGCGCATCGCCCCCTCAACAAAGTCAAGGATGACGTCGTTGGCACGCACCACTTTTCGTCCGTCAATGTCAACGATCTGCTTATCAAGGAGGTCGCCCTTCAGCAGAATCTCGTCGTCGCGGCGGCGGAATCGGCTGATGTTGACGCGCTTCGTAGAGATTGTTGCCCCAGACGCATCCATGCGCTCAACGCTGCTCCAGCCGAGGTAGATGCGGCGGCGCCCAGTTCGAACAACGAGCCCAGTGATTGGGGGGTGGCTTGTACCGACGGCGGCGATCAGATCGTCGATGACGCCGATCGCATCGGCGCCGCTGTCGCGCACGGGTTGCCCAATGAGTCGTGATAGGTGGAGCATGTTGCCCTCCAATGCTGTGCGCCGGCTCCTGCGGTCACGAGGAGTCTACGCGGGAGCCCCTCCTCGCGCTACCCTGGTCACATGAGCCAGTCGCCATCGACTCGTCGCAACAGCCGCTCCCTCGCCACGGCACGCCTCGCCGCCCTCACCGACACCGCGGCAGAGATTGGCGAAGTCGAGGTTTCGCGCCCCTGGGCCGAGACGATCGTCGCCGTCGCCGTCGCTGCAGGTGTAGCCCACTTCGCGACCGGACCAGGAACCGTCTTGGCTGGCGCAGGTGCCGCCCTGCTCGGTGCAGTCGGGGTGAACGCCGTCCGCCGTGCCGAGGTTCGCGACCTACCACTGGGATCGGAGGTGGTGCTCGGTGGCCTCATTGCGCTCGCCATTGCCGGGGTGGTGCGCCTCGTCCCCACGGGGATCGGCGCCGTGATTGCGATCATCGCGGGGATTGGCATCCTTCGCGCCGTAATTGAGTGGCAGCTACGCCTGCGCCGCAGCAGCAACGGCTCACTGCATCGTGACCGAGTGGTCAGCTTGGCCGTCTTCACCCTGGTCCTCTTCGCCGCCTCCGTCGGCATCTCCGCACTTGTGCCCGGGATTGTCACACTCCCTGGCACTCCGTCGGCGCGGCCAGATCCCGTTGGACCTCTCGCAGTCTTGGCCGTTGGTATCGGTAGCGCCGTAGTAGCTGCCGCTCTTGCAGCGGGAATGTCGAGCCTTCGACGCGAGCGCACCTCCGCGATCGTGCGTGATGCCCTTGGCGCTGCGGCACTGAATGGCGCCGCCTCCATCCTCTTCGCCTCGGTCGGCGTCGCACGCCTCGCGGGCCCGGCGGGTCTCGCCATCCTCTTCTACGCCCGTGAGATTTGGGCGGCAACCCCCGAGGGGGAGCGCCGCGACCCACGCCTCATCTTCGAAATCATCGCCCTCACGCTCGCCACAGGGGTTGCCCTCCTCTGGATCGGGGTCGGTCGCTAACGATCGGCTATCCTTCCCCAACGTCATAGCGGGGGGCATCAGCCCGCATGCACTGAATTGAGGAGGCGCCCGTGACCCTCGCCAACGAGACCCCAACCACCCAGAAGCCGAGCCGCACTGCCAAGGAGCAGGCCGACATTGCGTTGAAGGCCGCAGCTGCCGGTCGTTGGCAGGAGGCGAGCGAGGCGAACAGGGCGATTCTCGCCCTTGGCGACGCCATCAAGGTGGAGGAGCGCATTGAGGCGCAGAACCGTCTTGCCAAGTGCCTCTGGGAGCAAGGCGACCTCGCCGGCTCAAAGAAGGAGTACCAGGCAACCCTCGCCCTCGATCCACTCAATCGCATTGCCGAGCGCAACCTTGAGCGCCTGAAGGGGCTCATAAAGCAGGTTGGCAAGAAGACAACCGCCAGCACCGAGGGTGCAACGACGCCCGCTGGCATCTTTATTCAAGAGGCGGGGACCACCGGATTTGCCGCTCTCACCCATGTAGCCGATGCAGGAACCCTTGCGCAGGTAAACCCTGGGGACTCGGTCGAGCTAATCGTTCTCGGAAATCGACTGATCGCCAAGGCGAACGGCATTGAGATTGGTCGCGTTGAGCCGCGCATCGCTGCACGACTCGTTAAGTTGATCGGCGACGGGAATAGCTACACCTCGGGGATCACCTCGATTAGTGGTGGCGACATTCGCATCATCATTCGCGAAGAGCATGTGAGCGTCGGTAATGTGGGCAAGGTCTCCTTCCCAACCGCCACTCGCACCAGTGATGAGCGACCGTACACGAAGGGCTCGTTCTTCCGCGAGGACGAGGGCTTCGCCGACGATGATGAGGATACATACGAAGAGGAGATGCCAGTCGCAGAGCGACCAAGTGTTGAGCCACCAGAGAAGACCTCTGACGACGCATTCCTCCCTGAGAGCGAAGAGGCTGGCGGCAACAACGACGATTAGTCGAAGGTAGGCGGAGGGCGTTCACGTGGATCGCAGCGCCGCTCGCCTCACTGCCGCGCTCGCACTATCCGCAACAAGCCCTGTCGCAGCAACGCAGGATCAGTTGACGGTTGATCTCACTGCGCGCTCTGGTGCCTTGGCCCTGGCGAGCGCGCATCGTCAACTCCGCAGCGCCCTGCATGCGCGTGACGCGATGGATGAGTGGACGATCGCTGCCGAACTTCGACCGCCAACGGTGCGCGCCTATGAGGCGGCCGCGGCCGAGCTGTTGGCCGCAGCATCAGATGCGCTGGATGCTGGATGGCAGAGCAGCTGTGCCGCCTGTGGGCAGGCGGTACGCGTTGCCGCCTGGCGCTGGGAGGAGGCGCTTGACGCCGATCAGGAGCGCGGGCAGCCAACGGCGCGCCGCGCCACCTGCGCCGCCTGCCGCGCGCTCGGGCGACGCGGTGGTGATGCCGCAGCCATGCTCCCTAATGAGGTCGCTTCTGGTGGACTCCTTGAGCCTGCGGTCCGTGCCCGAGTTGATGCCCGCTTTGCTGGCGCGGTGGACGGGGCTGCGGCGCGCTGGAGCACCCGACAGCTGCGCTCCCTTGATGCGCTGAGTAGTGCGTTGGAGCGCTCGAGCGAGAGCGCCGTGATGCTAGGGGCGCTGCGCCTCACGCTGACTGAAGCGGCGGCGGCGATGGCTCGACCGCAGCGGGCCGGCCGAACGTGGTGGGAGATTGCGCCGTGGCAGGCACTCCTCGACGCCATTGATGCGCGGCGGCGGATCTACCTAACGGCGCAGCCTGTTCCATCACAGCTCATCATGAGTAGCGATCTCTCTGCGCTCACCTACCCAGGTAGTGGTGCAGTTGTCGTGCGTGGTGGTGTAACCGCGCGCGCCTCGCTCGCAACGCTCATCACGCGCACCCCGGCAATCCGTGTCGGGCTTCTGCGCGTCACCGTGGGCGGTAGTGGCGACGAACTCACTGATCGTGCAATCGCCGCGCGATGGGCAGGCGAACAGAGTGATGCCGACCCACTCCTCGTTGCGCTGCAATCAAACGATGCCGTGACCATCGCCGCCGCCCTTGCGCGCCTCCTCGTTGCGATGAATCCACTGATACGCCACGACCCTCTCGTTGTGATCGACCTTGACGATCACCCTGAACAGCTGGCCGGCGTCTTGACTGCGCTCAGTCTTGCCGGTGCAACAGGGAGCGTTCTCCGTCGCTTCGACGACGACCGTACCCCTGGGCTCACGGTAACGGCGCGATTGAGTGAGCCACCTGCGATTGGCCTGCAACCACGTAGCCAGATTGCGCTGATGAGCGACCTTGTGGTGACCCATGGTGAGCCCGTTACGCCACGGCAGCTCCTCCCGGCGTATGCAGCCGCCCGCGCTCGCGCAGCGCACGCCTCGGGGGAACTTCTTGATGCGGCGGCATTTGCACAGGAGTTGCGCGACGTTGCTGATCTCCACGCGAAGCTCCGTCCCGCTGGGTCGTTCGACCAACTCATCGCTCTGGCTGAGGGACGCATCTTTGTCGAGGGTCGGGCCGAACGTGAACGGCTGGCAACCCCAGCCGCTGATCGCGCCGATGCCGCCGCCTTCGCGCTTGTTCGCGCCACCGAAGCAGGGGAGGGGGTAGAGGAGGCTCTCGTAGCACTCGATGCCGATCCGATCGGCATGAGCCCAGTGCTGCGCAACGCGATGCTCGATGCGTATACCAGTGTGGTCGACGGCGTGCGACGCCCACTCCGCACGGTGGCTGCGCTGGAAGAGGAGCGCCTCGCGATCATTGCTGGGCTTTTGGAGCTGGGCCCACGGATGGGCCTGCACGTTTCTGTCGCGCCCGCGCTGGCATCCACCGTCGTTGCGGGGCGCACCCTTGGCGCGCGCACCACTGTTGACCCGATCGATTCGTCGCCACCCCTACGCCTTCGCTCTGATCGCGCGGCGTACGATGCTGTAGACGCCGTTCTCTATCGCCGTGGGCGCGCCGTACTTTTCTGCGAAGTCGTGACTGGCCCTCTTCCCATCGGCGAACTGCTCTTGCAGCGTCATGCGCTGATTGCGAGTGACCGCGAAGTCGTTCGACTCCTTATTCTTGCGCCCGTGCTGGTGCCACTATTGCAGCTCCGACTCGCGCGCGATGAGCGACTGAGCGCGGCGTGGGAGGCGGGGAATTGGCATCTCCTCGCCGCAGATCGCGTCGCCGCACTCTCCCGGCTGGCAGCGCCGCGACTCACCGATCTCGAAGGGCATCTCGGCGCGGAGCCGCCCGCCCGAGATGCGGCACAACTCGACCTCGGCTCGATGGGCTGGGTCGTAGAACGTGGCGAAACGCCAGAAGGAGTGAATCGTGAACCTCTCAGCTGATGCCCTAAGCGCACTCTTCCTCGTTGCAACGATTGGCGTTGGGCCGTTCTGGTTCCTGATGGCCGTACGCCCAAATGCAGAGGTCACTCGGCGCACCATGATGACCCCGTGGCCCGTTGTTGCTATTGGACTCATCTATGCAACGCTAGTGATTCCCAGTGCCGGTGCGATTCTAGAAACGCTGCTCAACCCAACACTGAGTGCAATCTCCGCGTCGCTCGCGACCCCAGAGGGGAGCCTCGCCGTGTGGCTGCACGTGCTCGCCTTTGACCTCATCGCGGGGCGATTCATTTGGCTTGACGGCCTCAGCCGAGGCGTCGGCGCGCCGCTTCGCATTGCGGCACTGACGCTCGCCCTCATGTTCGGGCCACTCGGACTCCTCCTGCACCTCGCCCTGCGCCCCCGCCACCCCCGAGAAGGGGGACAAGCCGTATCCTGAGCGGAGCGCGCTCACCCCTTGAGCGCAGGAGTCCCGGAACCCCGGGGAGGAGCCCAGATCGTGTCGAAGCCACTATCCGCGAACGACCAGGCAGTGAAGACCCTCGCCGATGACCTCTGGAAGGAGATGCTCTCGCACTCTCCAATCTGGGGGACCTTCCTCGGCATTGAGGTAGACGACGGCGCACTCGACGACACCTCTGACGCTGCGCGCCTGCGCGACCGCGCCATGTGGGAGAAGTATTCGAAGGCGGCGAAGGCCATTGGCGACGAGGGGCTTGATATTGAGTGGAAGATCACGCGCGACCTGATCGCTGTCGGTGGCTCAATCGCCATCGAGAAAGACGATCACCGCATGGACCTCCTCTCGTCCGTAGATCATATGGATGGTGTGCAAACACTCTTGCCGCAGATCGTCACCTTCCAGGATGCGAAGACGCCTGAGAAGTTCGCCAAGCTGGTGAGCCGACTCAAGGCCTTCCCGAAGTTCATGGATGAGGCGATTGCGCGCGTACATGAGGCGGAGAAGCGCGGCCTTGTTGCCTCGAAGATTTCAACTGAGCGCCTTATCGCTCAGCTCGACGGCCTGATGGCAATCCCGGCCGACCAGTCACCGATCGTTACCGCCGCTAATGTTGCGGGTGATGCCGAGCGAGCCGAGCTCGCCAAGATCGTTGCGGAGTATGTTGACCCGCAGATCAAGCGCTACTACGAGGCGGTCAGCGGCAGCTACCGGACCAAGGCGCGCGAAGTGCCGGGCCTCTGCTCCGCACCAAATGGTGCCGAGCTCTATAAGGTGGCGATTCGCAGCTGGACCGGACTAGAACTGGATCCGAAGGAGCTGCATGAGATTGGTCTCCAGGAGTGGGCCGACATTCAAGAGGAGATGAAGGTCATCTCGACAAAGCTTGGCTTTGGCGGCTCCATCGACAAGCTACGCGATGCCGCCGAGAGCGATCCAACGAACGTCGCCGCGTCGAAAGAGGCGCTCATCGTACGCATCAAGGAAGATATTGAGCGCGGTTATGCCGAAGCCGGAAAGGTTTTTGGACGATTCCCGAAGGCTGGCTGCGATGTGAAGGCGGTCGAAGATTTCAAGGAGAAGGACGCACCCGCCGCCTACTACTTCAGCCCTGCGGCTGATGGTTCGCGCCCAGGGACGTACTACGTGAACGGCTACGACCTGCCGTCGCGTTTCTTGCACGCCCTTGCGCCAACCACGTACCACGAGGCCATTCCGGGCCACCACTTCCAGATCGCGCTAGAGATGGAGCTGGAGTTCTTGCCAGACCTGCGCAAGCACGCCTCGCACCTTGCGGGGAACGCCTACGTTGAGGGTTGGGGTCTCTACTCGGAGCGACTCGCCGACGAGCTCGGCCTCTACCGCAATGAGATGGAGCGCTTCGGCATGCTGCAGGGGCAGGCGCACCGCGCGGCGCGCCTCGTCGTTGACACCGGCCTCCACGCCTTCGGCTGGGACCGAGATAAGGGTGTGGCGTTCATGGAGTCCGTGGGGCTGCCACGAACCGACGCGGAGATCGAGACCGACCGCTACATCGCCTGGCCAGCCCAGGCGCTCTGCTACAAGGTTGGGCAGCGTGCCATTGAGCGCACGCGCGCCGCAATTGAGAAGCGCGATGGCGACAAGTTCGATATCAAGTCGTTCCACGATCACGCCATTGGGCACGGTCAGATTCCGCTCCCGGTCTTTGAGGCCGAGATGCCGAACTGGGTTAAGCCGAAAGCATGACGACGGCTGGGGGGCCCGCGGGCGCCGCTCGCGGAACCTCCCGGCGAACGGTCGGCATCCTCGCCGCAATCGGCGCAGCACTCGCGTGGGGCTTCGGCTCTACGACGTCGGACTATGCGCTTAGCGCTGGGGTGGGGAACGACACCTTTCTTGTTATTGAGCTTGGCATCGGCTTCCTCACACTCGTGCTCCTCGCACTCGTGCGGGGAGAGATTGCTGGATTCCGCTCTCCAGGCCTCTTTCGCGCATCGCGCACCGGTCTCATTCAGCCGTGGGGGGCATACACACTCGGCAATATCGCCATCATCTTCTCGAGCGGGGCATTTGTTGCACTAGTCTCGTCAATGAATCCAGTCCTCATTGGGCTGCTCGCCGCACCATATCTTGGAGAACGTGTGAGCAGGCCCGCCACCGTTCTCATGGTGATCTCCATCGGCGGAGTTGCACTCGTTGTTGGTGGTGCCGGATTTGATGGCACTCTGCACCCATTCGCCATCCTCTTCGCTTTAGGTGGTCTGGTCTGTTCGGCTACGTATGCCCTCCTCTCATCAAAACTGGCGCGTACGGTTCCCATCATTCCGCTTGTCGCCATGCAGCTGCTGGTGGCCACCATCGCCTCAGCAGTGGTTTGGGTTTTCCGAGTGCTCATCCTGCAAGGGGAGCCACAGTTTCCGGCGAACGAGACGGAGTGGATCGTCACCGTGGCGACCGGGATCTTCGGCGGTGCGGCTCCGTTCATCCTCTACCTCGAGGCGACCCGTCGTATTCCAACCACCACCGTGAGCCAATTCAGCACGCTCGTTCCTGTGGTGGCGCTGATCGGCGGCGTGATCTTCCTCAACGATGTGACCACGCCGATCCAGCTCCTCGGCACCGCGATCGTTGTGGTCTCGCTCTCACTCCTCGCGCGCTACGCCCGCGCGCACTGAGGTAACGCGACCCCTTACGCGGCCACCATCGCGCGCAAGAGCGCAGCGGCCTTGCGCGCTCGCCCCACCATCGGTCGGTGCGGTCGCCGCACCCCAAAGCCGTCGCGCTCAATCTGCCGCAGGATCTCGCGATAGAGGTTCGCCGCCACGCGAATGGAGCGGCCGCCGTTCTGCAAGTAGCGGATCCCAGCACCACCAAGCTCGTACTCAGCATCGGCGCGAGCGATCTCCGCCTTATAGAGTGCGCGTCGATCGCCGTCGCGGAGCGACGTTGGGCCGCTCACGGCAGCCGGGTCAAGACCAACTCGTCGTAGCGATGTGGCTGAAAGGTAGACCCGCCCGTTCGCGAGATCCTCGTCAATGTCGCGCAAGATGTTTGTACGCTGCATCGCCGCCCCAAGGGCACGGGCAGCGCGGTCAGCCTCTGCTGCGTGGCTTGCGCGCACCCCGAGCAGCGCCGCCATGAGGCGACCGACGGTGCCCGCCACCTGATAGCAGTAGAGATCGAGATCGGCATCGCTCTCGATGCTCGGACCGGCGAGGTCGCTCTCCATGCCGTCGAGGAAGGCGCCGATCGCATCGATCGGGAGCGATGGGGTACGCCGCTGCAGATCGACGAAGATCGCCAACTCATCGCCGCCAGTCTGGTCAATTGTTCCTGCGTTGAGCCATGTGCGAATCGCGGCGAGGCGGCGCTGGGCGTCGGCGCGCTGCACCGAACCGCTCGGCGCCTCGAGGTCAACCAGATCGTCAAGGCGACGGAGCGCCAAGTAAAGCAGGTTGATGTCGTCGCGAATCTCGCGCGGCAGGAAGCGTGCAGCCAGGGCGAAGCTGCGCGCAACGCGATTGATGGTCGCCTGCGCCTCGGGGAGGAGAGCCGCCACGCGCGGATCGCGCTGGAGGGCCATGCGGTTACGGGCGAACGAGATTTCCGGTCGGCCCGGTGGCGTGCGAGGTGAATGGGGCAGGGTAGTCGCCACGGATCAAATCCTGGGTTACCTGCGAGGTCATGAGCGCCCCAGGCATCCCTGCACCTGGGTGCGTGCCGCCACCAACGTAGTAGAGGCCGGCGATGGCCCGGTCGCGGTTCGGCTGACGGAAGTAGGCCGACTGCTGCAGCGACGGTTCGACGGCGAAAGCATTCCCGTCCGGAGCGAGGAGCTCGTCGCGGAAGGTGAGCGGCGTCCAAGAGCGCTCCACCACGATCGAATCGCGCAGGCCAGGAAGGCCCCAGTTCTCCAGCCACTCCAGGGTGCGATCGCGCATGCGTGGCTCGGCTTCGGCCCAGTCGTCGCCGGAGCGCAGGTTTGGCACAGGGAGGAGAATGGCAATGGAATCGCCCCCTGGTGGTGCCATCTCGGACTCCGTGCGCGACGGCGCATGGATGTAGACGGCGTTGCTGCGTGGCATGCGACGGTCGCGGGTCACATCCTTGATGAAGCCGTGATAGTCATCACCAACCACCAGGGTGTGGTGCAGGAGCTTCTCAAACTTCTTGTTAGTGCCCAAATACATCATGTGGGCCGACATTGTGGTGCGCAACGGTCGAAGTCGCCATGGGAAGGCGTCAGGTGCATCGGGGAGGAGCGCGTTACGCGCCGTGACATCGCCGTTGTAGATTATAAGGCTGGCGTTGTGCACAACACCATCGGAGGTTCGCACGCCAGTGGCGCGCCCGTTGCGATGCAAGATTTGATCCACCTTGTTATTGGTGTGAATGGCGCCGCCCATCTTGGCGATGATCTTGCCGAACGACTGGATGATGCTGTACACGCCGCCCTCGGTGTACCAGATCCCATCAGCAATTTGTAGATAGGCGAGCGCCGAATAGATGGCGGGCACGCGCGAAGGATCGCCACCGATGAAGAGTGAGTGGAATCCAAATGCCTGCTGCACATGCGGCTCTTTGAAAAACTTGCCGACCCATCCCTCAAGGAAACGGATCGCATCAAGGCGCGCCATGGTTGGGAGGAGCTTGACGAAGTCTTTCAGGTTCAAGAAGTTCTGGCGACCGGAGACGAGGATCCCTTCGCGGTGGATCGCACCCGATGCGGCCAAGAACGCCTCAAGCTGATTGGCGTCGTCATTGGAGAATTTGCGCATCTCGGCGAGCAGTTGCTCGCGGTCGCTACCAAAGTCAAAGTGGCGATCTTCGCCCGTCCAGAAGATGCGATAACCCGGCTGGAGCTGGCGCAGGGTGACGTGATCCGACATCTTCTCGCCCGCTGCCGCGTAGACCTCCTCAAAGAGCCAAGGCATGGTGATCAGTGACGGACCAGTGTCGAAGGTGTAGCCACCCTCTTGAATGCGCGAGGCGCGGCCGCCGATTTCGGGGCGGGCCTCCAGGATGGTGACCTGCCAGCCATCGGAGAGGAGACGGATGGCCGTGGAGAGGCCGCCGAAGCCGCTCCCCACGATGATCGCTGTTCGACCCCCCTGCGCCATGGATCCCCCTCGGTGCTCGCCGCGGGGGCAGTGCCCCCGTGACCACCATCGTAGGGGTGTCGCGCGTAGCGCGCTGAGCACGAATCGAGGCTCCCATTGACGAGAGCGCCCTGCGGGCGGATCATCCGCCCCCAAGGGAGGAGCCATTGCCAATGAGTAGTGAACAGGCACGCAGTCGCGCGGCCCTGAGCCCTGACGAGGGTCATGAGCACAGCAACGGCGCAGGAGCCCCAGGCGTTGACGACGCCGCCGTCCGCTCCGTTGATCGGGCCGCCGCACTCCTTGTCTGCCTCGCTGACGCTGACGGCTCCGCCTCGGTCACCGACCTCTCACACTCCCTGGACCTCCACAAGTCAACGGTGAGCCGACTCCTCTCCACCCTCGAGCGCCGCGGCCTCGTCGAGCAAGATCGCGAGACCGGCCACTTCCGCCTTGGTGTTGGCATCATTCGACTCGCACAATCCGCTGAGCGCACCCTTGACCTCCGTGCAATCGCCCTTCCCGAAATGGAGGCGCTTGCGAAGGCAACCCACGAGACGGTCAGCCTTGAGGTGTTTGATGGTGTCGCCGCCGCCGTAGCGATCTGTCAGATTGACGGACCGAACCTCACGCCAATGCCCGACATCACCGGTCGACCAATTGCAATGCACGCCATCGCCTCGGGGAAGGTGCTTCTTGCTTCGCTCCCAGAGCGCACCGTACTCTCCATTGCACGACGCGGTTTGGTTCGCTATACGCCGCGCACCATCACCGATCCGCGAGCGCTCCTCGAAGAGCTTGCTACGATTCGTCGCCGCGGCTACGCCGTAGCCATCGGCGAGTGGGACGACCGCATCACTGCTGCCGCCGTGCCGATCTGTGATGCGCGCGGCACCGTCATCGCCACGGTTGTGGTGTGGGGCGCCGCTACCCGAGTCACTCCTGGAACTCTTCCTGCACTGGTCACTGCGGCGCGAGACGCCGCCCAGCAGATCAGCACGAGGTTGGGCTGGAGCGGCAACCAGCGCCGTGCTGGCATCGTGCCGCACCTTAAGGAGGACGACGCCGAAGAGCAAGAGCACGAGGTAGCCGACGACGAAGAGGCCGCTGGCTAGTGAGCGACGCGCCAGAGCAGCACGGTATCGAAACCTTCCAGTCTGAGGGCCTCTCCTTCCCGCCCAACGCGGCAACCGCCGCAGCGGCTAACGCCCGAGCTGAACTCTACGAGCGCGCCGCCGCCGACCCTGTAGCCTTCTGGGCCGAGCAGGCCCGCGAACTCCTCACCTGGCGCAAGCCTTTCACAAAAACCCTCGAGTGGGAGCTTCCATTCGCGAAGTGGTTCGACGACGGCGAATTAAATGTTTCGGAGAACTGCGTTGATCGGCACGTTACCGCAGGTCGCGGTGAGAGGGTGGCCTTCCACTGGATTGGTGAACCGGGCGACCGTCGCACCGTTACCTACAACGACCTGCTGCGCGAGGTGCAGAAGACCGCCAACGCGCTGAAGGCGCTCGGTGTCACGAGAGGCGACCGCGTCGCGATCTACATGCCGATGGTTCCTGAGGTGGCGATTGCCATGCTCGCCTGCGCGCGACTCGGCGCGGCACATAGCGTGGTCTTCAGCGGCTTCCCCGCAAATGCGCTCGCAGATCGCATCAACGACGCTACCGCGAAGGTTCTGATCACCGCCGACGGCGGATATCGGAAGGGGAACTTCTTTGAGTTGAAGCCGATCGCCGACGAGGCGCTGCGGAGCACCCCGTCAATTACTGGCGTTCTCGTGTACCAGCGCCGTCAACCAGGCACCGCGGGCACCACGGCAATGCAGGCGGGTCGCGACCGCTGGTGGCACGAGTTTGTCCCAGGCCAGGCGGCTGAGTGCCCGGCCGACCCGATGCCCGCCGAGCAGCTGCTCTACCTGCTCTACACCAGCGGCACCACGGCGAAGCCGAAGGGGATCATGCACACGAGCGCTGGCTATCTGCTCGGCGCCACCTTCACGCACCGCTCCGTCTTCGACATCAAGCCCGACGATGTCTACTGGTGCGCCGCCGATGTTGGCTGGGTGACTGGTCACAGCTATATCGTCTACGGACCGCTGAGCAACGGCGCAACGCAGGTGATGTACGAGGGGACTCCCGACACGCCCGCGTGGGATCGCTGGTGGTCGATCGTTGAAGAGTTGAAGGTCACGATTCTCTATTGCGCACCTACGGCGATTCGCGCCTTCATGCGCCAGGGCGATGAGCATCCGAAGGGACACAATCTCAGCTCGCTGCGACTGCTTGGCTCCGTGGGCGAACCGATCAATCCAGAGGCGTGGCTCTGGTATCGCGAACTCATCGGCGGCAACCGCACCCCCATCGTCGATACCTGGTGGCAGACCGAAACCGGCTCAATCCTGATCAGCCCGCTCCCAGGTGTGACCACCACGAAGCCTGGCTCTGCAACCTACCCGCTCCCTGGCATCTCCGCCGATGTTGTTGATGACTCTGGAAAGAGCGTGCCGCTCGGCTCCGGTGGCTACCTCACCCTCACCAAGCCGTGGCCGTCAATGCTGCGCGGTATCTGGGGCGACCCAGAGCGCTTCAAAGAGACCTACTGGAGCCGATTCCCTGGTTCGTACTTTGCGGGCGATGGAGCCCGCCGTGACACAGAGGGCTACTTCTGGCTCCTTGGGCGGGTGGACGATGTGATGAACGTCTCCGCGCACCGCATCAGCACGATTGAGGTCGAGTCCGCACTCGTCGACCACCACTCCGTCGCCGAGGCGGCGGTAGTGGGGAAGAGCGATCCACTCACTGGCCAGGCGATCGTTGGCTTTGTGATCCTGAAGAAGGGGATCGAGTCAACGCCAGCTCTCCTTGAGGAGCTGCGGGCCCACGTCGGGAAGAGCATTGGCGCGATTGCCAAGCCGAAGCATCTTGAGTTTGTGCCAGAGCTTCCGAAAACCCGCTCGGGAAAGATCATGCGGCGCCTCTTGCGCGACATTGCCGAGGGTCGAAATCTCGGCGACGTCACTACCCTTGCAGACTCAGCCATCGTTGAGGTGATCCGCGCCAATACTGGCGCTGCCGACGAGTAGGTCGGACTTTTCCACACCCCCGGCCTAAACCACCGGATCGGTGGACAACTCGCTCTCAGTCACCCGATAAGTCGTTGATAAGTCCCTTCTGCAGAGAGGCTCCGCCCGCGATGCTACTCGTAGCCCGAAGGGGCCAGCGGTGAACCCGCCGACCGAGCAATCGGCCAGGCGGCACGAACTGTGGCGATGACGGGATCGAACCGACAGGCAACTGACGGTGCTGGTGAATGACCACCAACGCGCGGGGCAACTCGCAGCGGCGGAGCGGAGGGTCACCTGGGAGCTTCAGCTTTACGGCTGGTGCGACTCGATCCGATCTCACAGCGGAGGGGAACCGGCGTGCAAGCGTCGCCCCCAACATCGGATGGCCTCTCGGGTGATCTCTTTTTTCTAGGGGCTCGCGCTCTCTGGCGCGCCGCTCTCTGGCGTGCTCGGCGATGGGTCAGGACTGATTGATGGCGAACCTGACGAAGATGGCGAGTCCGACGGACTTGGTGAAGGAGTCGCTATCACCGGGAAGGCGTTCGCAATGACTGTTCGAATCTTGGCGATCGTTGCGGGAGTGAGGTACGCCGGGTAGGCGCTCGGGGCGAAGCGGTAGAGGCGCACTTGCGCTGTTGCTGCACGCGAGAAGAGATCCACCAGATTCGGCAGGGAGCTGCGCGGCAGATCCGTCCACACGTACCCCTTCGCCGCAGCTGCGAGTGCCGGCGCGTTCAAGATCGTTGCCGCGCCAAGCTGGTCACGAATTGCGAGCAAGAGCGCCTGCTGTCGTCGCATACGGCCGTAGTCGGAATCTTGGTGACGGCTGCGCGCGTAGGCAAGAGCGAGCCGTCCGTTCAAACGCTGTTGCCCAGTGCCGATGCGCAGTTGGATTGAGCCGAGCACTGGGTCCGGATAGTTGTTGTCGTAGACCGGTTCCGTGACGTTCATGTCGATACCGCCCATGGCATCCACCACCTTGATGACGCCCCAAAGATCGGCAACAAGCACGGCGTCAATCGGCCGCTGTGTGAGTTCCGAGATGGTGGCGCGTACCGCGGCGATTCCTGAGACGCTCCCCTCGCCGGGCCAGAGCTCCGGATAGTAGAAGGTGGCATCGGTGTACACCTCATTTAGGAGCTTCTGGAAACAACCGCATGGACTCGCGTTTCGGGCGGCACCAGGAGGAAGCGGCACATTCACCATGTTGCGCGGGAAACCAAACATCGCCACGCGCCCAGTGGCGACATCAACCTCAACAAGCAGCATTACATCCATGCGTCGACTCCATCGATCTGAGCCCGCATCAGAGCCGAGCAGGAGCAGATCAAACTTGCCGTCGTCACCCCACGGGATTGCGCCAGGCCGTGCCCACGGCGTAGTGACCGTGAGCGAGGGGAGGGTCCCAGTTCCGCCGCCGCGGGGCGGCATGGTCGCAGGACTGGCGGTGATCGAGCTGCCAGGAGATGGCGAGCCATCTGTAGAGCCTGAGGGGGAGACAAGCGGCTCTGGGCTTGGGGAAACGTCGGCGAACGTGTCATTGAGGAGTTCGTCAAACGCGACCAGCGAGCGACCTACGGCAACGTGCGGTGCCACGATGAGAAGGAGTGCCGCGATCACTACCACGGCGCGGTCACGTGTAGGCAGCCGCGACCCGCACACGACGTGTGCCGTTGCGCCAAGGCGCCATCCGCCGATGACGATGTTCAACAGGCCAAGCGCAAGGAGCGCTCCTGGAGTGACCAAAATGATGAGGAGCTGTGTCGTGCCGCCGAGCAGCGTTACGAGGAGTGCTGCAGCGAGGAGGGAGAGGAGCGGCGCAGCGAAGAGCACTGCCTGTCGACGATTGCCACGGAGCCAGTGCCCCGCGCCAGTGAACAGCGTGGTCAATAGGGCGGCGCGCATGGGCGAGATAGCGGTCCGGGTTCGATTTGGGCTGGCAGGCTTCACCCCCTCATCCTCCCCGATCTCGGGGAGTTGTGGGGAGCCCTCAGTTGTTATGCGAGAGGTAGTGCGCGCCCTTTTGCCTTCGCTTCGGCAGCCTTGGCCGCCCAAGCGCCGAGAACCTCATCCTTGTGCGGTCGAATAGGGCAGTGACCGTCTTTATTCCCCGCCTCGTCGCAGTAGCCGAGTGGCACGCACTTGGGTGCCAAGAAGCTGCCGAGGAACGGGCTAACCGCAAACACTTCGTGTCGGATGAGTTGGAAGAGGCGGCGGATCTCCCACTGCGCCATGGTGCAGAGGCGCAGGCCCGACATATGGATGAGGGCACGCAGGTTGACGGTCATGATCAGGTTGGTGCGCGTCGCGTTCGGGAAGACGAAGCGTGCATCTTCGGCTGGGATACCTGCCGATACGAGGTCGCCGTAGAGTCCAAGGGCGCCTTGGGTAGCCTCTTCAAATCGCGCACGCACCGTTTCATCGGCTTCGGCGACAGAGCCAGGGAGCATCGTTGCCGCCTTCTTGAAGGTGACGTAGCGCTGCGACTGCTGGTCGAAGGCGACACCAGCACGGTGCCGGACAAGCTGGTGGCTGAGCGTTCGGGTAACGCCGGTAATCGCGAAGGTGAAGACGATGTGCTCAATGGTGCTGCCGTGGCCCGACTCAATGACGCGGCTGACCAGCTCGCGCTGCTTCGCTGGATCAATCTCTCCCGCCTCAGCGCGGCGATAGATCTCCTCGGGCGGCAGCTCGGAGTAGCAGGTGCGGCAGGCGGTGTAGATGATCGGCACATAGGAGCGCTCAACGATCTCGCGATTTGGGAAGAGCATCGTCGCCTTCATCCCAAGGTCGTGACGACCTGGGTTCTTTGGAATCCCGCTCTTCTGCTTCTCGCTCATCTCAGTAGTAGTCCGAGCAGGAGAGGAAGTACCCGCACTCGCAGATCATCTTGCACGCGCGATCAATCATCTGCGCGCCGCAATTGGCACAGCAGGTCATGACCAGGCCAGGGTCAATCTCAGACAAGGGGGTTGGCGCGACGACCGCTACGGCGCTCTCATCACTCGTCGGGGCTGGAGAGGATTGGTTTGACATCTGCAAGATCCTACCGCTCCGAAGGGGAGGTGGCGCCGCGCGTCGCTTCCCACGGGGCGCCAAGACCGAGACGCGCCCCCATTAGGCGGCGAGCTTCGGCCAGCACCGTGCCCGTCGGTGTGCCGCTCGGCAGCACCCGCACGACCGCAATGTCCGCGGGGCCAACCACCAGGCGGCGTCGCACGAAATCCACGAGCTCTACCCAGGCATCGCCAACAAGCAGGAGTGGCCGCGCGTCACTCACCTGCAGTAGGTTCCAGGCGACGGTGATCTCGGCTAGGGTTCCGATGCCGCCGTCAAGCGCAATGAGCAAATCTGCCTCCGAGAAGAGGCGCAGCCGGTCAAAGAGATCGGCAGAATCTATGCGGCGCGTCACCGCCTCATTCGCAGGCAGTCCGTCCCAGGAGGTGACGGTGTACCCGAGTACCTCGCCACCCTTCGACTTTGCGCCGCGAGAGGCCGCTCCCATGATTCCCTCATAGCCACCAGTGGCGACGGTGTAGCCGGCCTCAGCGATCGCCGCTCCAAGGCTGAAGGCTGCGATCCACCTCGGATCACTCTCGGGGAGGCGCGCGGAACCGTAGACGCCCACGATGAGGCGCTCAGTCATTGCAACGCTTCTCCTCTGGTGGCAGCGTTCCACTGACGAGGAAGGCGATCGCTGCTTCGTCGATGCAGGCGCTCTTACCGCCAACGCCCGTGTGTCCCTCGCCGACGTAGGTGAGTAGGTGGCCGCTCTCGAGGAGTTCGGCCATGCGCTGTGACCAGGCATACGGCGTCGCAGGGTCACCAGTGGTGCCCACCACCAAGATCGGTGCTGCGCCAGCCCCGTTCACAAGAGTTGGAAGCGGATCGGCACTCTTGTACGGCCACACACCACAGAGGAGTCCGCCTGATGCTTGCCCCGCGGCAAAGTCCGGCGCCTTGCTGACGAACTTTTCGTAGATCTCTTGGTAGCGAGCAATGGAGGGCGTCGTTGGTGAATCGATACAGCTGATCGCGGGGAAGGCCTCCATGAGGTTGGACTTGTAGGTGCCGTCCTCTGCGCGATCCATATAGGCATCGGCGAGAAGGCTCAATAGGTATCCATCGCCCTCGCTCGCGCCAGCGAGCCCCTGTACGGCGTAGTCCCAGTAATCGCGGTTGTAGAGTGTCATCACCACGCCCGTCCAGGCGAGTACCGAGTTCAGCCTGCGTCCATCTTCAAGTTCAATTGGCTGGTCATCGAGGGTGTTCATAAGTTTGTCGAAGGCGGCGCGTGATTTCCCGGCGCCGAACGGACAGGCACTGTCGGCGTCACACCAGGCGAAGAGGCGATTGAGCGCCCCTTGGATTGAGACGCCCTGTTCGCCGTACTCGGACTCATCGGTCGGCGCCATGTCAACGGCGCCATCAAGAATCAGGTGGCCAGTCGAAGTGGGGAAGAGGGTGGCATAGACGGCGCCGAGAGCGGTGCCATAACTGAAGCCAAGGTAATCAAGCTTCGGCACGCCGAGGCCCACGCGAATGCTCTCCATGTCGCGCGCTGAAGCGGTGGTGCCGATGTAGGCGAGCATCTCGCCGGTGCCCGCCTTGCACTTGTCGGCGAACCACTGAGCATCATTGAGCGCCGCGATCCAATCCTTTGCGGTTGGGCGATCAGGAATTCCCGGCGTCGCGGCCCAGTCATCCATCTCCGCATCACTGAGGCACTCAACAGGTGCACTGCGATTCACGCCACGCGGATCCCAGGTGACGAGGTCGAAGCGATTGCCGATCTCCGCGGGCACTACTCCACGGCCCGACTCGGCGAGGATGTTGATCCCTGAAGCACCGGGGCCGCCAAAGTTGAGGAGGAGAGGGCCAACCTTGTTCGCCTGGTCGGCGGCCGGAAGGAGGGCTACGGCCAGGTCAATCGTCGGGCTATCTGGGGTCAGATAGTCGCGTGGCACGGTGATAGTGGCGCAGAGGAGCTCTGGATTGCCGCCTGTGACTGGGTCAGTCACTGGGCAGCTCTGCCAATCGATGGTGCCTGTCGGGATGAAGCTAGCGGTTGGGCTCGGGGAGGTGGTGACGAGGTCATCACAGGCATTCGTCCCGATGGCGACGATAAGGAGCGCGACGATCGCGAGACGGGGGTGGCTCTTGGTGACCCTGCGCATCGGTGGCCTCCTCTTTGCTTCGTCTCTTGGCTCAGTTGTAGCAGTACGCCCCAGCCGCCGAAGGCGACCGGGGCGTGGCCTGCACGAGGATCCGCGTTAGATCAGCTGCAGCCGCTCGTCGTGCCGCAGGTCATGCACTTGTAGCAGGCTGCGTTGCGCACCATGATCGCGCCGCACTCCATGCACGCAGGTGCATCGGACTGGTTCTGGAAGCCGAGCCCGGCCGTTGCCAGTACACCACCCGTGGCCGCTGGTGCGGCTGGTGCAGCTACTGGCGCTGGGGTGGTAATCGCGACGGGAGCCGAGACCGACCCCGTTGCGCTACCGCCCTTGCCGCAGGTGCAGTTCGGGCCGCACGACTCCACCGCACCCACGCGAACGGTGGATGGGAGGGCGCCGAGGACCGGACCGCCGTCGGTGCGCTCCTGCAGGCCGAGGATCTCGCGATCGCCTGCTGGCAGGAAGCGGCTTCCGAGGTAACGGAAGACGTAGTCCACGATCGACTTGGCCAGTGGGATCTCGGCATTGCCGGTGAATCCGCTTGGCTCGAATCGCACGTGAGCGAACTTGTTGACCAGGTCACGGAGTGGCACGCCGTACTGAAGCGCCACGCTGACGGAGGTCGCGAAGCTGTCGACGAGGCCGCTCACGGTGGAGCCCTCCTTCGCCATCTTCAAGAAGATCTCGCCCGGCTGGCCATCCTCGTAGAGACCGACCGTGAGGTATCCCT
>Ga0315899_10000783_pt1 | contig 37900 bp, 30 predicted proteins | sample LakEriMetagenome_2_FD_203518 | JGI IMG/M metagenome (GOLD analysis project Ga0315899, IMG submission 203518) | Freshwater fungal communities from buoy surface, Lake Erie, Ohio, United States - Buoy 4 MA112 | ecosystem: Environmental > Aquatic > Freshwater > Lake | place: USA: Lake Erie, Ohio...
TGACATCGAGGCTCAACTCTTCGACGGCGAAGCCGAGCGCGTTCAGGTCGCGAATGCGGGTGGCGACGGCGCGCCGATCGTTGGCGCTCGCAACGAATGGCCGGTGCAGCTGCGTCCAGAGCGCCGTATAGCGATCGCGCAGCGCAGCCGAGGCGCGCACCGCCGCGTCCGTGTCAACCTCGCCGCCACCGAGGGCGGCGGCGGCATCGGCGAGACCGAAGGCCACGTTCTCCACCAGGATGTCGAGGTCGTGCTGGCGCTGCCCATCGCTCAGCTGCTCGTGATACTCGGCCGTCTCAGCGTCGACGAGGTAGGCCTGCAGTCGGTTCCCGTCGCGCTTCAAGAGCGCGTTCGCCAGCGAGCCGTCGCCCCACCAGACGCCGTGCCGATGCAAGTCAACGAGGAGAACAGCGAGGGCATCGAGGAGGCGCCCCGAGAACTGGCCCGATGTTGCGGCGCCGGGGGTGCTGAGGAGGCGGCGGTACTGAATGCTGCCGCGCAGATAGTCGGTGATGATGAATCCCTCGCCATCACCGCGGTCAACGGCGCCAACGGGTGTCACGGCTGGCATCCCCGCAGTTTCAAGGTGGCGCAGAATGGCGAACTCGCGCTCGACCAGTGGCGCGGGGAGCTCCTTGATGGCCAGGAGTCGCCCGGCCACGCGCACGAAGCGCACAAGGTGGCGTGACGGCCCAACTTCGAGTGGCACCAACTCCACCTCGGGGCTCGCCCAGTCGCGCAGCGGCTTCACCCATGGGAGGGCAATCAGCGCCGGTTCAGGGCTGCGTAGCGTGACGTGTGGGGCGATTACAGACATAGAGACCAAGTGTAGCCCCCTCCCCTACGATGAGGAAGAACGAAGGAGGCGCCATGCGCAATCTACTGAAGGCAATCGAGATCTCCCGACCCCTGCTCTGGCTAAACACGTCGATGCCACTGCTCTGGGGTGCGATTGGGTTGCGCGGCGAACTTGTTGCCAGTGATGTCGTCCTCTTCGCCTTCTTCCTCTTTCCATACAACTACTTCTTGCATGCGCCCAATGATTACTTCGACTTTGAGACCGACGCGCGCAATCCGCGCAAGGGTGGTGTAGAGGGGGCCCTCACGCCGAAATCACTCCTAGCGCGACACGCGATCATCAGCATCCTGCTGCTCGCCCCGTTCCTCATCTTCGTCGCCGCCACCTGCCCGCCACTCACCCTCCTCTCGCTGCTGGTGCTGCTGGTTCTCTCCGCCGGATACAATGCACCACCAACGCGCCTGAAGGGGCGCCCCGTTCTCGACTCGCTGACCAACGTGCTCTACGCGATTCCGCTGCAGGTTGGTCTGCATGCGGCTGGGAGTACCAACCTGATTGACGCACCGGTGCTCGTCTTTGCCGCGTGGGGGATCGGCGCACATGCGCTCACCACCATCACTGATCGCGATGAAGACGCCGCAGCTGGCGTGCGCACCATTGCCGTACTCCTTGGCCGACGCAACACCGCGCTCTTCGCCGCCGCCTGGTTCGCGCTCGTTGGGTTCGGCGTCGCCACCATCACCGCAACGCCTGCAGCGGCGTCGCTCGCACTCCCCTACCTCGCCCTCTGCTTCATTGGGCGTGATGCCCGAGGCGAGGCGGGGCGTCGCCTCTATCGCCTCTTCCTCATTGCCAACGTGGCACTTGGTGCCTCGATCACCATGCTCGTCTTGCTGCGCGTCAGCGTTGATGCGGCGATCCCTGCTGGGATCCTGGCGATGGGTGGCACCGCGATCGCCCTCGGCGTCTCCGTCGGCCGCGCCGTTCTGCAGCGCCGATGAGCGGCGCGCCGAAACGCGTCGTCGTCGTTGGTGCCGGACTCGCCGGACTCGCCACCGCCATTCGCCTCGCCGCCGAAGGTCTGCACGTCACCGTTGTTGAGCGCGGCACACGCCCTGGCGGCAAGATGGGCCGTCGCGAGATCGGCGACTACCGCTGGGATACTGGCCCCACGATCTTCACCCTCCCCGAACTCTTCGACCAGCTTTGGGCCGCGGCAGGCGCGAAGCGCAGCGACGATCTCACGCTGCTCAAAGTAGAGCCGGCGTCGCGCACCTTCTTCGCCGACGGCAGCGTGCTCGAGACGTCGAGCGACCTCGGCAAACTGGCCGCAAGCTTCGGCGCGCTCGATCCGCGCGATGCGGCGGGGATCCCCGCCTTCATGCGCCGCGGCGAGAAGCTCTGGCGCGAACTAGATCAGACCTTCTTCCGCCAGTCGCTCAGCCCACTCAGCCTGCTGGCGCCGATGTCGTGGCTCGCAGGGATTCGCCTCGATGCCGCAACGCCATATAGCCGCCGCATCAACAGCACCTTCCACGATGAGCGGATTCGGCACGTGATGCGCTACAAGTCGATCTACTTGGGCTCAACGCCGCAGAGCGTGCCTGGTGCCTTCCTCTCAATTCCGTACATTGAAGCGAAGTTCGGCACCTGGCATCCGCAAGGGGGCATGCACGAGGCGCCACTCGCCATGGAGCGGCTCGCCCGTCGTCTTGGCGTGGAGTTCCGCTACGGCACCGACGCGATCGGCAGCATCATCAGTAAGAGGCGCATCAGTGCGCTGCGCGTGGCACCGCGCAGCGACAGCCGCGCACTCGGCAGCGGCCCCGCCGCACCGAACCAGCCGGGCGAGGAGCGGCTCGAGGCGGATGCGGTGCTCTTCAACGCCGACATCGTGCACGCCCACCGCGACTTGATCGGCGACGAGCACCTTAGTCTCATCAGCCGCCGACGCTTCAAGCACATCACCCCGTCTTCGAGCGCCTACATCCTGCACCTGGGGGTGAAGCGCACCTTCCCCGATCTCGCACACCACACCGTCTGGCACCCCGAGAACCCGAACGAGGAGCTCGATCGCATCATTGATTCACCGGTGCCGAGCGGCGACCCCACGCTCTACATCCAGCACGTTGCCGCCACCGACCCAACCGCGAAGCTCGATGGCCGCAGCGCCCTCTACGTGCTGACGCCAGTGCCGCCGCTCAAGGATCGCACCTGGTGGGTGGAGCACCGCGACGAGTACCGCGCCGCGACGATCAAGCGCGTCTGCGAGCGCACCGGTCTCAAGCCCGAAGAGATTGAAGAGGTCGCCGATTGGACACCGCTTGAATTCGAGAGCGAGCAGCGCTGCCACGACGGGTCCATCTTCGCCCTCGCGGCCAGCTTCTTCCAGAGCGCCTACTTCCGACCAGGGAATCGCTCCAGCGATCTCCGCAACGCCTATTTCGCTGGCGGTGGCACCCAGCCAGGCGGCGGCATCCCACTGGTCATGCTCTCGGGCTACATCGCCAGCCGCCAGATCTTGCTCGATCTCGGCTACACCCTGCCCCCCAGCGAGGCGGGGCAGATCGCCTAGCGGAGTGGCGCGCCCGCAGCCCGCTCCGAATCCGCCACGCCGAGTCTCCCGAGCAAGGCCTCAAAGAGAACGAGTCCGGAGAGGAAGAGGATCGCTGGGCTCCACGAGGTGGCAATCGCCCAGCCGAACAGCGCCAGGCCCGCAATCACTCTGAACTTCCAGTCGAGGCTCGAGCTGCGCCCTCTCATGAAACGAGCAAGAACCTTTCGTACGAGCAGGCGATACAGCAGGCTTGATACAAGTGCAGCACCCAAGATCACCACGAGATTGAAGATCCCGAATCGAGTGCCGACCATCTCTACCGGTGACGAACCGAAGAACTCTCGCTGAATCTCTGGCAGCACGACCAGCGCATTCGCTCGATCTTCGAGGTCAAAGAACTCAATCTCTCCAATAGCAAGTGAGTATTTACTCTGGTTTGCAGGGCTAGAGATTGTGATGGTATAGACACCGGCGGGAGCCCGCGTGCGGTACTCCCCGCCATCCCAATAGGTGTTCTGCCCGAACGGTTCGTAGAAGGTCGCCCACTCGGCTCCGACGCCTCCGAGTGTGGCGAGCAGCTCTGTGCCCGCGTATATCTCAGCAGTCACGTCTTTCTTGGGGTTCCCATCTTCCGGTACGAGAATGCCCACGTACAGGTTGAACTCCACATCGGAATCAATGCGATAAGTATGGGGCACACCTGACAGCTTGCCGAAGTAGGCCTTGGAGATCTCTGGCTCAACGACCTCCGTCGCCTCGCTATCAATGAGGACTGGCTGGTGCGCAAGGGCTGAGCCTGCACTAATCAGGAGGAGACTCACGAGCGTCAAGGCTGCGGCAAGCGTTCGAACCCTCATCGAGACCTCCTCTGCGGGCACAGCGCCCGCCTTTCAGTGGAATCCTAACAATCAGAGTCGTGTGCTGCTCCCAACGAGCAAATCAATTGAAACTTAGTTGAGAACTGTTTTGTCTGCGACCTTAAGGCGCGATGCGCTTCCCTACCGAGAAGAAGAACTCCGCTCCGCCTGCGGCGGCGGCTGGCGGCGTCACGGTCAGTCGAAGTCGAATGTACTTGCCACTCAGCGCCTTTGTGAGCACAAGCGTCTTGGTCTTTTGGCCAGCAATCAACATACATGCAGCGCCTGGCCGCTCATTCTTCACACCTGCTTCGGTACACGAGTACCATGCGTATGAGTACTTGACCCCTGATGCGTTGGACCACGTTCCAACGGCGGCCGTCAGCGTTTTCCCAACCTTGTGGGTCCCAGTGATTGTGGGCGCAACTCGTGCATAAGGGCCAGACGTGATCTCGGTGGTTGGGCGCGATAGGGCTACTGAGGTTCCTTCCTCGTTGACGGTGGTTTCGCCGTATCGCAAGTAGTACCCCAGATCATCAGCCGTGATCGTGTACTCCGCAGCGCTTACGCCATCAATCACGGTGCATTCTAGAGGGATCTCCAACACGAAGCCGTCGGTACCCGAATCCGTGCAGCGGTACCAGGCCACCACCGCAGGACTGATGCTCGAGACGGTGTACCACGTTGCTGCGATGCCCTGCAGCACTGAGCCTACGCTGGATTGCACTGTCAGGCCCGGCCCATTTGCCGTGCCCGGAGCCCCCACAACTTGCGGGCCGGTTCCACTGACCCAGTAGGTCGAGCCAGCAGTATTCGTAGCCTTCACCATAACCCGGAGCCAGAACGAGGTGTCTTGATTGGTAGGTGTGTAAGAGTCTTCCGTGGCATCTGTGATGACAGCACAATTGGCAGGTTTCGCGCTTGCGGCGTCTCCAGCGCTATCGCAGCGCAACCATGCGTACGTTGTAGTGATGTCGGCTGGGTAGCCGCTCCAGGTGCCCGCCGTTGCGGTATACACACCACCGTCTGGACCACTAAATGTTGGCGAGCTGCCCACCGCAGGCATTGAGCGCACTTCTTGGGTGGTCTTGGAAAGTGAGACAACGCTACCAGCGGCGTTCGTTGCCACCACGCCGAGGCGTAAATATTTGCCCACATCGTCGGTGGCGGGGACGTAGCTTACGGACGATGCCCCACCGATTGGCTCACAATCCGCTGGGACATCGGCGGCCGTTGTTGAACCGATGTTTTCGCAGCGATACCACTGCGGCGTTACCGATGGCGCGGGAGTGCCTACGGCTGTTCCCGCCGTCCCAACGACCGGCACGCCCACCAGCGGGCTCCCTGATGGGGCGCTTGGGGCTGTAGAGAGGCTTGGCGCTTGAGCGACGGCTGGCGTGACGGCGCTCGTCCACGAGGCACTACCGACCGAGTTCTTCCCGGTGATAGTGACGCGCAGGCGCTTCCCCTTATCTGCCGCCTTCGGCGTATAGGAGGCGCTTGTGGCGCCACTGATCTTGGCGCATGACTTCACTGCGGTCGTGCTGCAGCTGAGCCACTGGTACTTCAGGGAGGTTCCAGCGCCCCAGTCGCCCCCATCAGTAGCCAGGGCCTGACCTACTGTTGGCTGGATGGCGGAAAATGCTGGCGGTTCGTACCAGGTAGGGGTATAAGTCCCAGCAGTCAAGGTAAACACCACTTTGTACAAGCTAAATGCAGACTCATCGTAGTTGGCATACCAACCCCAATCCAACCATTCGGAATCTTCCTCAGACACCATGGCAAAACGGAGAACCCCGTCGGAGACTGCCCCGCTCTGATTTCCAAAATCCATCGTCCAATACCCGTAATCGCAGTCATAGGCATTGAGTCTCTGAATAGTCCCTGTGAAGTCGTAGTCGCCTGACTCGGAATCGTATGCCCAAATTCCCGCTAGATTTTCATTGCCATATAGTGCGCCACACAACAACTTCTTCCCGTACACCTTTGCCTTTACCCTGAGGCTATCCACGTTTCCAACGCTTAGGTCCCAATACACTCCCGAAGCACAGTAATAACCAGAGCAGTTGTAACTTGAATACAAATTCACTCGTGTACCAGACCGTGCGATAGATCCGTCGTAACTTGTTATTCCCGCATATTGGCTGCCAAGCTTCGTGACTGTCGAAGTCTTCGTTTTGACCGTTGCGGTCGGAGCAGCCGGAACATTGGCAACGAGTGCGTTCAATTGGCTTAGAGCCCCATATGCATTCAGCAGCCCGCTTCCACAAGTTTGTGTGCCGCTACAGCCGCTCCCAGTTGGGAATGCGGTCGCGGATGCCTTGAGCAGCGCCTTGATGTCTGCAGCGCTGCGCTCACTCACGGATGCCAGCCACGCGCCTACGGCAGCTACGTGCGGTGCGGCGATGCTTGTCCCAGCGACAGCGGTGTAGCTGGCCGTGCCAATTGTGGTGGAGCCAGTGTTCGACAGTGTATATACGGCATCAAGACATACGCCAGTGCTGCAGTTCGCGTTCTGGCCACCAGGTGCGGAAATGCCAACCGTGGACCCATAGTTTGAATAGGTAGTGCGCTGCCCTGACTTAGTGGACGCACCCACCGCGAGAACACCTTGGCAATTCGCTGGGGCATACTCTGCCGCGTTTTGCGCGGAATTCCCCGCAGCAACTACGACTAGTACGTCGTTGTCAATGGCAAAGGTGATGGCCTCTTGCAGATAACTATTGCATCGCCCGCGGCCGCCAAGCGAAAGGTTAATCACATCAGCTCGAGCACCGATCTCAGGCACTCCGTCTACCAAACCACCCGCCGCCCATCGAATTGCGTCAGCGATGTCTATATCATCACCGCCGCATTTGCCGAGCACGCGCGCGTGGACCATGTTGACGCTTGATAAGATCCCAGCAATCCCCGTGCCGTTGTTTCGAGTCGCGGAAATCACCCCGGCTACCGATGTGCCGTGCCAGGAGGACGTCGGATCATCGTCGCTAAGGCACCAGTCACCTGGATCGGTTGCGTCCGAATCTCGGCCGCCCCCATCGTTTGCACTCCACGAATCACTTACAAAGTCATATTCTGCAACGGGCGCGGTGCTATCTGGGTGCGATGTCCAGCCTGTATCAAGCACTGCGACGGTCGGGGTAGTCATCTCGGTGAGGCCTAGTCCGACAGCTCCGTCAAGGTTGATTCCAGACGTGCCAACTACAGCGTCAAGGGCCCACTGGCTTGAGGCATAGGTGTCATCTGCGGAGATTGCCGCAGCGTCCATGTGCACCGGCACCTCCTTCGAGGTGGCCTCCCTTAAGCCAACTACAGCGGTTCCTGCAGGAATGAGCACATAGAGGCCAGAGACCCTCTCGCTCTCTGGATTCTTGGAGACAAACTGTTCTACGTCGGCCTGGGTTTCGAAGCCATAAACAATGGGCTCCGCGGAGGTCCGAGTGTCTCGAGGGTCCGCCGAGCTCGCGCCGTATGCCTCCGTCGCGCCTAAGGCGGTAAGCAGGGCGAGCCCAAGTACGGCGGAAAACATCTTTAGAGCCAGCGGGCGTCGCTCTGACATGGGCAGATCATACGTGAACATAAGTCAGGGTTCCACCCCGTTGTGCGCGAACCAGATGGGGGCCCTGGAGCACCCTGGCAGACCAGCCTCTTGTGGGGCACGCAGACCGCTTTCAACGTCAGAAAGCGAAGGAGGCCAGCCCCCGAAGGGACTGGCCTCCCATCTGCCCCTGATCGGGCGAACGCTTGGCTCAAACGGTGATGATGCCGAGCTTCACCAAGAAGTACACGACGAACGCAACGATGGAGACCCAGAAGAGGGGCTTCACGTCGCTCGCCTTCCCTGACGTCACCTTCAAGATGGCGTAGGTCAAGAAGCCCACACCGATTCCGTCGGTGATCGAGTACGAGAGCGGCATCACGATCAACGTTGCAAGCACTGGGAAGCCGTCCACGGCGTCCTTCCACTGCACATCGCGAATCGCCTCAAACATGAGGTAGCCAATGATCACGAGCGCTGGTGCCGTCGCCGCTGCAGGAACGATCCCTGCGATTGGCGAGAGCAGGACTGCGGCAAGGAAGAGGAGCCCCGTCACCACGCTGGTGAGACCGGTGCGACCACCCTCCTTGATGCCGGCGGCCGACTCGATGTACGTGGTGTTGGAGGATACGCCGAGGGCGCCACCAGCCATTGCCCCGATCGAGTCAACAAGCAGCACGCGATTTGCGCCTGGGAGTTCACCCTTGTTGTTCAAAAGCCCGGCGCGTGCACCGAGGCCGACCATCGTGCCGGCCGTGTCAAAGAAGTCGCTCAACATGATGGAGAAGACGGCGAGGGCAATCGCGAGGAAGCCGACACCGTTGGACCAAATGCTGAACATTGAGCCGAATGCCTGACCGATGCCAACAAAGTTGGATGCATCGAGTGGGCTGACGAAGCTGCTTGGAATCTTTGATACGCCAAGCGCGAGGGCGACGGCCGTGCCGACACCGATTGAGATTAGAATGCCGCCCGGTCGGCGGATCAGTGCGAGCGCGGTCAGAAGGCCAGCGCCGAAGATTGCCAAGGTTGGCAAATCCGCCCGTGGAATCTCGGTGCCGCCGAAGCCGAAGCCTGCGAAGAGGCCGAGCGGCACGGTGCCCGCAAACGACTTCACGACAACATTGGCCTCAAAGAGACCGATCAAGAGCAGGAAGAGTCCGATGCCGACGGCAATCGCACGCTTCAGATTGAGTGGAATCGCCTCAAGGATCGCCTTACGGAATCCAGTGAGCATCAAGATCGTAATGAAGATGCCCTCCCAGACAATCACGGCCATCGCCTCGGACCAGGTGAGACCAAGACCAAGGATGAGCTGGAATGCGACGACCGCATTCAGCCCCATCCCTGCGGCAAGGGCGAACGGATAGTTCGACACCACGCCCATGAGGATGGTGAGTAGGCCGGCACCGAGCGCGGTGACGGCGAAGATCGCTTCCGCGCTTGGTGCGCCCGCAGCGCCGATCGCGCCGCCTGCGGCACCCGCGCCGACGTAGTTCGCGTTCACGAAGATGATGTACGCCATCACCAAGAACGTGGTGGCGCCGGCGCGGACTTCCGTCCCGACCGTGGTCCCACGCTTCTTGAGTTGGAAGTACGAGGCAATCGTTGCCATGGTTTCCTCCCCTAGGCCGAATGGACGGTCGGCCGACCGGAACCCCACCTCCGGACAGCCTCCGCGCTGCCTGGAGCGGTCACTTGCGTGACCAGCGGCGTGTCGCGCTCAACCTACGACACAGCACAGGGCTATAAACCCCCAAAACTGGGCAAAATGACCCGATCTTGGGAGTTCTTTTCGTGCAGATGCACAAATCTCGCGGCGCAGCAGAACGATCGGGTAGATCAGTGACCGCAAGGATGCCGGCAAGCTCGCGGTTTACTTCTGCTCTCAAGCAACCCCGCTCAATCTATCCAGGCCAATACGCTGCCCTGAACGACTGCGGAATGCTAGGGAGTGACGGCTCCTGGGCAATGTCGAAAGTCAACTGAATCGACGCCATCGCTCAAGGCCTCTTCTGTGACGCCAAGCGTAGGATTGGTTGACGTTTTTGTTCCTGATCGGTAGACGTAATTAGTCCCCTCAACATCATAGAAGCAGACAACAACGTAGCTACCGAGGAATGCATTTGCACCTAAGAACGTAGTGTTTTTTGCGATCCCGAGCGTAGTACCAACGAGGTCTACCGTGAAGTTACATTCGTATTCTATTTGTTCACTTACGCAATCCGCATAGAGGGCGCTTGCAGCTGCTTGCAAAGAGGCAAGCGCCGCGGCACTATCTGCGCTTGTGCTCGCAGCCGGCTCACTAGATGATGGCTCTGGGGTGGGCGAGACATTGGAATTTTCCCCACCGCACGCCGCTACCAAAAGAACTAGTGCCAGGACAAATCCGACAACTAACTTTAGCCTCTTTAGCAACTGAGTTTCTCCGATTTCATCAGGCTACTTTTTGACTACGACTGACTTTGCAGAAGCAACGGGCCCAGAGCCCGCCCAGTTTGACGCAGATACCTTAGCTACCGTGGCCACACCGAGGGGTAGGCCTGTCCACAAGTACTGACGTTGGCTGATGTTTACTTTCACAGACTTAGACCCAATTGTAATGGTGAACCATGATGTCGGCTTCAGGTCGTCTTCTACGGGATTGAAGCTCCATTTGATCAGCAAAGCCCCCTTTGAGGGCGATGAACTCACCAGAGCATCAATCGTCGCAATAGGCTTGTTAATCACATCGCTCGTCGTGTCTGTTTCCGCATTATCTGTGCCGGATTCGTTTTCGACGACCATGAGCACCCGAATCCGATGTCCAAGGTCCAGACTCCCAACTGTATAGGTGCGTGATGTTGCGCCGTCAATGTCCTCACAGGCAACTAAGTATTCATCCAGAACTTCATCATAATAAGGATCGCACCTTTGCCACTGATAAGTGACCGTTGGTGTCGGATAACCAGTGATTCCTGTGGCTGAAGCGGTCAGCACATTGCCAACAGCAGCGCCTCCCGCAGGAGCGCCAGGGAAGGCATTTGTAATGCCAATGACTGCGGCGGAGAGGTCTGGTGCCGCGTACACGCCTGTAGATGACATTGCAGTACGCACGGTGCTCCCTGCAACATTGCTCGCGGTGACGCTGAGCCTGATCCACTTCCCGCTCGCCTCCGCAGGAACTTCAAATTCAGGATCAACTGCGTCAGCAATCGTCATACAGCTTGTTGCCGCCGCAGTAGTGCAGGCCGCCCACGCATAGCTGAACTCTGGCTCTGGACTGCCTGTCCAGTCTCCGGTCGCGGCTGTAAGCACGCTGCCTGCCTCTAGGTACTCACTGTCTACACCGATTGTGACGGCGCTACCTGTGGCAAGAGCTGGCGCAGAGGCGATTGAAAGACTCGTCGCTGACCACGCGGTTACTGATCCCTGTGAGTTTGTCGCGACAACTTTAACGCGGTGGTACCTGTCTGCTAGTAGGTTTGAGTTCTTACTCGCAACGCTTCCGGTACTAGTCTGCGGCACGCAATCTTCTCCAAGCTCATCAAAACCGTACGGATAATCGCAGACATACCAGGTATGAGAGAGGACAGGTGTCGGCAGCCCCGCCCAGGTGCCACGATTGGTAGTGAGGCTGCCGCCAACCTTTGCGCAGTAGGCTGCGGTGTCGCAGCCTACCGTGGGTTCAATGATCAGAGATGGTGGACCGCTTACGGCACTGGAAGGAGCGGCACTATGCGAGACAACAGTTGCGCCAGCATTGCTGCCCGTAACTCGGAATCGGATCCAGGAGCCTGCATCGTCTTCCGAAACTGTATATGTCAAGTCCGTTGACTCAATGATTGTGGAGCAGCGCAGAATGTCGGCCGCTGCCGAGCAGCGCATCCACTGGTACTCAAGCACGGGAGCTGGCGTTCCTTGCCAGGTGCCCGTACTACCGGTCAGCACTGAGCCCACGGCGTAAGTGCCAGATACCGCCGGGAGCACGGTGTTGAGCGTTGGTACGGTTACCATGTTTGAGGATCCGGTAAGCACGAGTAGTGAGCGCCCTGGATTAGCACCAGTCACCCCGAACACGATGTACTTCTCCAGATCTTCATCGGTTAGTTGGTATGAGAGTGAGGTTGCGCCAGCAATGGCTGCGCAGCCATCATGTGGCTCAACGGCGGCATCAACTGGATCATTACAGCGGTACCACGTATACGAAAGCGTTGGAGCTGGATTACCAATCCAGGTGCCTACAATTCCGGTGAGTCTCGAGCCGCGGGTGGCTACTCCCGTCAAGGTAGGCGGGATGGTGTTGCCCGCGGGCACGGTGATCTGAGTGGTGGCGGGACTGGCGGACGATGTAGAACCTGCAGCATTAGTCGCGGTCTCTCGCACGCGGAGGTAAAAACCAGCGTCACTCAAGGTAGGCACATAGGTTTCGCCGATTGCGCCTGGAATAGCGGCACAACTGCTCTCAGCGGTACTGGTACAGCGCAGCCACTGATACGCCAAATCTGCGGCCGGTACGGCGATCCAGGTTGCACCACGCACCGCAAGGAGTTCACCAACCGCAGGTTCACCAAGAACTCCGGGGGCTACCGAGATTCTTGGCAGGCTGGCGATTCGTGCGGTGGCAGCTGTTACGGCATAGACGGTACCCGACCCGTTGGTCGCTGACACAACTACTCGAATACCGAAGCCCAAATCGGCTTCACGAGTCGTATAAGTAAGGGCTATTTGACCCTCAATCGCGGTACAGTCGCTTGGCACGACCAAGGCTGCCGCACCTAAAGCTTCGGTGCACCGATACCACTGCACACTCAGAACGGGTGCAGGAACTCCAGTCCAGGTGCCTTTCGTGGTGGTTAGTGTTGTTCCTTGGGTGATGCCACCCGTGAGTACGGGTGGCGTAATGATGGCTGGTCGCGAGGCAACTGGATAACTGGCACTAACGGCCGAATAAGCGACTGCAGTACCAGACATATTCGTGGCGGTGACCTTGATGCGAAGGAATTGACCCGCGTCGGCACTTACCGGGGTGTAGGACACCGTGTTGGCACCTGAGATCGCAGCGCAGCGGGCAAGATCGACGGCACTTGGGCACTTCTGCCACTGATACGACAGGTCAGGCGTTGGATTGCCATCCCAGGTGCCCACCGCTGCAATCGCAGCGACACCAACAACTGGGCTACCCGTCACCTCAGGCGTGCTGGTATTCACTGGCACAAAACCTATGAGCGGCGAAGTGGCCGAGGTCGCGGTCATCGCGCCAGCCAAGTTTGAAGCGCGCACTGTGGCACGGACGTAGTAGAGGAGATCAGTTTCAGTTACGACATACGTCGCAGAGGTAGCGCCATCGATAACCTCGCACTCAGGGGGGGCGGTTTCCATTGCACCACCGTCAGTTGAGCATCGGTACCAGCTGTAGGTGTAGGTCGGCGTTGGATAGGCGAACCAGGTACCGCTCGTCACGGAGAGCGTGCCCCCAACCCGTGCCCCGCCAGAGACAACCGGACTTACGGTCACCGTTGGGAAGGCCCGCACATACTTAGCAGCGGTCGTAACAGCATATGAACCATAGTCATTGCGGGCCGTCACAACGACACGCAAGTACTTTCCGGCATCTGCATCGACCGGCGTGTATTCCGCTGTTGTAGCGCCAGAAATTGATGTGCAGAGCGTCGTATCTGTGGTGCTTGTGCAGCGGCGCCAATCAAACGTGATGGCGGCCTCAGGCGAGGCAGTCCAGGTACCGTTTGACACGGTGATCGGCTCGCCTACCAGCGGGTTGCCCTGGATGGCTGGGAGCGGATTTGCTGGGAGAGGTCGAGCCGACACCAGACCAGTGGTATCCGACTTGCTCGTCACCGCGGTTTCGCCTGTAGTGCCGGTTACGGCAAAACGGATGAAGTAGCTAGCATCAGCCTGCGTCAGGATATAGGTTCGTGACGTTGCCCCGTCGATGACAGTGCAGTCGCCCTCACCTCCAGATTCACTCAGGTTTGTTGGGCAACGCTCCCAGGCATAAGTAAGCGTTGGCGTTGGGTAGCCGAGCCAGGTGCCCGTTCGGCCCGTCAACCGCTGCCCTACACGAGGGCTCCCCGTAATTGACGGCGCAACCGACGAGGTCGGCGTCATGGTGATCTGGCTCGTGGTGGATGTGAGGTAGCTTGCGCTGCCAGTGGCATTGTTCGCCGTCACCAAGGCACGAATCCACCTGCCAGAATCCGCAGGGGCCAGTGTGTATGAAGTTCCGCTGACCCCTGGAATCGTGGCGCAGCGACGACTATCGGTGGCATGGGTGCAGCGTCGCCATGTGACAGAGACCGTTGGCTCGGGGTAGCCGACCCAACTCCCCGTTTCGACCGTCACGGACTCACCAACCAGTGCGAGGGAAGTAATTATTGGTGCGACACTTCTACCAGCTGGCCGCGAAACGGCGTTTGTCGTTGCGCTGGTGGATTCTGCTGATCCGGAGGCGTTTGTGCCAATTACCTTCAACCGAAGTAGTTTTCCGGCATCACTGCTGGAAGGGGTGTAATTTGCTGTAGTTGCTCCGCTGATAGCGATACAGGCTGGATCAATCGGAGTACCTGCAACTTCGGCACCATCGCATTGGTACCACTGGTAGCTCATCGTAGGCCACGGCCAGCCCGCCCAGTTAATCCCAGCCAGTTTCACTTGTGAGCCCGCGGCGGGGTTGCTCGTATTGAGGGCAACAGATGTGAGCACCGTGGGAGCTGACTGGCCATCCGGCAAAGTGACCATGACTTGCTCCGGCAACGGGCTGCTTCCACCAGTGTTGTTAGCAGGCACCCAACGGTAGTTGCTACCGTTGGCGGGCCAGTTGCTCAGCAAGCACTCAGGATCATACGGGGCTGAGTCAGATGTCGTGTATAGCTCAACGCCCGTTGAGCTGTCACACCTCCAGAAGTTCCCATACGGACGTAGTGTCGCTGCCCAAGCCCCAACACCTCTTCGGCCCCAACTTCCGGCTCCAGAACAATGCAGATTTTGATCTGACGTCAGCCAACACGTGACCATGCGACCAGCAGCGACCAACGGTGCGGTTGCAACAGCTAGTGTTGGCGCGGATACGGCAACAGAAGTCCACGATTGCCACCCTGTCCAATCTCCAAGTACACCTCGCCCGAGCTGTCCATGACCGTCAGCACCAAAACACTTGTTTCCCCCTGGGTAGGTGACGCAGCCATGTCGACTCCCGATTGCCGCAGTAATCAGACCTGTTGGCGTTCCGCTGATGACGGTGCCTGTCGTAATTCCCGCACCCCAGCAAAAGAGGGTGTCGGCTACGGTGATTGCACAGATTCGGTCGCTGGTGGGGTCAACCACTCCCAGTGCGGCGACAGGCCGGCTGGTGATCAGCGTCGCGAGAATCGGCGCCGCAGTGCTTGCGACTGATGTGCTGCCATTCCCAAGTAGGCCAGTGCTGCCAGTACCCCAGCACCATATGCGGGTATCGCCTCGGACGCAGTAGGCACCTGATGCGTGCGTGATCTGATCAACCTCGACGCCAGCAATCAGCCCCCCTACTGGAGTCCAGTCGACTCGGCCGTCGCCAGCGCAATAGACGGTACCCGCCACGATGGCGCAAGTGGAGTTGGCGCCGAGGGCGACGCCGCTTACCACTCCGTCCGGGAGACCGACGACTGGAACGGGGGTATTGCGGTTCGACTTAGTGCCGTCACCTAATTGACCAGAGCCATTGATACCAGCACACCAGAGGTCGCCGGCAACGATCGCGCAGTAATTTGTGTCGCCAACCCACACATCGGTGACCGAGCTCGGAATGCCGTTCGGCGTGGTGCCCACGATATAGACGGGGGCGCCGACGCGGCCTGTTGGCAGGTCACCCCAGCAGAAGAGTGCTCCCCCGTCATAGTTGGCGATTGCGCAACCCATATCTGGCCCCATGGCGACCTTGCGCCACGTGGAGATGGTGTACGCGGCTCCCGAGGCTGGCTGTGCCAGCGGAAGTAGTGCGACGAGCGCAAAAAAGACCGCCACTAGGCTGGTAATCACGACTCGCGCCGAATGACGCATACCTAACATTTCCTCACATTACTAGGTGTGAGGTGTTCGTGCGAGAAGGTTGTGAGAATTTGTTACATCGCCTACCGGGGCTGGCGGCCCCGGCAGGAGTCGAACCTGCGACCAACTGCTTAGAAGGCAGCTGCTCTAATCCACTGAGCTACGGGGCCAGCTTCCCGTAGGATAGAGGTATGAAGGCCCTGTATGACGAGACCGAGCTGGCATCCATGGACCCCCTGGTCCTGATGAAGAACCTGGACCACACCCGCATGACCTCGCGCCGCCTCTCCTACATCTTGCAGCAGCAGGTGCACCTCTACACCCCCGAGGCGAACAAGCTGCGCGACGAGATTGACCTGTACGTCGAGGCGGAGCGCCAGATTGAGGGCGAGATGGCCCGACGGAAGATTCGCGCCTAAGGACCCGGAGGCGCACCAGCGAATCGGAGGCTCTTTATGCGACGTCACCGCCACAGTTTCGGAATCGCAGCACTCCTCTCCTTGTCGCTCTTGGCTGCTGGGTGCGGAGGGACAGACAAGAACGGGGTACCAGTGGCACCGAAAGTGCCGGGCTTCGGCGAAGTCGTTGGAGACGTCTCGTGTGATTCGGGCGGGCATGACGCCGCGTTCCACCTCCACGCCCAACTCGCAATTTATCTTCCCGATGGCACCAGCGGCGAGGTCCCTGCAGATATTGGCGTCGGGAGCAACTGCATGTACTGGCTGCATACGCACGATGACACGGGCAAGCTCCATGTAGAGGCCCCCGCGACGACCGCGGCAACCCTCGCTGACTTTCTTGAGATCTGGCGCCGATCGACCAATCCAACGATCCCCGATTCCGTGAATGCCGGACTCGCCGAGGTACGTGTAATGGGCGAAGTCGTCACGGATCTGGCGAGCGTGGAACTCACCGATGGGCTCGGCATCGAGATTCTCCTCTCCGCGTACCCAGCACAGTAGAAGCTGCATCAATACTCGTCATCCCAGCACAGCGCCGATAAAGCGACGTATGGAAGCGAGTCTGCTCGGTTATTGACTGGGTGAATCCAGCAACCACCGCTCCCCCACGAGAGTTCGCGAATCAATGGCGGGAAATCTACTATTGGAGCGCGACTATGGCTAAATCCTGCTCGCCTCCAAAGTGTCGCATCGCCGCCAGCAATTGCAGGTGCGATTGCACACGGAGACCAAGATCAGCGTGTTTTTGGTTCCCTCCGAAAGGCGAGGCCATTGCTACGTAATTCGCGTTCAAGCAACCTGAGTGCTGCAGGACCCATGCCGTGGAAGCTGCTCACCGACGATCGAGTTCGTCGAGCAAGCGCTGCAAGGGTCAGGATCCGAGCATCAACCAATGCGCGGCGAGCAGGAGCGGCTAGACCCACGTCACGCCAGACGCGATCCATGGATGCATAGGATGCAAGATCTACGGTGCCCTGAGAGACTGCACAACGACGTTGCCTACCTGACCTCGCCATGGCCCCAATGGTACCGACCACTGATCCGCCGTGTGCCGAAGAAAGCGAGAATTAAACCCTAGATCGTGCGACGAGCTCCAAAATAGCCGCAGCGAAGCACGAGCAAGAGGGTGGTAGCGCATACCGCCGCACTCCCCCACCACGCGCAGATTCGTGCTCAGAAATCGGCCCAGTTCTCCATGATTTCCACCCTTTTCACCCTCTCAATGGGTACGTACTGGGTATGACAGGGCGACAGCCGAACAAAACACCGCCCCTACCACAAGGTTGGAGACTGTGTCAGCGCACCGAAGATTTTTATCACCTCAGTGAAGTCCGTAGAGGTGCCCGCTAAACCGCGGCTGCCCCTATGCAGGAAGCTCCACGTCAGGTAAGGTCGAGGTAGATGTGAAACCATTTCGCGTCTGCCGCTGGCTTCAGCGAGTTGAAACGAGGTTGGTTTCATGAAAGTAGTTCTCGGGGCCCTATTCTCCGTCGCCGCCCTGGCCGCCGCCTGCGCCCCGGCTACCGCCGACATCTCCCCCACCCCGTCCGCGAGCGCGAGCATGCCCACCGAGGTCTGGCCTGACGATGTAGTCGTGTTCGGCCGCACCGACATCAAGGGCATGATCGGGGTCGGCAGCCGGGTCGCCTTTGATCTCCCGGACGCGGCGTCCTGGACCGCCACGGTCGACACCGCCGGGATCATCGACCTCAACCTGGGCGAGCTGACTGGCACTGCCGTCGCCCCGGGCAATGTCCTTATCACCCTCACCAACGGGAGTGAGACGATCGTCTACGAGATCAGGGTCAAGTCGGTTGGAGTGGCATGCGACGGGCAGGGCGAGCTTCCTGAAGAAACCGCCAATGAGGTCCTACTCGCGGTGCGCACCTTTCTCGCTGCCTATGACACCGCTATCGCAAGCGGTGATAACACCACCCTCGCCGCTCTGTTTGAAACCTCGACCGCCGCCAAGCCCTGGACCGACTCAGCAAAGCGCCTGCACCTCGCTGGTGCGAAACGCACCTACCCCTTCATCGACCCGCACACCACCTGTGGGGTCTTCGAGATAAAGGGGGCGGGCCAGGTTTTTTGGAGTTCCGGTGGCCCGATGTACGTGGTCGACGAGGCAGCTGACGGAAGCGAGCTGGATCGAGTCATCTGGAAGGCGCTTTTCTGCACCGTGGTCGAAATCAACGGCACCTGGCGGATTCGGGAAGCAGAGTTCGTCGATTAGCGACAGTAAGGAGTCACGCGTTCCCCAGTTCCTCCACCTTTTAGTGCTCCCGCTCTTACTCGCCGGCACCCTGCTGGCCCTCCCGGCCCCGGCCCGGGCCGTCTCCTCGGGCTGCTCCTCGGCCTCGGACCGTCCGGGTGAGCTCTTCGTCCAGGCCTCCTATGGGGTGGACCCCTCGATCCTCTTCCGCTTCTACGTCAGCGGCCCGGAGACCCGGACGGTCTACGAGGGGCACGAGCCTCGCTCGTTTGCCGTGACCCTGACCGGTCTCCCCCCGGGCAGCTACCGCTGGATGCTCTACGAGGAACAGGACGGGAACCGCCAGACCACGACCCTCGCGACCTGCACCGTCTACGGCCTCGTCAACGTCCCGTCGGTGAAGGGCCAGACGAAGAGCTCGGCCCAGAGCGAGCTCGAGAGTGCTGGCCTCGCCCTCGGCTCGGTGGGGGGCGCCTACAGCAGCTCGGTCGCCGCCGGCCTCGTGATCAGCCAGAGCCCGGCCGCGGGTGCCGACGTCGAGCCCGGGACTGCGGTGTCGATCACGGTCTCAAAGGGGCCCGCCCCGGTTGTCGCGACCCCCAAGCCGACCCCCAAGCCGACCGTCGCGCCGGTCACGACCCCCGTGGTGACCCCGGCCCCGACTGCCTCACCGACCCCGGACGTCTCGCCCACCCCGAGCCCGACGGCGGTTCAAACGGCATCGCCGGTCCCGACCTTTATCCCCAGCAGCTCGCCCGTTGATCCAGCTGCCGCAGAGTCGGGTGCGCCGTTTGGCATCGGCGCCGTCCTGCTCGCCCTCCTGCTCGTATCTGTTGCTTTGAAGCGGCGGCGATAGAGGGAAGTGCACTCCCGCACGCCCGTCGTCGATGAGCGATGCTCAAGTTGACAGGCACTCACCGAAGCGTGAGACTCCACTAATGAAGACATCTTCAATCCCTCGTAGGACGATCGCACTGATCGTCGGCGCGCTTCTATGCACATCCGTTTTTAGTTCACCGCGCGCAGCACACGCGACGATTCTGAGTGGTTGTGTGGCACCTGCGGACGCGGGCGTCGCACACCTGGTCGGATGGGTCGATGTCGGCGTGCTGCTTGGCCCGTGGGACCCCGAGCCACCAGCCTTGATGGAGGTAACTGCCCCAGACGGCAGCGTGACCACCTATCGCAATGGCGACGGGCTCAGTACGCCCTCTGACACCTTACCGATCTGGTTCGCTCGCGCAGAGCAGACTGGTGACTATCGGATTGCCATTGATGGTGAAGAGCAGTGCACGCTCTATGTCGGCAACGAACTTGGCAGCGTGCCGACAGAACTCCCAGGGCTTAAGAAGCAACCCGATAGCGGGTTAAACTGGTCGCTCGCCCTCGGTGGCCTGATCGCGGGTGCCGCGCTCGGCTTCTCCTTCGCTCGCCGCAAGCAATCCGTCTGACTTTATGCGGACGCCAGAGATTGGACCCGTCCACCAACCCTAAGTCGCCAGCAGCCGCCGCTCAAGGTCTTCCGCGTCGAGTTCGTGTGGGCCAACGAGGCCCAGCTGATCGAGGCGATAGCGCAGTGCCTCCATATGGGTACAGCACAGCCACCAGAGGCGGATTCCGCCGATTTCGTGCGGGAAAACGGCTATCGAGCCGAAGCGGGTGGTGGTAGCGCATACCGGATTCGAACCGGTGGTCTCTGCCTTGAGAGGGCAGTGTCCTAGGCCGCTAGACGAATGCGCCCCGAGTGCGGGCCGTGCCCGGATGCAGATGATACCGATCGGGGCGCGATGCGTCCAACTAAGAGGCCGGGAGTCGTTTTGGACCCTGCGTGTAGGGTTAGAGGATGAAGAGACGAGTCGCCCTGGTTGCCTCCCTCGCCCTGGCGCTGGCTGGCTGTGGCTCGGGGCTCGACGCGATCCACGGATCGCCCAAGGCGACCCCCACCGACTTCGCGGGGCTGACCAAGCGCTTCGCCAAGTTCAACCTCAGCGTCGACACGGTGGTGAGTGGCGATGCTGGGTGCAGCGATCAGGGGCTTGCCCCCATGGCGATCTCCTTCACGATTGCAGGCCTTGGTGAGAGCTCCCCACTCCCCGCTCGCCTCTACCGCTTCCGCAACGATGCGTCGTATACCAAGCTGCGTGCCACGGTGGATACCTGCGCTGCGGAGTGGGTCACCGACCCTGCGGGGCTCTTGATGATCGACGCCACGCCGTACGTGTTGGTGCTGGAGGGGGCGACCGATCAGGCCTTCATCGATGCGCTGCGCACCTCGCTCTACGACGCAGCGGGAAACTAGACCTCTTCTTTAAGCGTGCGCGGTGATGCGCCCGCGCTGCGCGGCACTGCAACCTTGTTCGCACCCTTCACGAAGCTCGCCTTGATCGAGTTGGCGGCGGCGATCTCTTGCTCCTCTACGGAGAGGATGCCGTGCCGGCCGAGGGCGGCGAGCTCGTCGCGAATATAGGTCTGCAACATCTCTGGGCCGTCGGTGCCAATGACATAGCGCACCTTGTTCTTGCGCAGCGCATCAAAGATCTGCTGGAACTCGGCCCAATCCTTGACCACCTGCGTCATTAGGTTTGAGGTTGGGCAGATCTCGAGAACGATCTTGCGCTCGGCGAGAGCCTTGAGCGTCTTTGGGTCTTGTACCGACTTCACGCCGTGGCCGATGCGGTCGGGTTCGAGGTTCTTGATGACGTCGAGCACCTCGCTCACGGGGCCAGCCTCGCCGGTGTGCACGGTGATGCCTAGGCCAGCGAGGCGAGCGCGACGGAAGAGCTTCTTGTACTCGGCGACCTTGAAGTTGTTTGACTCTGGGCCAGCGACGTCAATGCCAACGATGCCGCGGCTCCTCCAGGCAATCGCCTTCTCGACGATGATCTCGTTCTGCGCGTAGGTGAAGCCGCGATCGAGGCAAAGGATCAGACCTGGCATCACCGGATACTCCAGGGCCGCACGGTCGGCGCCGCGGATTGCCGCGGCAATGATGTGATCGAGGTCCTGCTCACCGTTGCGATTGCGCTTCATCGGGTTGAAGCGCAGCTCCATGGTGGTGATGTGGTTCTTGCGATAGGCGCCGGCAACAACTTCGTACACCGATCGTTCCACGGCGATTGGCGATGACTGAATTAACTCGGTCCAGTGGAAGAGGTCCAGGTAACCGTTGAAGCTGCGCGTGCGCTTGGCTCCCGCCGTGATCATGTTGCGGAAGGCCCAGTAGTCCTTGGATGGAAGTCGAATCCCCTGCGAGTGCGCGATCCCCCACATGATCGCGGGAGTAACGGAGCCGCCCAGGTGGCAGTGCAACTCAGCCAACGGAATGCGCGGGCTCAGCGTGGTGCTGCGACTCATGCGCTCGCTCGCTCGGCGCGGCGGCCGCGCAACGCTGGTGAGCCGGCTGGCACCTGGTCGCGGGCGTGATACGAGCTGCGCACCAGCGGGCCCGACTCCACATGCTTGAAGCCGAGTGCCAGCGCCTCGTCGCACATCTCATCGAACTCTGCGGGCGTGTAGTAGCGCACCAGTGGCAGGTGCTCGGCGGTTGGGCGCAGGTACTGCCCAATCGTCAGCACGTCGCAGTCGACGGCGCGCAACGCCTGGAACGCCTCGGTCAGTTCGGTGCGCTCCTCGCCAAGGCCAACCATCAGCGAGCTCTTGGTGTGCACCGGGTTGCCTAGCTCTGTCGCCATCTCCTTGGCGCGGCGAATCACCTCAAGCGAGCGCTCCCAGCGGGCGCGCTTGCGCACCGGCTTCTGTAGGCGCTGCACCGTCTCGAGGTTGTGGTCGACGATGTCGGGGGCCGCCTCCATCACCGCACGGAGCGGCTCTTCGCGGCCATCGAAGTCAGGGATCAGCACCTCAACGCCCGTGTCGGGCGCAAGGGCGCGAAGCTCACGAATCGTGGCGGCGAAAATCGCCGCGCCACCGTCGGCAAGATCGTCACGGGCAACGCTGGTCACGACCACATGGTCAAGATTCAGCGAAGCCAGTGCCTCGGCCACGCGGCGCGGCTCGTCGAGGTCGAGTCCATCAGGGCGGCCGGTCTTCACGGCGCAGAAGCCACAGGCGCGCGTGCAGGTGTCACCAAGAATCATCACGGTGGCTGTCCCCTGCTCCCAACACTCGCCGATGTTTGGGCAGTGCGCCTCTTCACAGACGGTGTTCAGGCTCTGCGTGCGCATCAGCGACTGCAGTTCTCGGTAGCGTGCGCCGCCTGGTGCCTTGGAGCGAATCCACTCTGGGTGCTTCGATGCAACAAGGACCTCTTCAGTGTGGCTCGGCGCGGCGCCAAGCATTGGGAGCTGACGCCCGATGGGTGGCGACCCGGCCACTAGAAGTTCACCGAGCGGCCGAGCGAGACGAGCGCCGCCTCGCCGAGCACCTCGCTGAGCGTTGGATGTGGATGCGTCGTGGCGCCAAGCTGTTCGGCGGTGGAGCCAAGCTCCAGCGCCAAGCTCGCCTCGGCGATGAGGTCCGTAACCTTCGGACCAACCATGTGCACGCCGAGAAGGGCGCCACTCTCGGCGTGTCGCAGAACCTTGCAGAACCCGTCACTGTCGCCAACGATGTGCGCCTTGGCGATCGCAGCGAACGGCATCACCCCTGCAACGAACGGCACGCCGTCGCGCTCCAACTCCTGGGTGGTGGCGCCAACCGACGCCACCTCAGGGCGGCAGTAGGTGGCGCGTGGCTGCTTTGTGTAGTTCATCTCGTGGATTGGCTGGCCAGCAATCGCGTGGGCGGCGATCAGCCCTTCGTGTGCGGCAACGTGCGCCAGCTGCAGCCCACCGATCACGTCGCCTACCGCGTAGAGGTGCTCCTGCGCGGTGCGCATCTGCGCGTCGACCGTAATGAAGCCACGCTCAACAATGGCTGCGGTGTTCTCGAGGCCAACGTTGGCGCTATTCGGCACACGACCGGCGGCAACGACGAGCAGGTCGGCACTGAGCGCCGTTGCGGTGCCCGTGCCGTCGACCGGCTCAACCTTGAGCGATACGCCATCGGCACTGCGCACGAGGCTCCCCTCGCTGATGCGGTGGGCCACATGAATCGCGATGCCCCGCTTGGTGAAGGCGCGCGAGAGTTCTTTTGATGCGTCGCGATCTTCAAGTGGCACGAGGGCGGGCAACATCTCAACAATTGTGGTCTCGGCACCAAGGTCGCGGAAGTACGAGGCGAACTCGCAGCCAACGGCACCGCCGCCAACCACGATCACGCGCTTCGGATGCAGCGCCCCCGTGACGATGTCATCACTGTCAACGATGAACTTACCGTCGGTCTCGAGGCCTGGAATGCTGCGCACGCTGGAGCCAGTGGCAACGACGATGTCGGTTGCGGTGATGGTGCGGGCTTCGCCGGTTTGTTGGCCGGCCTCGTCGACGAGCGCCGCGTTGACGGTGCCAGGGGCGGTGATGGTGCCGCGAGCCGCGATCAGTTCGACGTTGTTCTTCTTGAAGAGGCTCTTGAGCCCCGCATGCATTTTGGCCACGATCTTGTCGCGTCTCGCGCCGACGACCGTTGTGTCGATGCCGGTGGCGGGGGTGATCTGAATGCCGAAGTCGGCCGCCTTGCCGATCTTGGCGAGCAGGTCCCCGCTCTCGAGCATCGCCTTGGCAGGGATGCAGCCCCAGTGCAGACAGGTGCCACCCACCTTGGCCTGCTCGACGAGCGCCACGCGCTTGCCGAGCTGGGCGGCACGGAAGGCGGCCGCATAGCCACCGGTTCCACCGCCGAGAACGAGGAGGTCGTAGTCGGGCATACGGGAATCCTACGCCGCACTGCTATCCTCCGCCGCCATGGACATTCAGCTCGTTCTTGCAGCGACGCTCGGCGCCTATCTGGCAGGCTCTATCCCCTTCGGCCTGATCGTGGCGCGCCTCACTGGGGGGGCCGATCCGCGCTCCATCGGCTCTGGCCGCACTGGCGGGACGAACGCTCTCCGAGCCCTGGGCCGCCGCCGCGCCGCCGTGGTTTCCGCGGGCGACATTCTCAAGGGAACCCTCCCCGTTCTCGCGGTGCGCAGCCTCGCCGCCTCAAACGGCGATAGTGCGGGCGCATGGTGGGAGGTAGCCGCGGCGCTCTTCGCCGTGATCGGATCGACTCGTTCGGTCTGGGTCGGCTTCAAGGGGGGTCGCGGCATTGCCACTGGATTCGGCACTGCGCTCGCGATTGCGCCCGCCGCGCTCGCCGCCGCTGCCCCGTTCTTCTTCATCCTGATCTGGCGCACGCGGCTCGTCTCGCTCGGATCAATCACCGCCGCAGCGGCGTTCACCCCAATCTTGATTGTCGCCAACGCGATTTCGCCGACGGGTCTTGACCCTGCGATCGCCACCTACGCCGTGATTGGGCCGGCACTTGTGTGGCTCGCCCACGCCGACAACATCGCGCGACTGCGCGACGGCACCGAGCGCACCTTTGATACAGGGATGCTGCAGCGCGACTAGCGAGTTATCGCGAACGGATCAACTGCACCACGATGTAGATCGTTGCCATCACCAGCACGATCGCGACGATCGGCAGGCTGCGCACTGCTGAGCCAATCGGTGGCACCAGCACGCTGATCTCCTGCAACACCAGGACCACTGCACCAGCGGCGAGCGCTGCAAGCGTTGCGGAGCGGAGTGGGCTTGATGGCTGGCTCACTGTGCCAGGGTGTCGGCGTCGCGCGGCAGATCAATTGGCGCAACAAGCAGTTCGCCGACGAGCCTGCGCGACGTCTCGCTGAGGAGCGTGATCAGCGGGCGGTGCAGCGTAATGGTCACATCCGCACCTGGTGCGCCGCGCCGTCGGCTCCCCGTCTCGGGGTCAAGACCAACCGGCGCCGTAACCGCCAGGCACGGCACGCCAGCGGCGCGCGCACGAATTACCAAATCGATTCCGGCCTGCGTTGGCACGGGCGGCACGATCGCATCGGTGGAGCCGCCAAGGGCTTCGATGACGAGTGCCACATCTTCAATGCCCGCGCGGAAGTGCGCCGCCTCACGCAAATCGGGTACGCGGAAGCGCCGCGCGCTTGCCAGTGACTCAAGGCGATCCCAAGCGGCCGAGGCTGCCGCATGCTCTGGTCGCGCGCGCGTGCCGCAGAGCGCCACCACAATCGGCGTACCGGCTGCGGCGATCCGCAGCCCCGCCTCAAGCGCGAGAGCCGACTCCGAGCCAGAACCGGCAAGAATGAAAACGGGTGCACCAGAGGCGGCGGCACCGGATGCGATACGACCCCTTGCGAGCGCCTGCCCAAGCTCGGCGATCGCATCGCCACCACTCGCGAGCAGTTTCTCTGAGGTGTGCCCGAGTCGCAGCGCCTTTGCCTCAATTCCCCGCATGGCCGCCATCGACACTGGGGCGAGGTTGCGGTGCTTGCGCCAACGTGTGGCAATGGGTGCAACCCACGCCGAAATCTGCTCGGGGCTCACTACGCCGCGCACGCTGGGTCGAGAGGGTCGCTTCAACATGAGTAGAGGATAGACGTGTGGCTAGCCGGTGTTGCGCAGGCCGGCAGCGACCCCACTGACCGTGAGGCGAACCAGGTGTGAAAGCTCGTCACGCTCTCTCTCATCGGTGGCGCTGCGCAGCGCACGAAGCAGTTGCACCTGCACGCGCGAGAGGGCGTTCACCTCGGGGGCACGCCCCTCAATGGATGCTTGCAGCTCTGGATCGCTGGCGAGCAGTTCGGCTGTGCCAGCAATGCGTCGCAGCGCGTCGCCCGCAGCGGTGCGCTCGCCAACGATTGTTGCCCAAACTCTTGTTGCGTCTGCATCGCTTCCGGCGCCGCCGAGTGCGGCAAACTCTTCAGCCACCTCGGGCGAGGACTTGGCGAGAATCATCGCGGCGTTATCAACGATCGATTGGAAGAAGGGCCAACGTCGATACGCGTCACTCAACGTGGTCATAGCGGTGGCATCGTCGAGCGCTGCACGCAGTGCGCCGAGTCCGTACCAGCCAGGAAGATTCACTCGCGCCTGGCTCCACGAAAAGACCCATGGGATAGCGCGCAGACTGGTGAGGCCCGAGCCGCCCTTCGCTACTCCCCCGCGCACGGAAGGGCGTGAGCCGAGATTCAGCCCGCCCAGCTCGGCGATTGGTGTGGCGGCGCGGAAGAACGGCTCAAAGGCGGGATCGTTTGGGATCAACTGCTGATACGTCTTGCGTGCGCGTTGCGCCACAGCGCCAACGGCGGGGGCAAACTCTCCCTCCCACTCCGCACGTCGCTGCTCTGCGAGCGGGCTACGCATGGTGAGCAGCGCCGAGATGATCTGCTCCGCCTCGCTAAACGCGATCGCAGGATCGGAGTAGCGCGAGGCGATCACCTCGCCCTGCTCCGTCACCTTGAATCCGCCGAAGAGGCCAGCTGGGTGTTGCCCCAAGATCGCGCGATGCGTTGGGCCACCACCGCGACCGATCGCGCCACCGCGTCCGTGGAAGAGGGTGAGCTTCAGGTTGTGGGCGTTGGCACGATCGACGAGCGCCGCCTCCGCCAAATGCAGCAGCCACACGCTTGAGAGGTAGCCCGACTCCTTATTTGTATCGGAATATCCGAGCATCACCTCGAAGCGCCGCCCGCGCTCCACAATGCGCGCCTGCAGCACCGGGTTCGCGACGATTTCATCAACCAGTTCAGCGGCACGCTCCAGTACGCGAGCCGATTCCAACAGGGGCACAATGTCAACCTTTGGCGACCCCGGCGCAGCGTTGGAGGTTAGGTCCGCGCCGATGCGCTGATCCTCTGCCCAGGCGAAGAGCGCCAAGAGCTCGTGCAGGTCGTCGACCCCTTCAAAGCCACTAATCACATAGCGACCGAGGCTCTCTTCGCCGTGCGTGCGCTGGATCTCAGCCGCAACACGAATGGTCGCCAGCACCTCACCAACGGTGACGCCCGGAACCGCTTCGTGAGCGAGCGCGCTCTTGAAAGCGGCCAGGTCAAGCGAGGTTGTTGCACCTGGCTTTCCAAGTTCGGCGGTGAGATGGGTGATCGCCGCGTGATGTGCTCCACGCGCCTGGCGAATCTCCATCATCGCGAAGTGGAAGCCGAAAGCCTCAACCTGCCACTCAAATTCAAGGAGCTCACCGTACGCCGAGCGCTCTAGGCCACCGGCGGCGAGGCTCGCGCGAAGTTCGCGCAACTCGTTGATGAGCTCCTGTGGCGTTGCGTAGCTGCCTACCTCGATGCTCTCTTCAATGCGGGCGCGACGGGTGCGTGCAATGCGCTGTGCGATGGCACCGAGTCGGCGTCGATACGGCTCATCGGGGAATCGGTGCGAGAGAGTGCGTTCGATCTCGCCGAGATCTTTCGCGTCCCGAACCAGTGATGCGCGAAGCGCCCCATCTAGCTCGCCACCGTCAACGGTTGCAGCGATGGACATCATCAGTCGCGAGGCGACCGCCTCAAGCGCCCGCAAGGCGTGGTCGGCCTGAATGCGCATCGCCTCTCGCGTCGTTTCAGCATTCACGTTTGGATTCCCGTCACGATCGCCGCCGATCCAGGTCCCCCAGCGAAGTGTTGGCAGTGACAGAGGCGCTCGGAGTCCCGACGGAGCGGTGGCCTTCTCGAGGCGACCGAGCGCGTCGTCGAGGCTGCGCAGCAGTCGTGGCACGAGGCGGAAGATGGTTCCATCAAAGTGCACCAGCGCTGAGCGCACCTCATCAAGGGCGGTGACGCGCCGAGTGCGGATGCCACCCATGCGCCAGAGGTTGGTCATCTCTTCGCGGAGGCGCAGATCAACCTCGGCGGCGAAGGTGCCGCCGAGCGAGCGTCGATCGAGCAGGGTGCGCATGCGACTGAGTGCGGCGATCAGGGTGCGACGGCGTGCCTCGGTTGGGTGTGCAGTGAGCACAGGTAGGTAGCTGACCTGCGCTGCGGCGGCGCGAATCTCAGTTGGAGCTAGCCCCGCGGCGGCGAGATCGGCGAGCGCGGCGTCGAAGCTGCCAGGGCCTGGGGCGGCGGCGGGATGAGCGCTCGCACTCAGCTGTGCGGCACGGCGGCGCTCCTCAACAAGGCTGGTGAGCCGGAAGCGCAGCGTCAGCGCGCGCACGATGCGCTCCACCTCGTCGTACTGCTCGGAAGAGGCTGCGGTCAGATTGAAGTCGACGGCGCGCTTGGCGTGGAGGGCGTCACGGAAGCGAGCGACGAACGGGAGCCCCTCCTGCTCGGCGAGAGTCTCTTCGAAGATCTGGTTCAGCAGCGCGAGGTCGTCCACGACCCTCCCCTCAGTCGCCGCGGTGCGGCAGACGGTAGCGATCCCCTCCCAGCGACTCAGCGAGTCCCTCGGAGACCATCTTGTTGATGGTAGCCGCGACTGCCGCTTCGTTGTGCTTGCCACGCTCACCAACGACCTGCACCCCTGCACGGCCAGCCTCGCGCAACTCATCCAACAGGCGCCCCCGCAGCCATCGTGCAGTGCTCGTGAAGGGGGTTCGCGGTTCGCCCTTGCGCGGCACCTTGGCAAAGGTGCGACCGGCGGATGGACAGTAATCACGCAGCGGGCATTCGTCACACTTTGGCGCGGCGGCGCGACAGGTCGACGAGGCGAGATCCATCGCCGCCTGCGCCCATGCGCCAGCCTCGCCATCGGCAAGTTCCGCACCAAATTCATTGGCGCGCGCCTGCACCTCGCGAGGTGACAGCGGTGCATCTGCGCCAACGAGTCGCGCAACGATGCGCGCAATGTTCACGTCGACCGGAATCTCGCGACCACCGAAAGCGATCGCGGTCACGGCACGTGCTGTGTAAGGTCCGATACCAGGGAGCTCCATCAGCGCATCAACGTTTGAAGGGAGGCCGCCCGCCGCAACGGCGGCGGCGGCGGCGCGCTGCAGTGCCAACGCACGTCGGTTGTATCCGAGCCCCTTCCAGGCCACCAGAACGTCGGCGGTCTCCGCTGCTGCGAGCGACTCGAGTGTTGGAAAGCGAGCAAGGAAGGTGGTCGCCAACTGATCAACGCGGGAGATCTGCGTCTGCTGCGCCATTACCTCGCTCACCAGCACGCTGTACGGATCGGAGCGCTCACGAATCTTCAACGGTCGGGCGGTAGCGGCGTACCAGGCGAGGAGTGCACGATTCGTCTTTCGGATGAGCTCCCGATTGAGTGGTTGGGCTGCCGCGCCCCGCGCGGCCTCTCTCATCGTCGCTCGGGGATTGCGGGCGGGATGCGATTCTTCAGCGCCTTGCTGCGCAACTCGCGAGCGAGTTCCGCCTGTTCAATCGCATCGGCGAGTGCGTGATGGTCGGCAACAAGATCGGTCGGATACACCTGGCGCACGAAACGCTTCACTGTCTTCTTCCAAGTCAGGTTCTCCCCACCATGCAGGGTGTAGTAGACGCTTTTCAGATCCATCGCCGACATGCCGAACGGATTCTTCACGCCGGCCTCGGTGAACGCCATCGTGAGCCACATCCAATCAAATGGCGTGTTGAAGCCAACGAAGAGTGGGCTCGACTCTGGTGCGGTCGACTCGGCGGTGGCACGAACCCAGAGGGCAAACTGGCGCACCCCTTCGAGTCGATCGATGCCGTTCGCCTCAAGGTGGGCTCGTGAAAGGCGGTGTACGCGCTCCTCTTTGTGGCCCCACTGCTTCGTCGGGTCGGGGCGGAGCTCCACGTAGAAGGTTTTTTTCGGATCATCAACGAGGCAGGCGCCAATGCTGATCAGGCTCCCATCGAGCGGCGTCTGGCCTGAGCACTCCACGTCAACGCTGAACCAGAGCTCCTGCGGGAGCCCCTCTTCAAACGGGGGTGGCGTTGGGACGTCGTGCTGCATCTGGTGCAGCCTACGGCATCAGCCCGATACGGATCGCCCTACTCGCTCCGCACCATGATGTGCTTCGCCACGGTGTAGTCCTCAAGGGCATACATCGACTGGTCCTTGCCGTAGCCGGACTGCTTGAAGCCGCCGTGCGGCATCTCGCTCGCCAGGGTGAAGTGATCGTTCACCCAGACGGTGCCGAACTGCAGCGCCTTGCTCACCTTGAAGGCTCGGGCGATATCGCTCGTCCAGAGCGAAGAGGCGAGGCCGAACTGGCAGTCGTTCGCCCACTCCAAGATCTGATCGTCGCTCTTGGCGCGCTGCACCGAGACGACTGGCCCGAAGACCTCGTCTTGCACGATCTCAGAACTCTGCGCTGGCCCCGCAATAATCGTTGGGCGATAGAAGTGACCCTTCCCGGCAACGCTCTTTCCGCCGAGTACGATCTCAGCCTTCTTGCTCGCGCGCTGCACGAAGCCATCAACGCGCGTGCGCTGTGCAGCACTGATGAGTGGCCCCATCTCGGTCGCCTTATCACTCGTCGGCCCAACTTTGATCGTCTTCACTTGCTTGATCAACGCATCAACGAGACGCTCATAGATCTTCGGCCCCGCGATGATGCGGCAGGCTGCGGTGCAGTCTTGCCCCGCATTCCAGAAGCTCGCAGCACGCATCGTGCTCGCAACGAGGTCGACATCGGCATCGTCAAAGACAAGGACTGGTGCCTTGCCACCAAGCTCTAGGTGGAGTCGCTTCACCGTTGATGCACCAGCTGCCGCAATGCGCTTCCCCGTGGCGGTATCGCCCGTCACCGAGACCATCGCCACGCCTGGATGCTGCGCGAGATACGCACCAGCCTCGTCGCCCGTACCGGTGATGACGTTCAGGACGCCAGCAGGGAGAAACTCTTGAGCAAGCGCTCCGAGCATCAGCGCCGTGATCGGCGTGCGCGCCGATGGCTTCAAGACAACGGTGTTCCCTGTGACGAGCGCTGGACCAATCTTCCAACCCGCCATGAGTAGCGGATAGTTCCATGGAGCGATCGAGGCGACAACGCCAACCGGATCGCGACGAATCATGCTCGTGCGCCCTGGGAGGTATTCGGCCACAGCCTTACCCTCCATGTTGCGACCTGCGCCAGCGAAGTAGCGCAGGTTGTCGACGACAGCATCCACCTCAAGGCCAACAGCGCTGATCGGCTTACCAGCGTTTTCAGACTCAGCTTTCACAAATTTGCGCTTCGCCGACTCAAGGGCGTCGGCAAGCTTCAGCAGCGCGAGTGCGCGCTCGCCGGGAGTGGTGGCGCTCCATGCTGGGAAGGCCGCCGCTGCCGCAGCTACTGCAGCATCAATATCGGCGCGTCCGCTCTGTGGAACCGTTCCCAGCACCTCACGCGTCGACGGATCTTCCACCGTGATGCTCTTCCCCGACTTCGCCGCGACCGACTTCCCGTTGATGATCTGCTTCCACGCGCGCATCTCAACCCTCCTACCCTTCTGCCCCGGGCGGGGCTCACCCTGAGCCTACCGCCGCCGCACGGTTCGTGGGGCGCCCTGTCGCGCTGGTTGCCCCTAGCGAAGCGCGGCGGTGCGCGCTACCCTCAGCGTATGGCACATCAGTTCGTGGTCCAACTGGCACATAAGCCCGGCGCCCTGGCTGAACTCTGCCGCGAGCTCGAGCGCCAGGGAGTTGATCTCAAGGCCATTGGTGGCGGCGGAATCGGCGAGGTTGGCCACGTCATTCTGAAGACCGCCGACGACGCCAAGACGCGCGCGGTGCTTGAGGCTGGCTCCTACACATTCATTGAGAGCGAATCAGTGCTCGCCGAAGTTGACGACCAGCCGGGTGGCATGCTCTCTGTGCTTGATCGCCTCGCCGCCGCCGGCGTGAACGTTTACGGGCATCTCTTTATGGGGCGATGGGGCGAGCGTGCAACCTTCGCCTTTGTTGTTGATGATCCCGCGAAGGCACGCGCTGCACTCGGACAGGAGTACTAGGCCGCTCTAGCGACGTCCGATCCGCTGCGTTATTTCATCGACGGCAGCCTGGTACCCAAGCGTTGCAAACGGATGATGGTTGAACCCCTTCAGCGTTAGATACTCAACGTTGCCGAGTTGCGCCAACGGTTTCGTCCACTCTGGCCGCACCAGCGTGTCGCCCTCACCCTGCGTCACTAGTGTCGGCACTGGAAAGCTCCCGCCAGCTGCGACAACGGCTCGCGCCGCCTTTTGCGCGCGGAAGCCTTCGTCGCCAAGTCGCGTCGTCACCGCGTAGAGGTAATCAGGTGCCGTTGGATCAAGGTTCTGTAGGCGCTGTCCAGGGCTAGTATCGGCGCCGATCCCTGTTGGGATGCGCAGCATTGGAAGGGCGCGCGACAAGATTGGCGCGACAACTCGTTTCCAGGTTGCGATGCGCGCCTCAAGTGCCGGCGCAGAGAGAACGAGATAGTCGGGCTTTGTGAGCCCCACGGCAACAGCGCCGAAGGCGATGAGACCGCCGAGGCTGTGGGAGACAACAACCACCCGCCGGCCGGTGCGCTGAAGTTCGCTCACCTGTTCGGCGAGGTCGAGGTGGAAGCGGCGGAACTCCTTCACGTAGCCGCGCGGCCCCTCCGAGCGCCCATGGCCCCGTAGATCCCACGTGGTCGTGCGCCAGCCGGCGGCGGCAAAGGCACGTGCCGACTGGATGTAGCGGCTGGAGTTCTCCCCGATCCCGTGCCCAAGGAGGAGCTCGCCGAGCGGCTCCCCTGGGGGCTCATAGAGTCGGCGGAAGAGCGTCACTCCGTCGCTCGTCGTGAAGGGGACCACGCTCTCCTGCTCCATGCTCATGCGTGGGATCCTACACTTACAAGAGAGGCGCGCTGCGCCCGTATCGGAGGCCGCAATGACCAACGCTAAGAAGACTCGCACGGAGCGCGATTCGTTCGGCGAGATCGAGGTACCGGCCGATCAGCACTGGGGCGCCCAGACGGCTCGCTCCCTGCACTTCTTCGCCATCGGCAACGACCGTATGCCCCTTGAGGTGATCCACGCCCTAGCCACCATCAAGAGCGCCGCAGCGAGCGTCAATACCGAACTCGGACTCCTCCCCGCCGACAAGGCGAAGCTCATCGTCGAAGCCGCAAGCGTTGTGACGAGCGGCGGTGCCGACGGCGAGTTCCCTCTCTCGACCTGGCAGACCGGCTCGGGCACACAGAGCAACATGAACGTGAATGAGGTGATCGCCTCCATCGCCAACGAGCGCGCCACCGGAGCGCGCGGCGGAAAGAGCCCGATTCATCCGAACGATGACGTCAACCTCTCACAGTCATCGAACGATGCCTTCCCCAGCGCTATTCATATTGCGGCGACACTCGCCGTTAGTAAAACGCTCCTTCCCTCACTGCGCCACCTGCATGCCACCATCAGTGCAAAGGCTGACGCCTGGAGCGGCATCGTAAAGATCGGCCGCACGCATCTGCAAGATGCGGTGCCACTCACCCTCGGCCAAGAGTTTGGCGCGCATGCCGCAGCACTCGCAGGCGACATCGCCCGCATTGAGGCGGCGCAGAGCGAGCTCCGGGCAATTGCACTCGGCGGCACCGCCGTCGGCACCGGCTTGAACGCTCATCCTGAATTCTCCGAGCGCGCCGCTAAGGCGATCGCGAAGCTGACCGGCGAACCAATCGTCAGCGCACCGAATAAGTTCGCCGCACTGGCAGGACAGGAGGCAACACTCGCCGCATCCTCGGCGCTCCGCACCACCGCCGCAACGCTGATGAAGCTCGCCAACGATGTGCGCTGGCTCGCCTCTGGCCCACGAGCTGGCCTCGGCGAACTGCGCATCCCAGAGAACGAGCCAGGATCTTCGATCATGCCGGGGAAGGTGAACCCAACCCAGGCCGAGGCGCTCACCATGGTCTGCGTGCAGATATACGGACTCGATGCGGCGATCGCCTTCGCCGCAAGCCAGGGGAACCTCCAGCTCAACGTCTTCAAACCGCTGATCGCGCTCGACCTGCTGACGCAGATCCGTCTACTGGGCGACGCGGCGCGCTCATTCGCAGATCACTGCCTCGCCGGCACCGAGCCCGACGCGGCGCGCATCACCGAGCTACTTAACGATTCACTGATGCTGGTGACGGCGCTTACGCCGGTGATCGGCTACGACAAGGCGGCCGAGATCGCCAAGCGCGCTCACGCCAGCGGCGGCACGCTGCGCGCAACCGCCATTGAACTCGGCTACATCAGCGCTGAGCAGTTCGACGAGATCGTTCGCCCTGACCAGATGACGGGGCCAACCCGATGAGTGAGCGATTGAAGATTGGCGTCTTAACCGGTGGCGGCGACTGCCCCGGACTGAACCCTGCCATTCGCGCTGTTGTGCACCGCGCAACGGCTGGCGGTCATGAAGTGGTTGGCATCCTTGATGGCTGGAAGGGACTCGCCACAGTTGGCGCACCACTCACCAGACCGCTTGATCGCGCCGCGGTGCACGGCATTCAGGCGCAGGGGGGCACGATGCTCGGCTCGAGCCGAACGAACCTGCTGAAGCGCGAGGGTGGCCTCGATGCCGCCGAGGCGAACATGCGCGCGCTCGGCCTCAACGCCCTGATCGCAATCGGTGGTGACGACACCCTCTCCGTTGCGGCAGGCCTCGCCAAGCGTGGTGCAGCGGTCAACGCCATTCCGAAGACGATGGACAACGACGTTTGGGGAACTGAGGGCTGCCTCGGCTTCGATACGGCAGCGAACATCGTCACCGAGGCACTTGATCGCATTGCAACGACCACCGCATCTCATCACCGAGTCGCCGTTGTTGAGGTGATGGGTCGTGACGCAGGCTGGGTTGCCGCATGGGGCGGACTCGCCGGTGGCGCCCACGCGATTCTGATCCCAGAGGTGGAGTTCACCGCCGCAGCGCTCGATGAGCTTGTCGGCAAGTTGAAGGGGCGACGTGAGATTGGCGATGGCAGCTCCATCATCGTCGTCTCCGAGGGGGTGAAGCTCCCCGCCGCAGGCGCAACCGCCACGTCGGTGCCTCTCGATGAGTTCGGTCACCCGCGACTCGACAAGGTTGCCGTTGGCGACGCGCTTGCCACAATCCTCGAAGAGCGCACCGGACTTGAGGTGCGCTGCACCCGATTGGGCCACCTGCAGCGCGGCGGGGCGCCTTCGGCTGCCGACCGCGTGCTCGGCACGCGCTACGGCGTTGCCGCTGTAGAGGCGCTCGAGGCTGGTCGACTCGGCGTGATGGTCGCGCTGAAGGGTGGCGCGATCGTTGAGGTGCCGCTCACCGAAGTCGGCGGCAAGAATCGCTCTATTGATCTCAGCTACCCGCCACTCTTCCCACACTTCGACTAGCCGATGGCACGACTGATTCTCGTTCGCCACGCGCGTACCGCTGAGACCGGCATCAAGCTGAGCGGACGCATCAAGGGGATCCCCCTCAGCCCAGCGGGTCGCAAAGAGGCGGCGGCACTCGCCGGGGCACTCAGCGCCGTACAGATCGCTGGGATCGCCTCATCGCCAATGCAGCGCTGCCTTGAGACCGCCGAGGCGGTGCGCGCGATGCGCGGCCCAAGCGTGAAGTCGCGCCCCGACATCGTGGTCGACGAGCGCCTCACCGAAGTGGAGTACGGCGACTGGTCGGGTCAAGAGCTGCGCAAGCTGATGAAGGATCCGCTCTGGAGCACCGTACAGCGACAACCGTCAGCGATGACGTTTCCAAACGGCGAGTCTCTCCGCGCCGCTTCGGCGCGCGCCGTCGAGGCGATTCGTGAGATTGATGCGCGATTCAGTGACGATGAGACCTGGCTCTGCGCCAGCCACGGTGACATCATCAAGGCGATCGTTGCCGACGCACTCGGCACCCCACTTGACCTCTTCCAGCGCATTGCCATCGACCCAGCGAGCATCACCGTGATTCGCTACAGCGGCGAGCGCCCAACGGTCGTACGAGTGAACCTCTCAGCAGAGGGTGCGGCCGCTGGTCTGGTCGACAAGCCGAAGCGACCATCACTCCTCGGGCGACTGCGCGGCGAAGGCTGATGGCGCGGCGGATTATTCGCTTTGATCCACCCGACCAGTTCATTGCTGGCGCGATTGGTGAGCCCGGGCAGCGCCTCTTTCATTTGCAGGCGATCGGCGGCGGCATCGCCGCAACAGTCATCGTTGAGAAAAGTCAGATTGCGGTCCTCTCGCGGAGGATCGTTGAGATGCTCAAGGACCTGAGCGAGGGTGGCAGCGTACAACTACCGAGCGCCCCGCTCCCCCTTCCGCGCAAGTTGCCAGCGCTGGCCGAACCGTTTACTGCTGAATTCCGTGTTGGCACCATCGCCCTCGCCTGGGATCCGCAACTCACGCGTCTCATCCTCGAGTTCCGCGACGACATGAGCGTTGAGGATGCCGCCGCTCCCCCACCGATCAACGACGCCCCCGACGGCCCAGATGTGTTGCGCGTATCGCTCAGCGTCGCCGCGGCTCTTGAATTCGCGGAGAACTCGCTCCAGCTCGCAGCGGCGGGCCGACCGATCTGCCCGAACTGTGGCGTACCGCTCGATCCGCGCGGCCATCGCTGCGCACGCAAGGCCGCACTCCTCAACTGAGGTGACGGGCACAGCTTCGACACCGAACTGGCGCGGAGCGCTCCCCACTATCGCGGGCCTCGTTGAGATTGATGAGGCGATTCGCCTGATGCAACGCTCAAACGATCTCACGCCGATCGGACGCATCGCCCAGGCGAGTAATGCCAGCTTCCTCTGTGAGATCGACGGCGGACTGCAGGTGATCTACAAACCCATTCGCGGGGAACTGCCGCTCTGGGATTTCCCCGAAGGGAGCCTCGCGGCGCGCGAAGCTGCTGCGTATCTTGTGAGCGAGGCCCTGGGGCTCGGCGTTGTGCCGCCCACGATTCTGCGCGATGGCCCGGCGGGTGAGGGTGCGGTGCAACTCTGGATTGACCATGCTGGAGTGCAGCGTGCGGTAGATCTGGTCAACGCCTCAGACGAAGGGCTGCGTCGCCTTGCACTCTTCGATGCGATCGTAAACAACGGTGACCGGAAGGGTGGGCACATCCTCCCCCTCCCTGACGGCCGCATCCTTGGTGTCGATCATGGCGTCACCTTCGCCGTGGAGCCAAAGCTACGAACTGTGCTGTGGGCGTGGCGCAGCAAGGCGTTCACCGATGAGGAGCGCGCAATCATCGCTGGCGGCGTTGAGGGACTGACCGATAAAGGATCGTTGCGTGCCCAGCTCTCACCAATCCTCGACGGTGAGGAGATTGATGCGATGGCGACGCGCCTCAGCGGCCTCGCTGCGACCGGCCGCTTCCCAGAGCCGAGTCCAGATTGGCCGCCACTCCCGTGGCCGCTCGTCTAGAGGCGGTCAGGTTACGGGAGTAGCGACTCGTCGACGATATCGCTCGCCTTCAGTCCGTCGAGCACCTGCTGGCCAGGGATCGAGCGCATGAAGTTGATGGACGTCTCCCAGCCCTCGACGCTGATCGCCCCGTAGCCCGCGCTCTCTTGTAGTGGGCCGGCCCAGACATCGACTGTTGCCGTCATAACAGCGAGGGAGCCGGCACGGGCCGCAGGTGTCGCTGCGACTTCAGGAACAACCTTCGCGGCCGCATCTACGCCGAGCTCTGGGTTCGCTGCAATCTGTCGCATCGCTTCAAGTGTTGCGGCAATAAAGGCACGGATTGCATCGCGCTTGCTCTCAATGGTCGTTGGCG